>Ga0187783_10000495_pt1 | contig 29205 bp, 11 predicted proteins | sample 1015_SJ02_MP02_2_FD_132471 | JGI IMG/M metagenome (GOLD analysis project Ga0187783, IMG submission 132471) | Tropical peat soil microbial communities from peatlands in Department of Meta, Colombia - 1015_SJ02_MP02_20_MG | ecosystem: Environmental > Terrestrial > Soil > Wetlands > Peat | place... | reverse complement strand
GCGGAAGGCGATCACCCGGCGGGCGACCCGGAACACATCCCCGGCCGGGGCCAGGGCAGCCAGGAAACCGACGGCGGCAGCGATCATGAAGCTCGCCGTCGTGTGCCCGAGGATGCCAAGGCCGATCGCCAGGAGGCTGGCGGCCAGGCCCAGGGCGGCGCTGCCGGTCAACCGGTAGCGTTCCTGGTAGCGGCCCGGGTCTGGCAGCACGTTGCAATAATCCATCCGGTGCGTGCTGGCCGCCAGCACCCAGGCGGACGAACCAGGCGCGCAAGGGCTCGGCCGCGCGGGATGCCTGTGGGGACAGTCTCCCGGTCGCGGCATCTGCGCTACCGCGTCCGGCCAGGCAAAGATGACCAGGCCACATTGAAACGGAATGGCACTACGGCGTCAAGAAGACGGTACCGGGCCGGTGAGTCCTTGCCATATTCCTTCCGCCCAAGTGCCACCTTGGTCCCTGGAAAACTCCCAGCCCATGACACCGCCAAATTCAGAGCCCCAGGCTTCTTGCAGTGGCATGATAACCTGGCTGATCATCTGGTCGAGAGGGATGTACCCTTCGTCCGTACCTGCGGCAGCGACAAGCGCACCCACCATCAGCTGTTGCGCGCCTGTAATGCCGGCAATTTGGTTATACCACTCGACCTTGAGGTCAGGCGTCGCGTCCCACGGCGGGTTGTTGTAGAATTGGTTGTTGATCCAGGTGATCTGATTTCCCGCTCCCTGCCATATCTCGGCGTATGGAGCATTGTGATAGTTCGGATCCCAGTAGGGTGTTTGCGGGGCATGAGTGATGATGTTCTGCCCTGGTGGCAGCGCCTGGGCAAGCCCGTTCGTCAGCGCAATCAGAAATCCGATGCCGTCGTAAGCACCGGTAAATCCGGTATCGTCTTCGTAGTCGATGTCGACTCCATTGAAGCCATTGCTGGTCGCGAAACCGGCTAGCTGCTCCACGAGCCCATTCACGTTCTGGGCGTAGCTTTGGTAAGCCGAGGACGGGAATCCCGCTCCCCCGAACGAGATCAAGACATTCTGTCCGGCGTTCTGTAGCGCCTCGATGTTACTTTGGAGATCATGGTTAAAGGCGCCGCCCGCTCCGCGCAAAATCAGATTGTCATCCGGAACCAGAAAGGCAATGATGACATCCGTGTAGGGTAGGCTCCCGATCCCGGCCAGAGGTATTTTGTTGGCCCCGCTAGAGAAGTAGATGACATTACGTGGCGGAATGATGAAGGACATAGCTTCTCCCCTGGGAGCGAGGTGAGATGATCTGCCCGCGCTATCGGAAGCTCGCCGACCGGCCTGCTCAATACCTATGATTCACGTGGTCAAGCCCTCGGAGTCAGCTTGCCGGGCAACCTGGCCCGGAAGTGAAGATCTCGATATTGGTGTCCATGCTACACCTCTTCCAATGTTTACTACAGTCCGGGTTTGTGATCTAGGAGTAGATTGATCACGGTGCGACCTGAGCTACCCGCGATGTGGGCCATGGCTGGCATTCTTCACGCAAGCCATTCTCTCATGTTCGGCTGCCAGATCTCATCGGGGATTCATTAGTTTCAGTAGATAACTGTTTCCACAGACATGCGCTCATCGGATGCTTCGTAGAGCGGGTGCGACGCCGGAGATTGTGCGAATGCGGGGCCCGGCATCCCACGAGCGATGCTTCTAGGAGGCACTCACGCCCGGCATTCCCTTGGCGCAGGTCCTCCCTGCGCCACGCGTGCCTCTCTCGGCCGCTGAGCTAAGGTTACGACCCAAGGTACCGTCCTCGGCGGAGATCTCCCTCACCGAGCACGGTTAGTCTCCGGACGATCGAAGCACATTCCTCAGATAGTGCAGGTTGTTGGCCTCGTCGGGTTGGTAGTCGTGGTCCCGATACAGGTGCAGGGCTCGCTGCTGGGCTGCGACCGCGCCGGGGAAATCACCGGTCACACGGCGTACGATCCCCGATCTCGTTGAGGTCGCCAGCTTCGCCAAAGATGTCACCAAACTCTGATGGATATGCAGGGCCTGTTCCAGGCCGCGGTCGCCGCCGGATAATCTCCCGTCACGTGACCGGCCGCCCATCGGCGTACCGCAGCAGTTGCCCGTCGGCGGGGCGTGCCGGTCCTGCCGACCCGGCGGGCTGGCCAGCTGCATCTGTCGGCCTGCGTCAGGCTTGCCCGGCGGGCGGCCGGGGCTGCCGGCAGGGGATAACAGGGCGACGGGCCAGGCGGTCATGGCTGCCTCCCGGACAGGAGGCGGCCGCGGGCCAGAAGCCCGGGCGCGTGTTCAGGCGGCGCCTGTTTTGGGGAAATTGCACAGGTATTGGTGTCCGACGACCAGCACGACCAATTGCCCCGTATCGCGCCATAATCTATAGCACTGAAGTCAGTTTATGGGAGGACGGCCTTCGCGGCCACTGGTACCGCTATTGAGCTGCAGGAACTTCAGGCTACAGGTGGAGTGGAATGGCTTCGCCTTGTGCCGTCCAGGCTCGCTTTCAGGTGCGGCGGGATTGCGTGAAGTGTGTTATAGCGCAAAGGTAGCTGCCAGCTGGCAGGGAGCCAATGGTGGAACTGTAGACCTGGATTAAGGCGTGTGATTTGTGTCCGGTCTCAAATGATCGTCCCGAGTCTCAGATACCCCTGCTCGTGTCGGGACGACTGCTGCCGCGCGAGCGAGCGTGAGCAGGAGGCCAAGACGACGAGGGTGCGCGAGGCCAGTAAGCGGGCGCCTAGGTCGGAGCATCCTTCACCGAGCGTGCCCGGTTCCGCCGCATGCCCGTGGTGCCCCACGGACATCCAGACGAGGTGCCGGTCGCATGCGCCAACCCAGCCCAGGTCTTCGGCGTTACGCGGATCTTTACAAAGGCGTTTTGCCGCGGTATGTATCAGAAGCCGAAGCTTCCCCTCCGAATGATCAGGTGCAGATGATCATGAATGTTCGGCAAGGGAACGTTACTGGAGCCTCCTCAGGCGAAGGGGGAATCCGTCCGTGTCGAGTCTATCGAATGTGGTGCCGAATCGGGGGATAGAGTCCTTTTCCCCTGAGAACGATTACCTGGGTAATCTGATCGCCAGTAGGGCGGCCAAGCGGAATGTACACAAGTCGCTGGCGGCGCTGTTCATGGCTGGCGCTGACCGCCATGGCACTGGGCGGGGAGCCTTGGGCCGGGTAGCTGCACGGGGTGATGCCGGGGTAATCTTTGAACCGAGCGCACGGTGAGCGCGTCGCTCGTGATCGGGCTGCACCCGGTCACTCCAACCGACGCGGCGAGCTTCACGACCTACCTGACCGGCCTGTCAATCACCGCCTATCAGGTCGACTTCGACAATCCCACCACGGTGGCGGCGCCGCCGCATATCGACATAGGCTCGGCCACGTACACCGGTGGCGGCACCGAGATCTTCCAACTGTCCGACGGCCTAGCCTTGCAGGCCGCCGGGGCCGCCGTGATCGATCTGCCGGGGACGATCGACCCACAGTTCCTGACGCCGCAGACGCTGGTGAACGTGGCACTGCAGGTCACGCAGGGCATGGTGATGCTGGTCGATAACGACCTCAACTACGACGTCCAGGTGGATCCGACGGTCACCTCGGCCGGCCCGGTGGCGTCGCTGGCCGGGGTGACCGTCGGCCTGTACCTGGCGCTTCCCGATCCGGGTCTGCCTGCCGGCTATCTGGGGGTCCCGCCTGCCGGGGGGATCCCCACCTACGCTCAGCTGAGCTCAGCGGTCACGGCGATCCTGGCGGAGGATCCGGCCGCAGCGGTGAACACGGCGCAGCTGACGGCCCAGGAGTCGTTGCACATCGCCCGCGAGATGGTGGCCAACCGGACGGTGAACCCGCTGCCGCTGCCCCTGGTCACCACCGGACCCAGCCTCAACAGCCCTGACCTGGGCGTGCTGTACACCACGCCGGTGCCGACTACGATCCCTGCGATCACCTCGGCCGACAGCGACCGCAGGCAATTCGAGGGCGCGCTGACCTCCTACTACAGCGAGGTCAGCACTGACGCCACGACGATGGCCGGTTATGTGTACGCGTGGTCGGCTGCGCAGCAGGGCGCGCAGTTGAGCGCGGCTGCAACGACCGGGGCTATGACGTTCCCGCTGCTGCCCCCGCCAACCGCCGATCTCAGCCTGATTCCCGAGGCGACCCTGCTCCTGAGCACGGCGGCCGGCACTTTCACCGTCGAGGCCGAGTTCTTCTACGCGCTCGGCGCGCGGCTGCCAGCGTCGGTGGCGGCGTCGGACCGGTACTCCATTCTCGGAGGGCAGTCTGAGCAGGCCCTGGCCGCGCAGCTGGAGCAGGCGCTGGAGTCCGGGCTCCTGCCGACGGGACTGGCCCTGACTCCGCTCCAGGCGGCTCGCCGGCTGGCGGCGCTGGGCGGCGTCCGCAGCGCGACTCAGATCCCCCCGGCGCCCACCTACCCGCTCCCTGCGGCCGACCCGGCCGCGCCGCTGGTGCTGGGATGGCTGAACGCGGCCGACCCGGCCGGCTGGACCACGCTGCCGTATCCCGATGGCCCGATCTGGGAGACGCTGCTGGCCGCGGCCGGCAATGCCGCCGCGCACCTGCGCCTGGTCGCCTGCGCCCTCACCGGCTTCGACGACCCGGTCCTCAGCCAGTTCGCGACGGCGATCGGGCAGTCGCTCCCGCCCGGCGGCACTGGCCTCAACGTCGCCACCGCCACCCAGCTCGCCAACGTCACCGCCAGCGAGTGGAGGGAATTCCTCACCGCGAACCCGCAGTTCATCCCGGCCTTCACCCAGCCGGCAGGGACGGTCGTTGATCCCAGCGACCAGATCGCCGCGTTCATCCGCTTCCTGTCCCGGTTCTACACCGTCACGCCCGGTAACCCGAGCACTCCGCAGCCCACGCCGTCCGATATACCGCTGCTCGACCGTTACGGCTTCGACCCGCTGGCCAGCTTCCTGGTCGAGTACTGGAACATCAACGGCATCGCCTACCAGTTCGGCGTCACCCCGCCGGGCAACGCCGCGGCGCTGGCGGCCGTGGCCGCGGTGTTCCCGGGCGAGGACGAGGCCCAGCTGTGGCTGCGCCAGGCGCTTGAGATCCTCAACGACCTGGCCCAGGTGACGGCCGGTCTCACGGCCGGCCCCAACGCGGCCGCGCTTCAGTTCTCGGTCATGGAGGCGCTGTTCGCCCGGGGCTTCACCAGCAAGGCGTCCATCACGGCGCTCGATGAGCCTGACTTCGCCTACGCGCTCACCGGCAGCGTCGCCTTCCAGTGGGCAAACCAGATCTGGACCAACGCCGGCGGCACGCTCACGCCCCCGGTCATCACCCCGACGACGTTCCACCCGGTCAACGGAGGCGGCCTGCGCGACTGCATCCCGCCGCCCGAGCTCTCCCCGCTGGGACCTGTCGAGTACCTGCACGAACTGCTGCAGGCTGGCCCCGCCTCCACGTGCGCAAAGCCCGTAGTCGCTACGGGCAGCTTCGGGTCGCTGCTGCAACCACGGCGCGGAGACCTGGCCAGCCTGACCGTCGACCGCGCCAACCTGGAGACGCCGCTGCCGGTCGTTGACCTGGTAAACGAGTGCCTGGAGTACCTGGCCGCGCAGGTCGCCGCCTCCGGCGGATCGGTCAGCGGTGTCGGCGGCGTCGTCCGCGACACCGCAAGCCGGGAGGTGCGTGACCACTACCTGCGGCCGCCGGGCACGCCACCGCAGCCCGGCGAGCCCTATCACCATGATCCGGCGGCGCTGTTCGGCGCGCTGCCGGAGCATTCCTCCCCGGCCAGCCCGGTCGCCGAGCGGGGAGCCTACACGGCGCTGGCCAGCGATTACAGCGCGCCCGACCTGCCCTATGCCCAGCCGCTGGACGTGTCGCGCTCGCACCTGGCCGCGCTGGACGTCACGCGCGCCGAGGCGATGCGCCGGTTCCGGGCGCAGATCACCGAGTTCGTCCTGGGCCCCGACCCGGCCGGCTTCGACAGCACGGTGTGGCGCTACCCGCTGCGCAGCGACATAGCCCCCGAGTATCTGCGCATCGCGGTCGACGAGTACGAGCAGCTGTTCGCCACACCGGTAGCGACCACCCCTCCGGCCTCCGCCGGCCAGCTGGGCGTCTGGCAGCTGTACGGCTTCGCCAGCCCCCCGGTGGCCTCGTGGGTCACTGTCGTCCTGCGCGTGGACCAGTTCCTGGCCCGGACCGGCCTGAGCTATTGCGAGTTCGTCGAGCTGGCCGACTGCGGCTTCGTCCCGATGATGCTCGCCGGGCGGCCGCCCAAGCCGTTCGAGGAGTGCGAGCCGTGTCATCTGGACCAGCTGAGGATCGCCTTCGGGCCGGGCGTGAACCCGGCCGACGCCCTGATGCAGCTGGCGGTGTTCATCCGGCTGTGGCGACTGCTGCAGCGGACCCGCTGCGCTCGCTACACGTTCGCGGAGCTGGCCGACATCTGCGACGTGCTCGGCCTGTTCGCAGGCGGCGTGATCAACCCTGATTTCATCCCGCAGCTCGTGGCGCTCGAGATCCTGCGCGAGGAGCTGTGCCTGCCGCTGGCACCGGGACCGGCTCCGGCCGGCGCCACCGGCGCCGCGCGCACGCCGCTGCTCGCCTTGTGGACGGCGCCCGCGTCCGGTCCTCAGTGGGACTGGGCCCTGGGGCAGCTGCTCGGGCGGCTGCCGAGCTACGCGCGCGCCCGGCACGGCGGCCGCGGGCACGAGCCGAGGCTGCTCAAGGTGCTGGCCGACAACCTCGACCCGCTGTCGCAGCTCGCCGGGTTCGATCCAGCCACGGCGACCGACACCTGGCATTACACGCCGACGCGCACGCTGCGCTTCGCGGAGGTGCTGGCCAAGCTGTACGCGTCGCCGTTCACCGCCGACAGCGTTCAGTTCCTGTTCACCGCGGCGCCGCACCTGCCCGGCGAGGACCCGTTCCCGCTGCAGACCGACGACGAGGCGCGCGAGGATCCGCTCGGGCTCCCGGCCGGAGACCATCACGGCTCGCTGTGGGAGCTGCGACGCGAGCTGCTGCAGGCGGAGGCCGGCGAGGAGGAGGCCGAAGGCTGGACCTGGCGGCGGATCGAGGCGGCTCTGCGCGAGGAGTTCGGCTACGACCCCGGAGGAGGCCCGGACCCGCTGAGGTCACTGGCCGAGCACTGCTTCCCCGGCATACTCGAGCGCGCCGGGCAGGCGGTCACCTTCGCCGACCGCCACTATGCCGAACCCCTGGCCGCGGGCGGCACGACGCCCGGGATGTGGAACATGGATCCGCGCAGCCCGGTCAGCTACGACACCGCAGGCGGGCTGCTGCAGGCCACGCTGCCGCTCAGCGACGAGGCGGTGCTGGACCTGCTGGCACGGCTGCGGCAGCTGAAACCTCCGGAGGCCGCCGCGCTGCGCAACCTGTACTGGCTGCCGCGCCTGGACCTCACCGCCCTGGCGTTCCTGTTCGCCGATCCTCGCGAGGCCGACCGGCGCCTGATTCAGGAGCACGACGAGGAGCGCCGCTGGCAGTACTTCCGCCACAGCTTCGTGCTCGCCCGCAAGCGGTGCCGGATCATCGCCCGCCACCTGGCAGAGGACGCCAGCGCTCGTCGCGACGACGGCGAGCCGGACGACGAGCGAGCCTGGCTCGTGCTCGGGAGCCTGTACGCCGACGGTGACCCCGCCACGACGCCGTGGGAGGCGGCTCAACCCTCCGGCGCGCCGCCGGCGGTCATCTGGCCGGTCCCCACCGCCGGCGCGTTTGCCGCGCTGCTGGGCCTGTGCGGCACCGGGCTGACCGTAGAATACTCGCCGCCGGGGCAGCCGCCGCTGTGGTCGGAGCAGTCCGGTCCGCTTCAGGAGTTCGGCGACGTCCGCGACCACCGCAATGCACCGCTGCCGACGTTGATCCCCGCCATCCAGCCGCCGCCCGGCGCTCCCAGCACCTATGTCGACCTGATCAACGGGTTCGCGCTGTCGCAGCGCGGTGACCGGGACCTCGGCGGAGCTGAGGGGTTCTCGGTCACGCTCAGCGGCGTGCTGCTCGTGGAGCACGAGGGGCGGTACCGGTTTGCTGCCGGAGCGCCCACGGCTGAGGGCGAGCGGCCGAGTATCGAGCGCGGCGAGCGCCGGGAATGGAGCGTGACGCTCCGGCGCGGCGCCAGCTCGTGGGTCCTGCTCAGCCACGGCTGGCCGGGGCAGGCCGATGCCGGCCCTGAGGCCGAGCAGCACCTGCGCCGCGGCGCATATGACATCACCGTGGAGTACCGCCGCCCCGAGCCGCATTTTGACGATCCCGATGAGCTCCGCCGCCGGCACGCGGGCCTGCAGGTGAAGTACGCCGGTCCCGACACTGGCGGCGATCTGGTCACCATTCCCCACCAGCGGCTGTACATCGGCCAGTACGACCGGCCGGCGATCGATGGCGACCAGGTCGGGCAGGCCGCGGCCAGCACGCTGGCCGCGGCGTACGTGAGCAGCCTGAGCGACATCCGCCGCACCTACCAGCGGGCGTTCAAGGCGGTGCTGCTGGCCGCCCGGTTCGATCTGAGCGCGCGCCCCGCGGAAGACGGCCAGTCCGAGCTCGGGTTCATGCTCGCCCACCCCGACCGCTTCGCCGGAACGACTTTCTACCGCGCCGGCGGCGGCTTCGCCGAGCACCGCGCGCAGTTCGACTTCAACTTCCTGCCGGTGCTCGACAACTATCCCGCGGTGCCGGGCGATGACCGGGCGGCGCCGTCGCGGCCGCGGCAGGCGGCGATGTTCGACTGGTGGGAGCGGCTGTTCGACTACACCGAGCTGCGCCGCCAGAACGCCGCCCCACGCGACGGGCGCCACCCGCGGCTGTGGCGGCTGTTCACGGCGGCGGAGGCCGCCAACCCCACTGACGTGCTGCAGCTCATGCCGCACCTGGAGATCCCGCTTGACCACAACGACCTGGTCCAGCGCTACTTCGGGCTATCGGCGCTGCTGGGCGAGGCGGAGCTGACCGCGCAGAACCTGGTGGACGAACGGTGGCCGATCCGCGCCTGGAAGGCTGAGCAGTTCTTGTCCGACGCGCTGGCCGGCGCCTACACCACCGGCATCATCAACGCCCGGCCGGACCTGTGGGTGGCCGATGACCCTTCGGCGGGCACTCCGTCCGGCAACGACAACCTCACTCAGTACGTCGGTGACGCGCTGCTGGAGATGGGCGAGCCGCGCCGCTACCGGGACCTCCGGCAGATCGACGACGGGCTGCGCGAGCGGGCACGGCACGCGCTGCTGGCCTACCTGTACCGGCTCGATCGCGTCCAGCTGCCCGGCGGGCCGCCGAAGACCTACGCCCGCAGCCCTGGCGACCTCAGCGACCTGCTGCTGCTCGACGTCACCGCCGGCCTGAATGAGCGCACCACACGCATCGACGACGCGGTCACCGCCGTGCAGGCATTCGTCGAGCGCGCGCTGCTGCAGCTGGAACCCGGAGTGCACCTCGGCCACGCATTCCGCGAGATGTGGGCCGAGCGGTTCGCCACGTTCCGGATCTGGCAGGCATGCAAGCGCCGCGAGCTGTACCCCGAGGACATCATCGAGTGCGAGGAGCTGGAACGCGCACGCCGCCATGAGGCGTTCCGGTTGCTCGAGGATGAGCTGCGCGACGCGTCGCTGAGCATCCCGGTGCCAGCCGGGATCCAGCACTGGGATGGCCGCCGCCCCGCGCCGCACGCCTGCCTGACCGTGCTCCAGGCTGCCGAACCCTCGACGCTGCACCTGCCCGTGGGCCCGGCCGCCAGCGTCGCCGACGCTGCCGTCCCCACCGAGAACTTCGGCCTGCTTGGCCGGCCAGACCGCGCCGGGCGCCCTGCCTGGCTGTCGCCGCTGCAGACGACGCCTCAGCCCGTCGGGCAGGCACCGCCCAGGCCGGGCACGCAGGTGCAGAGTATGGCCACGCCGGCCGCTAGGCGCAGAGCGGTGGCGGCGGCGGTGACCGCGCCGCCCCCCGACCGCCACGGGCGGCTGCCGTACTGGATCGAGGCGGCGGTCGAGCTGGGGGTGCGCTTCCTGCGCATCGCCGCCGCAGGCGAGCCGGCCGGGAGTGCGCTGCCGGAGCCGGCCGAGCCCGAGGCGGAGTGCTGCTGCCAGTGCGGCAAGGTCCACCCGCCCCGTGTCGACGAGTACTACTTCTGGCTGGCCAGGGCCGACTACTACGACACGCCGGCGACCCAGCAGGCGGACCTGGCCAACGCGAGCGGCGTGTCCCAGTGGGAGGATCCGGCGACGTTCCCGGCGCTGCTGGACTGGGAGCCGGGGCCGATGGTGCACCTGCACTGGTGCCGGGTCCACGACGGCGAGTTCGGCCAGCTGCGCCGCTCAGGCGGGGGCGTCGCCCTCGCCGCCCCGCCGGCCAAGCCCGGCCCGCCGACGCTGCAGCTGGAGGGCCGGGTGGCCGACTCGCTGGTGTTCGCGGTCGACGACGGCATGGTGCCCGCCTTCGAGGGCGGCAGCGGGTTCAGCTGGCCGCCGCCGTACGCTGGCTGGACTCCGGCCGGCGGTATTCCCGCAAGCGGGTGGCGCTACGACCTCGCCGTCGACGACGCCACGCTGCTCCCGCTCGTCGTCACGCCGACGGCGCCGGTCCTGAACCCGGCCGGGGCCGGCGGGGCTGCCGGCCAGTTCGGCGGGCTGAGCGCCTATCCGTTCTTTGTCTACGGAACGCCGGGCGAATCGCTGATCCCGCTGTCGCGGTATGCGCCGGTGACCGCGATCGCGGGAGCGCTGCGCTGCCACTGCCAGTTCGAAGACGCCGTGCGCTGGTACGAGCGCTACTACGACCCGTTCGACGCCGACAACCAGTGGGACGCCTCGCCACCTACAGCCGGCCGGGCACGGCGCCGCTCCGTCCTGCTCGACGTGCTGGAGACGCTGCTGTGCTGGGGCGACGCGGTAATGGCCGCCCACTCCGTTTGCGGCCCGCCCGCCGGCGACTCGCCTGAGGCGGCCGCCCGGGCGCGGGTGATCTACGCCGCCGCCCGCCACGTCCTGGGCCCGACGCCGTTCACCGTCCTGGTAGAACCGCCCGCAGGGCCGCCGGCCACCGTCGGGTCGTTCACGCCGTTGCCACCGCCGCTGAACCCGCGGCTGATGACGCTCTACCTGCGCACGGATGACCGGCTCGGGCTGATCCGCGAGTGGGAGAACCGTCGGCGGCGCCGCCGCGGCCAGCTCGGCGAGAGCGCCTCATTCTGGGGCGATGACCCGGCAAGCTGGGGTCACGACGACGAATGCGCGTGCGGCGCATGCGAGCATTGCGGGGAATGCGGCTGCTGCGAGCCGGGCCGCTGCGAGCCCGGCAGCCCGTACCGCTTCGACTACCTGCAACCCAGGGCGCTCGAGCTCGCCAGCGAGCTGCGCGCGCTGGGAGCGGAGCTGCTGGCCGCGTACGAGAAGGGCGACGCCGAGTTCCTGGAATCGCTGCGTTCCACCCAGCAGCACCAGCTTCAGCAGCTGACGCTGGCGATCCGCAAGGACCAGTGGCGTGATGCCGACTGGCAGGTGCAGGCGCTCAAGCAGGCCCGGCTGAGCGCGCAGAACCAGGTCGCCTATTACACCGCGCTGGTCCAGAACGGGCTGATCGGCAACGAGCTGCTCTACCAGGACCTGATCGGCGTTGCGGAGGGGCTGCAGGTGGGCGCGCAGGTACTCGAGCTCGTCGCCCAGGCCGGCAGCGCGATCCCGGACACGTTCGTGGGCGAGGACAACTTCATCCGCATCCCGATGACCGGGACCAGTTTCACCGACGCGTTCACCTCGGCGGCCAAGGCCATGGAGTATCTCGCCCAGGACGCGCAGACCGGGGCGGGGCTGGCCCTCACCGAGGCCGGGTGGGACCGGCGGCTGGTCGAGTGGCAGCATCAGATCGACATCTTCACTTTTGAGGTGGAGCGGCTGACCCGGGAGATCCTCGGGGCCGAGCGGCGGTCGGACAGCGGCCTGCGCGAGGTCAACAACCAGCAGCGCACGATCGAACAGGCGGCCGAGGTCGACGATTTCCTGCGCAGCAAGTTCACCAGCCACGCCCTCTACCTGTTCCTCCAGCGCCGGACCGCGGCGCTGTACCGGCAGGCCTACGAGCTGGCGCTGGCGGCGGCGCGGCAGGCCGAACGCGCCTTCAACCTCGAGCGCGGCCGCACCGATGAACGGTTCATCGAGGGCGAGCTATGGGACAACCTGCACCAAGGACTGCTGGCCGGCGAGCGGCTCGCCCTCGACCTGCGGCGCATGGAGCGCGCCTACCGCGACTGCAACCGCCGCGAGTACGAGCTGACCAAGAACGTCTCCCTGCAACGCGACTTCCCGCTCGCGTTCCTGGCCCTCAAGCTCACCGGCCGCTGCGAACTGCATCTGCCCGAGTGGATGTTCGACATCGATTACCCCGGCCAGTACATGCGCCGGATCAAGACCGTCGCGCTGACGATCCCGTGCGTCACCGGTCCCTACACCGGCGTCCACTGCCGCCTGACGCTGCTCAGCTCGACGACCCGCACGCAGCCATGGCTCAGCGGCGAGGTCGTACGGTGCTGCCGCGAGAACGACGACCACTGCTCGTGCTGCGACGGCGACGAGCATCACCAGCGCGAGCGCGAAGCCGCCCGCTACCACCCGCTGCCGGGCGACCCGCGGATCGTCCGCTCGTTCACCGCCACCGACGCCATCGCCACCTCCACCGGGACCAACGACTCCGGCCTGTTCGAGGCCCGCGACGAGCGCTACCTCCCGTTCGAGTTCGCCGGCGCCGTCTCGCACTGGCGGATCGAGCTGCCACCGGAGAACAACCAATTCGACTTCGACACGCTCACCGACGTGATCGTGCGCGTCAGCTACACCGCGCGGGAAGGCGGCAGCCGGCTCCGCGCCGCGGCCACAGCGTCCGCGTGCTGCCGCCTGCCGGGCGACGGCCTTCGCCTGTTCGACCTGCGCCACGATTTTCCCGACAGCTGGCCGCAGCTCCGGCTGCGCGACCGCTGGCGCGACGACCCGCATCACCATCACGATGACGACCCGCGCCCCCACCGCGAGGACGACAGAGACCACTATCGCGGCGACTGGTACGAACGCCACCTGCGCCTCGGTTTCGGTCAGCGGATGTTCCCGTTCGTGCCCGAGCGGCGGGTGCGCTGGATCGACCGGCTGGTGCTGGTGTTCGCGGCGCCCGATGCCGAACCCGGCCGCCACCATCTCGTCCGCTTCTGGCGCGACGACGAGGAGGCAGACGGTGTGGTCGACATCGAGTGTGTCGCCGCCGACGCGCTGGCAGGCTGCTTCGTCGGCACCGTCGACCTGGAACGTCCGCTCGGTCCGCTCGGAGAGGAGCACGCCCGGTGCACGTTGGCCTTCGGCGACGCGGTCGGCGAGATCTGCAGCGCCTACGTCATCGCCCGCTACGAGGCGGACTGCTGGCCGCGGTGCGGGCCGCCGCGCGAGCACAGTTGCTGCCGCCACAGCGACCCGGACCGACCCCGCCACGGCCATGACAGCTGACCGTTCCAGGCGGCCCGGCCCTTCGGCGGCCTGCACGAAGATCTCCGCGCAAGCCGGGCCGATCGGCAACGTCTTCCTGATCGCCCGCTACGACGCTGCGCCCGGCCACCCGGAAGGCTGAGCGGTGTTCCCCGCCGATCCTGCAGTACCGCCGGAGGTGCCGGACACCGCTTCCCAGTTTCGGGCTTCTGCGGCCCCGGTATCCGGGGCCGCCAGTCCGGCCGCGGGTGGTGCCACTCCCGCGGGGCTGGCGGACGGGTGGAAGCCCGCCGCAGGCGGGCCGCCCGCCCCGCCGTCAGTGTCGCTGCCCAAGGGCGGTGGCGCCATCCGAGACATCGGGGAGAAGTTCTCGGTAAACGCGGCGACCGGCACCGCCAGCCTGACCATCCCAATAGCCACCAGCCCTGGGCGGGCTGGCTTCGGACCGTCGCTCAGACTCAGCTACGACTCCGGCTCCGGCAACGGGCCGTTCGGCCTGGGCTGGAAGATGGCGAACCCGGCCATCACCCGCAAGACCGACAAGGGCCTGCCGCGCTACGCCGACGACCCGGACGCGGACACGTTCCTGCTGTCGGGTGCCGAGGACCTGGTTCCCGTCCGGACCGAGCGGGACGGCGTCTGGCGCGAGACGCCAGAGCGGCGGACCGAAGGCAGCCGCGACTACCTCGTCCAGGGGTACCGGCCGCGGATCGAGGGCCTGTTCGCGCGGATAGAGCGGTGGCGTGACCTGCACAGCGGCGAGACGCACTGGCGCACGATATCCAGCGCGAACGTCACCACCGTGTACGGCGCGACCGCCGACAGCCGCATCTTCGATCCCGCGGACCCGGCGCGCGTGTTCAGCTGGCTGATCTGCGTGACCTACGACGACACGGGCAACGCGGCCCGCTACGAGTACGTGCCGGAAGACAGCGCGGGCGTCGATGTGGCGCTGCCCAGCGAGCGTAACCGCACCGCCCGGTCCCGGTCAGCGAACCGGTACCTCAAGCGGATCCGCTACGGCAACACCGAGCCCTGGCGGCCGGACATCGGCCCGATCGCCGCAGGAGCCCACCTCGGCGGCGGCTGGCTGTTCGAGGCCGTCTTCGACTACGGCGACCACCGGCAGGACAGCCCGCTGCCCATGCCCGACCGGGAGTGGCCAGCCCGCAGCGACCCGTTCTCCACCTACCGGCCCGGCTTCGAGGTGCGCACCTACCGGCGCTGCCACCGGATCCTCATGTTCCACCACTTCCCCGGCGAACCGGGGGTCGGCCCGGACTGCCTGGTGGCCTCCACCGACCTGGCCTACGCCAGCACCGGCGGCAGCGGCATGACGATGATCGCGTCGGTCACCCACACCGGTTACCGGCGCCGCGACGGCGGGTACCACGCCGCGTCCCTGCCGCCGCTGGAGCTGCGCTACAGCCCCGCGGTGATCAGCCACGAGGTGCGCGACCTAGACCCGCAGGCGCTGGCGGACCTGCCCGCCGGGGTGGACGGCACTGACTATCAGTTGCTGGACCTCAACGGCGACGCCCTGCCCGGCATCCTGTCCCGGCAGGGCGGTGGCTGGTACTACAAGCACAACCTCGGCGACGCCAAGTTCGCGCCCGCCCGGAGGCTGGCCACGCAGCCCGCTCCGGCCGGGGCCGGGTCGCGGCAGCAACTGCTCGACCTAGCCGGCGACGGGCACCTGGACCTAGCCGAACTGGGCGGCCCGATGCCGGGCTGTTACCAGCGGGCCGAATACCTGCCGCCTGGCGGAGAGGGCTGGCAGCCGTTCCGGCCGTTCCGGTCGCGGCCGAACATCTCCTGGGACGACCCTAACCTGCGCATGTTCGACGTGGTCGGCGACGGCCTCGCCGACGTGCTCATCACCAGCGACGACGCGTTCACCTGGTACCCGTCGCTCGGGCTGGACGGCTTCGGCGAAGGCTGCCGTGCGTACACCGCCGACCCGTGGAACGAGGAGCGGGGACCGCGGCTGATATTCGCCGACCCCGAGCAGACCGTGTACCAGGCCGACATGACCGGCGACGGACTGCCCGACCTGGTCCGGGTCCGTAACGGGGAGGTGTGCTACTGGCCCAACATCGGGTACGGGCGGTTCGGCGCCAAGGTGACAATGGACCACAGCACCTGGATGGACCAGCCCGACCAGTTCGACCAGCGGCGTGTCCGCCTGTCGGACGTGACCGGCGACGGCTGTCAGGACCTGATCTACCTGGGCCGTGACGGCACCCGGGTGTACCTGAACCAGTCGGGCAACGGCTACGGGGAGCCGCATTCGCTCCCCCATGCGTTCCCGCAGGTAGACAGCCTGGCTCATGTCATGGTCGCCGACCTGCTCGGTCGCGGCACCGCGTGCCTGGTCTGGTCCTCGCCGCTGCCCGCTGACGCCGGACGGCAGGTGCGCTACGTCGACCTCATGGCCGCAGGCAAGCCGTACCTGCTCACCGAGGTGATCAACAACCTCGGCGCCGAGACCCTGATCAGCTACGCACCTTCCACCAAGTTCTACCTCGCCGACCAGGCGGCCGGCCGGCCCCCGATCACCCGGCTTCCGTTCCCGGTCCAGGTCGTCGAGCGGGTGGACACCATCGACCGGGTCAACCGGACCAAGTTCACCACCCGCCATGCATACCACCACGGGTACTTCGACGGGTTCGAACGGGAGTTCCGCGGCTTCGGCATGGTGGAACAGTGGGACACCGAGGACCTGGCTGTCCTTGAGGGCTCGCCGGCCGAGTTCACGAACCTGGACCGGACGACCGACCTGCCGCCGGTGCTCACCAGGACCTGGCTGCACACCGGCGTGTTCCCCGGCGAAGACGCGGTCACCCGGCTGTACGCGCACGAGTACTGGCACGAGCCCGGCGGCGACGGCCCCGACCTGCCCGACACCGCGCTGCCTTCCACGTTGCGGCTTCCGGGACAGTCGCCCCGGCCATGGCAGCTGTCCCGCACCGATGCCCGCGAGGCGTATAGGGCGCTGAAAGGCATGCCGCTGCGCGAGGAGGTGTACGCTCTCGACGGAAGCCCAGCCGAGTCCCGGCCGTACCTGGTGACCGAGCACAACTACACGATCCAGCTGCTGCAGCCCGCAATCACGCCGGTCCCTGACGGGCCGCAGAACTACCACGCGGTTCTGCTCAGCCACGCCCGGGAGAGCGTCACCGCGCACTACGAGCGGGTGCTCTATCCCGTGGACGGTGCCCTGCGGGCCGACCCGCGGATCATCCACGACCTAGTGCTGGCCATCGACGACTACGGGAACCCGCTCCGCTCGGCCTCGGCCGGGTACGGGCGCCGCTACCCCGACCCGGTGCTTGACCCCCAGGACCAGGCGGTGCAAGCCCGGCTCCAGCTGACATATACCGAAAAGGGCTACACCAATGCGATCGAACTGACCGGGGCACACCGCACGCCGATGCCCGCGCAGACCCGGATCTTCGAGATTGCCGGGCTACGCCCGGCTGACCGGCTGTTCGGCTTCGCCGAGCTACGAGACGGGCTGGCCGAAGTCACCACCGAGCTGCCGTTCCAAGACTGGGACGTGGACCCGGACCACCTGACCGCGCCCGCGCGGCGGCTTGTCAGCGACACTTCGATCCGGTACCGCCGCGACGACCTGTCGGGGGCGCTCCCACCCGGCGTCCTGGAGCCGTTGGCACTGCCGTACCGCAGCTACCGCCAGGCCTTCACCGACAGCCTGGTCGCCGATCTGTATGGCGATCAGGTCGATGCCGGCATGCTCCGGACGGCCGGATACATTCGGGAGGGCAGCACGTGGCGGCTGCCGTCGGGCCGGGTCTTCTACTCTCCGGGCGAGGATGACGACCCCGCCGCCGAGCTGGACTACGCCCGGCGGCATTTCTTCCAGCCCCACCGGTTCACCGACCCGTTCGGCAGCACCACGGTCATCAGCTACGACCGCTACGACCTGCTGGTGCAGCAGACACGCGACCCGCTCGGCAACCTCGTCACCGCAGGTGAACGCAATCCGGCCGGCGAGCTGACCGCGGATGGCAACGACTACCGGGTGCTGGCGCCCCGCCTGGTCAGCGACCCGAACCGGAACCGCGCCGCAGTGGCGTTCGACGCGCTCGGGTGGGTCTGCGGCACCGCCGTGATGGGCAAGCCTGAGCAGCGACTCGGCGACAGCCTGGACGGCATGGAGCCGGATCCACCTGCCGAAGTAGTCCAGGCGTACTTCGCCGATCCGTTCGCGCACGGGCACGAAATCCTTGGCCAGGCCACCACAGTGCTGCTGTACGACCTTGATGGCTACCGGCGCAGCGGCGGCGAGCTTCCCGCGGGTGTCGCCGCTCTGGCCCGCGAGACGCATGTCAGCGATCTCACGCCGGGGCAGCGGACCAAGATCCAGCGCCGGTTCAGCTATTCCGACGGCTTCGGCCGGGAGATCCAGCGCAAGGGCCAGGCCGCCGCCGGCCCGGTGACCAAGGGCGCCCCAGACATCGAGCGCCGGTGGATCGGCAGCGGCTGGACGGTATTCAACAACAAGGGCCAGCCGGTCCGGCGGTACGAGCCGTTCTTCACTACGACGCCCGGCTTCGAGTTCGCGCGGGCCGAAGGGGTCAGCGCGGTGCTCTTCTACGACCCGGCCCAACGGGTCCTAGCTACGCTGAATCCCGACAGCAGCTACGCCAAGACCACTTTCGACCCCTGGTACCAGAATTCCTGGGACGCCGCCGATACGGTGCTGCTGGACCCGAGGAACGACCCTGATGTGCGCGGCTACGTCGGCCGCTACCTCGCTGCGCTGAGCGAGCAGCCCGGCGGCTGGGCAACCTGGTACGCCCGGCGCGTCGACGGCGCATTGGGTCAGTCCGCGCAGCTTGCGGCGAAGCAGACCGCCACGCACGCGGACACGCCGACCAGGAGCTGGCTCGACACTCTCGGCCGGACGTTCCTGACCGTCACCCACAACCGGGTGTCCGAGGGCGGCCGGCTGGCGGATCAGTACTGCCGGACGCACAGTTTGCTGGACATCCAGGGCAACGAGCATGAGGTGCGCGATGCGCTGGGCCGGGCGGTCATGCGCTATAGCTTCGCGATGCTGGGCGGGCAGGTCGCCTACGCGGGCATGGACACCGGCGGCGGCCAGGTACTACCCGACGTTCTAGGCCAGCGAGTTTACAGCCGGAACTCCCGCGGGTTCGTGTTGCGTTTCGTCTACGACGCGCTGCGCCGACCCCTAAGGACCTTCGTGGCCGGGCCCGAGACCGCCGGGATGGCGCTGCAGGGACGCACCGAGTACGGCGAATCCGTGCCCGACGCGGAAACGAGGAACCTGCGCACCCGGGTCGCCCGACAGTTCGACGGCGCCGGGATCACTGCCAATTCGGCCTACGACTTCAAGGGGAACCTGCTCGATTCGACACGTCAATTCGCCGCCGAGTACGTCAGCATCGTCGTGAACTGGGCCTCAGATGTGCCGCTGGATCGCCGCGAGTACACCGCAAGCACCAGATACGACGCCCTGAACCGGCCGATCAGCATGACCACGTCAGACGGCAGCGTGGTCTTGCCGTCCTACGACCCCGCGGGTCTGCTTTCGCGGCTGAACGGGCGACTTCGCGGGGCCGCCGAAGCGACGACGTTCGCGGACCACATCAGCTACAACGCGCGCGGCCAACGTGCCCTGGTGAGCTACGGTAATGGGACATCCACGGCCTACAGCTACGACGACCTCACTTTCCGGCTGACCCGCCTGATCACGCGGCGCGGCTCGCGACGGCTACAGGACCTCCGGTACACCTACGACGCCGTGGGCAACGTGACGCAGGTCACCGACCATGCCCAGCAGGATCTGTTCTTCCGCAACCACGTGACCAGCCCGTCGTCGCGCTACGTGTACGACGCGCTCTATCAGCTGATCGAGGCGACCGGACGCGAGCATCTCGGGCAGGTCGCCGGGGCCGCCAGGCTGCCCCGTCCGCCGGGCGCGGCCGACGGATCGCCCGCTGGCCAGGCCCAGCCAGGTGACCGAGCGGCGATGGCCCGTTACGTCGAGCAGTATACCTACGACCTGGTCGGTAATCTGCTGGTGGTGCGCCACCGCTCGGCAGACCCCGCGCACGGCGGCTGGACCCGCGCCTACAGGTATCGCGAGCCGAGCCTGCTGGAGCCTACCCGGTACAGCAACCGGCTGACCGGAGCAGGGCCCGCCCGAACGCCCTCGGCGCCGCAGCGGTTCGGCTACGACCAGCAGGGCAACACCACGGCGATACCAGAGATCCCGCTGCTGCGATGGGACTATGCCGACCGACTGCATGCGACCGGACGGCAGGCCGATCGCCACGGAGAGACCGGCCCGTCCGGCTTCCCTCCCTCATCCGCCCCGCAGGACAGGACGTATTACGTCTACGACGCAGCCGGGCGCCGCGTGCGCAAGGTTACAGAGCACGTCGGCTCCGGGATCACGAGACGAAAGTCAGACCATCTCTACCTGGGAAGCTTGGAGATCTTCCGCGAGTACGGCCCTGACGGCGCGGTAACCCTGGAGCGCGAGACCCTGAATGTCTTCGACGACCAGTACCGGCTCGCTCTGGTCGAGACCCGCACGGCTGGCGCGGACCGCGGCCCCGTCGAACTGATCCGTTACCAACTGGCGAACCATCTGCACTCCTCGGTGCTGGAACTCGACCAGGAAGCACGGGTGATCAGCTACGAAGAGTACTACCCATACGGCTCGACGGCGTACCTGGCTGTCCGGGCCAGCACAGAAGCGCCCAAGCGCTACCGCTACACCGGCAAAGAACGCGACACCGAGACAGGCCTTTACTACTACGACGCACGCTATTACATCCCATGGCTAGGAAGATGGGCCAGCTGTGATCGGGCGGGCCTCGTGGACGGTGTATGCCTCTACCAGTACGCGCGGAACCGGCCGGTCAGTCTCATCGACAGAACCGGCCACCAAGCCGGCTCCTGGGAGGAGTATGCCCGGATGCGCCAGCTCGAAGAAGCGGTCATCTCGGTCACCGACCCGGTGGTCAACTCGGCGCCCGTGCAAATTGCCTCAGGCGCGATAACGGCCGTATCTGACGCCGTGACCGGTATCGCAACGGGTGCATGGGATCGCGCGGTACGAACATTCGACGAAATCAAAGACCATCCAGGGTATCTTGTCATGGGGCCGATGGCCCTTGCTGCGGCCTCCACTGTTGCCGAGGTCCGGCATCAAGCCGGTGAAGTCCAGGCGCGGGCGGCTGCAGCAGGAGGAGGGGTGACGGGCTGGTACATCGCTGTTAACCAGCAGTTGAATCCGGCCTACGGAATCTTTGAACATGGCGATAAAGCCATTGACGCGATCAAGCAGGGCGACTGGAAGGCCGCTGGTGCCGAGATGACTCACACCGTGGGCTCGGTAGCCGCAACGGCCGCGGTCGCGACAGGAGCCGCCGAATTGGCGGAAGGCGGAAGTGTCGGCTTGACAGAGGACGCATCGGCCGGCGGGGCCACGAAACTCTCCGAAGAAGGCACAGCCTCTCAACTCCCCAAGGAATCAGCCGGCGCAAGCCCTCGCGGCTCGATCGCTCGTCCACAGCGCGCTGCCGCGCCATCGTCTGTACAAAAGACTCCCTTCGGCGGCTGGCGCGCCACCTGGGAAAACGACCCGCACGCTCTGGTGGCCTTCGAACCGCAGGGGGCAGGCGTCGACGTATCTGACATCTTCCGTGGAGCGCAACCGAGCCGAACGGGCGGGCAGATGCTCGCTGACTCACTGCGGACAGCAGGGATCCCCAAGCCGGAAACAATCCGGGCTGTCGGTATCATAAACAAAGAAACCCTGGACGCCCTCGCGAGCGGAGCCCAGCCAGCGGAAACTCTTCTAGGCAAGACGATCCAGAATGCAGCTCGCGAATTGGGGGGGACTGTCACGGGCTGGTCGACAGGGATTGAACGAGGTAAGGCATGGATCCGGGCGATCATCAAATACTAGTAGATTTGCTTCGTCTCCGCGACGCATTGTCAGTGCGTCAGGACGGGTACTGGGAGTTGCTCGCAACCGCGGCGGGCGCGCCCGATGCGGTAGCTCGCATTCTAGTAAGCCTCTCTAGAGAACAGCTTGATAAAGCTGCCTTCGGTGACTGGGTTACTCCTAGTCTCGTGCGCGAACGCGTCGAGGCGCTAGCGGCTTTCGATACAAGCAAACTGATTGAACTCGCGGACTCGTGGCGACCGCTTGCCGAGATATCCAGAGATCCCTTCTGGGGAGCAGCATGGAGTACGGCGCTGCGCCACCTAGAATGGCCAGAAGCTACCGAGGAAGTAGTTACCTCCGTCCTAGAGTTCGCCGCAGAAGCAGCAGTGATCCCGCCCGACCGGATGCCTTATACGACCTCCTGGGACGAGCTAGTGAACGCATATGAGTCGCGGTTTACTCCTTATGAAACTGTTCGCAAGTGGGCCAAGATACCGCTCTCAGATTCATCGATTGGAATACATCAGATCAAATCGGCTCCATTGCTCATGCTACGCATCTTTCGATCGCGAGAACGGCTACTTGATCCATCCGCCCGCCGCTATCTACGTTCCGCTGCCGCGGATGTACTCAGGCTGGATGCGCTGGAGGGCGCCCTCCTTCTCGAAATCGTCCGTACCTTCGACCCTGATGCCATTACTGCGGCCCGCAGGGACCTGCAGCAATTCCTGCCTCAGCTCCGGGACGCCCGATTGATAATTCCGCTAGTTTATGTCTTGATCAGTCCGGATTGGATTGCTCCTTAGCCTCGATGATTCATGCCGCGGTCGCGTCGGCGGACGGAACGCGGCCGGCCGTTCGCTGGTCCTGTTTGCGGGTTCTGGGGATGACGGCAGCCCGGCTGGCGGGCCGGGTGGCCGGGGTTCCATGGGCCCCGGGATGCTCCTTCCTTGATGGCGGGGACGGCTTGGTGCTGGTCAGGGGGCGTGCGGCAGGGCGCTGATCCGTTTCCAGGCGGTCACGATGCCGTCGGCCCAGGGCCAGCTGGCCTGGATGTTGAGGCGGCGCTGGCGGCCGCCGCGGGTCAGCCGACGGCGGCGTGCAGGATGCGGTAGCGAACGGCCTCCGGCTCGGCCCGGGGGAGGTGCTCGTCCAGGGCGAGCAGGCGGAGCCAGGCCAGCAGGGCCGCCGGACTGACGCGCGCCGGGCAAGCCCGGTTATGGGAGAATCTGCGATCTGGTCAGTCAGTCGCTGTAGTGGTACCGGGCCTTGAGGATCTTCACCTCTTTGTCATCGACGCGGTACACCAGGCGGTGTTCGTCGTCGATGCGGCGGGACCAGTAGCCGGACAGGTCCCCTTTCAGGGGTTCAGGCTTGCCTATCCCGGCGAACGGGTCGCGCTGGATCTCACCGATCAGGCGCGTGATCCTCACCGCCATCTTCCGGTCTGCGGCCAGCCAGTACAGGAAGTCCTCCCAGCCGTCGGGATCGAAGTGGATGCTCCTCACTACTCACCCGCTAGGGCCTGGAGCTCCTCCATGGTCTTGACGACGGCGGGCTGGCCTGACGTGTCCCGGGCGACGGCTTCCATGAGCCGCCGGGCGTTGGCGGGAGAGCGCAGCAGGTAGATAGTCTCCTGCCAGGAGTCGAAATCCTCGGCGGACATGAGCACGGCGTCCCCGCCCTTCGAGTTGATCCTCACCGGAACGTGGTCGTCGTTGACCTGCTGAATAAGGGGGAAGAGGCGCGAGCGGGCCTCGCTGGCACTGATCGCCACTGCCGTACGCTCCCTCAAGTGGTACCGGTTAATTGTACCGGATAGGTACAGATAGATCGTACCAGAACGCTCCGGTCCTCGTCATCGCCACCACGCGTCAGGAACCCCATCTCCGGAGGATGATCAGGCGGGCCACGCCGACTGTGCGGCGCATGAGGCTTCACAAAACCTGACTATGCTGCACCAAAATTCACACATTTCAGGCAGTGGCGATTTTCTCCCCAAATTTCTACCCAAACTGGCACCGCCGTAGAGCCGAGATGCCATATATCCTGGTCACAGCTGCAAACCCAAGTGGCCATCGAGAGTGTGGCACCAGCCTTCCAAGCTGGTCATGCGGGTTCGATTCCCGTCGCCCGCTCTCGACTAGGGTCGTTAGCAAACCTGTCGACTATGGGGTGCTGGCGGGGTCGAGGCGACAGACCGGGTCTCACTATTCTGCCGATATGAGTATACTCACATCGGCAGATTTACAGTGAATTCATTGCCTATTAGGTCGAGCGGCGAGACCAAAACGTTGTCCAATCTCGTACAGATACTTATACGGGTCGTTCTGCAGCGCATTTCGGGACCTGGCCAAAGCGAGCCGCGAATCCAATTGATGGCCAACTAGTCCTGTCACCGTAAGAGCCGCGCCTCCGCCTACTGTTGCGAGAAGGCCCGTGACGCTGAGTGTATTCCCAAGTACGGGCAGCGCGACCCCGGCCGCGGCCACATTTGCTGCTAGGTTATGCAAACCGGATCCCGCGTGATAGAGTACGGTCTGTTTAGTCTTCCGTAGATCTACCGAGCGCTCAAGTTCTAGCGCTCTCTCTATAGCGGCCAACGGTTCAGAAATCCTCATTTCTACATCGTGGATAGCCCAACGAAGATCTTCTATATCACTGAGTTCGGGCATGGCGGCCGAGATTGCTGCGCGTACATGCTGAAGCTCCTCTTCGTGCGACTGACGGAAACTAAGCGCTTCGGCAAGCGTAGCATCGGCGGGTGCCGGTAGCATCCAGCAGATACCAAGAGTCACGAGCTCTTGGGGGGTTCCCAGCTCTGGTTCAACATTCTCACGCGGCCTTGTCGCCGCGGACATTGGAACCCAGCCAACGTGAGTGCCACAGTACCATTCTACAAGAATGGAGATAACGTCATCCACAACCTCGCACGGCCCCACAAGAGTTCCCATGTAATGTCCTGGCCTGCTTTGTGAAACCCACATGCCAGCCTCAGTTGCCAGAAACTCAAATACTTCCCCATAGACCTTGCCGGCGCCCATAGTCTCAAGTGACGCGGGAAGCTCGCGGACCAGGCTCTCAGGTCTCAGCCACTGCTCACTGTTTGAGTCCTGGCACCAAGGCACCGCATGGACCTCGCGAGCCTTTGCAAGTCTGCGGCGTGCTTCCGCGAGCTTACGATTGGCGGAACGCAGTTCTTTCCGGGCAGTCTTCCTGGCAGCTGAAGTAGCCTCCAACCTGACACAAACGCGATCGAGGTTCTGCCGATCCTGCGAGCGCGGCTGCGCACCGTCAAACGTCCGCTTAATCCGCTTCAGGTCAGTGTCGAGCTTACGGATCGCGGAGTCCGTATCCAGATCACGTCCCCACCGGCCATCCGGCGTAATTAGTGCTGACCGCTGCCGCAGAGTCTCTGCATACGCTGGTCTTCGATCGGCTTTTTCGCGAGCAAGCTCGTCTTGTAGCGCTGATCGCCTCCTAGTGACCTCGCTAGTGAGTGACGCGACCTCGGCATCCAATATCCGTAGCTGCGCTGCACGTAGCTCCACCTGCTCGCACGCGATTCCTTCCGCAGCTGTTGCGTCGTCCACAGCTGCCGCCAGGCGCGCGCGCCTTTCTGGCCATCCAGCCGATCGGCCTAGCCAGGACACGCGGTAATGATCGGCTGGTCTGATAGACCTACGCTTTATCCGCCTCCTCCAGACAGGCAGTTTACTCCCCAGCAGAGCGAGAAGGTCATCAAGCTCATCCGGCGGATAGAGAACGTTCGACAGCGATAGTGGCGCATACAATTCACCAAGCTCCTGTTCCAGCTCATGCGCTACCCGGCCATCCCGGTCCAACCGGTCGGCGAATGGCGCCAACGTGCTTATCTTCTCTTGATACAGAACACTCGGAACCAGCCAAGCCAACGGCGGACGGATATCCGGTTCCCAGAGGGCAACATTGACAGGCATAGCGCTAACCCCTGAATCCATTCATACATGAGCCGGTTGGGCCCGTGCCTAGTGACAAGCTCAGATTAGTTTCCTCAACCGGCAAGGCGCAACGACTGAATCTGAATCTGGCATATTGGCGCCCCGGTTCGCCGACTCGACCAACGACCCGGAACGCGGATCGGGCCTGTCACGAGCACTTCCCAGAGCTACGAGTTCCTCACTGGGCCATGCGGGGCCGCTCCGCAGACTTAAGGGTCCAGCACCGGGAATTCAGCGTCCTCCGGCGCGCGCTCATGCCGCATGGCGGTCGTTGTCGACGCATGAATCTGCCTGGCTCATCCACTGCCGCATTGTGCTCGCGGACTTCAGCGAAGCCACCCGCGCTAACATCGGCGACTTGGGCGAGGAGCACGGCCACCGGGTCCTTCGCTTGTGCGACAAGGGCAGCAAGGTCGTCCTGGTCCCGTTGCCTCCTGCAGTCGGCCGGGCCATCGACCGCGCCATCGCAGGACGGATGCGCGGCGCGATCCTGCTCAACAGGCGTGGTGACCGGATAGACCGGCACGCCGCCACCCGCCGCCTGCTGCAGCTCGTCCGGCACTATCCCACCCCACATGCTCACGGGCCACAAGATCCGGCCCTACCTCCCGACCGAAGGCAGTCGGCATAGGAGTGACACTGGCCGCCTGCAGCTAACTCATCAATTCCCGCGTCACGGCACCAACCCCTATCACGACCGGCACGTACGTTGACAGCGGTCATATGCTCCCGCGGAAACAACAAGACGCGGTCAACAGCGGCGGGGATGGCGCCGGGGGGGCGAGCCGATTCTTCGGGGTGCTTTGCTTTGAGGCATCATCGACGCATGTACACCGGGGATGAGAAGGCCCGCGCCGGGCGTAACCAGCGGTATGTACAGCACGATGTGGTTCTCGCGAGGGACACCGATCGGATCAAGCTGGTCGGCTGGGGTTGGGGGGCGGGACCATGAGCGGCAGCATCGCCTGCTTGGAGTCGGGCGCCTCGGCCAATTGCTGGTTGGTCGCGACATGTCTCCCGATCATGGCAAGAAGCGCAGCGTGGGAGTACAGGCCTAGAGAACTGCGTGCGGGCCGGAAGGGGTAGCGGTGTCGTCCTCATCTACACAGCCGCACCAGCCGTGAGCCCGCAGGTCGAGGCTGCACTGATCGCAGCGGGGGTTAGTACTATCAGCCTGGTATGCACTGTGATTGTGGCAATCGTGAGCCTCCGCACTACCAGGAAGCTCACTGACAAAAGCATCGGGGCGCAGCGGGAACAGATGGAGAAGACGCTGGCGGAACAGCGTCTCCGAACGCTAAACGAGCGGTTCTCTACTGCGGCCGACAAACTCGGCAGTGATAAGCCATCGGCGGTCAGGCTCGCCGGGGTGCATGCGATGGCTGGGCTGGCCGATGACTGGACTGAAAACCGGCAAACCTGCATCGATGTGCTGTGCGCCTACCTGCGGTTGCCGTATCCAGCGCCGGATGAGGACGCTGCCCCGAAGCACCGAGCGGCCTTCCGGGCGAACCGGGAGGTACGCCACACCATCATCCGCCTGATCAGCTCGCACCTGCGCCCCGACGCCACGGTGTCCTGGGAGGGTCTCAACCTCGATTTCACTGGTGTGGTGTTCGACGGCGGTGACTTCACTAGAGTCCGGTTCTCGAGCGGAATCGTGCTGTTTTACGGAGCTGAGTTCTCCGGCGGTGAGATCGATTTCTACGACGCAGAGTTCTCCGGCGGCCAGGTCGATTTCCGCGGGGCCAAGTTCTCCGGCGGCGAGGTCAGCTTCATCCGCGCCCAATTCTCTGGCGGGCGGGTCGATTTCCGCGGCGCCGAGTTCTCCGGCGGCCACGTACGGTTCGGCGCCCAGTTCTCCGGCGGTGAGGTCGATTTCCGCAGCGCCAACTTTTCCGGCGCCGAGATCAATCTTGGGGGCGCTCACTTCTCTGGCGCTAGTGTCACTTTCAACCGCGCTGTGTTTTCCGGCAGTTGGGTCAGCTTCACGCCCGTCCGGTTCTCCAGCGGCCGGGCCGACTTCAGCGGCGCCGAGTTTTCTGGAGGACACGTGGACTTCTCCGGCTCCGTCTTCTCCGGCGGCCAGGTCAGTTTCGGCTACGCCCAGTTCTCTGGCGGAGGGGTCGGTTTCGGCTCCATCTTCTCGGGGGGCCAGGTCTACTTCGTAAACGCCCAGTTCTCGGGCGGTCCAGTCGGCTTCAACAACGCCCAGTTCTCCAACGGCCAGGTCGACTTTCACGGCGCCCACTTCTCCGGCGGCCAGGTCTCCTTCTTCGAAGCCAAGTTCTCCGGCGGCCAGGTCGACTTCCGCGGCGCCGAGTTCTCGGGAGGGCAGGTCGAGTTCCGCGACGCCGACTTCTGTGGCACCGAGATCGACTTCCGCGATGCCGAATTTTCCGGTGGCCAGGTCGACTTCGGTTATCCACGAAGCTGGTCACGTCCACCAGAGTTCGACTGGAAGACCCCTCCAGGTGGGGTGATACTGCCAGGGAACGCAGATACCAAGTAGGCCGTACCTACGGTCTGGTCCCAACCTGCGTTCTCTCGATCCTCCAACTGGCGTCACTCGACGCCAGGCAGACATCGACGATGAGCCGCTCTCACGTGGCGGGGTTGAGGAAGGCGTTCGCGCTGTCGCTGGCGTGCACTTCTATCATCTTCAACCAGCTACGCATCCCGCTGCGCGCATCCTTGGCGATCTCTTACGCTGTGTGGCAGTCACGGGTTACCCCAGCCCGGCGGGCGTGGATCGTATGTTTCAGCCTGTCGCACAAACTCCGATCAGACCTCCGGTGCCGCAAGATCTAGGGCTGAGTGAGAGCTGGGGTTCCAAAACTAGTGGTCGAGTCGGTCCTCGCACCGTTTGCGCGAAAGGCTGGTTGATGCATCAGCGCGGCTGGGGCGACCTTCCTCATTTGCCGCTGCGGGCGTGTAGGGCAGTTCAAGGCGGCGCTGGCCGTGTCGCGCCATGGCTCGGCTCAGGCCGGTCTCCTATGCTGGCGCCGTGCATCTGGGCCTGGTTGTGATCGTGGTCAGCGAGTACGACGCGGCTATCCGGTTCTTTGTGGACGGGCTGGGCTTCGAACTTGTGGAGGACTCCCCGGCCCTGACCAATGACGGGCGGCCCAAGCGGTGGGTAGTTGTCCGGCCGCCGGGTGCCGCGACCGGCGTGCTGCTCGCCCGGGCTGACGCAGATGACCAGGCGGCCATCGTGGGGAAGCAGGCCGCCGGCCGGGTGGCTTTCTTCCTCCATGTCGAGGACTTCGACGCCGCCTACGCGCGGATGGCATCTGCGGGCGTGCCGTTTCTGACCGCGCCGCGCAGCGAACCCTACGGCCAGGTCGCTGTGTTTCCGACATCGCTGGCAACAAATGGGACCTCATCGGCCCCGCGTCGTAAGACTGCCAGCTCGCACCCGCAAAGAGATGGAATTGCAGGAGTGCCGCTCGAAAGCCGTAGATCCCTGGCCGCGGCCCGACTCGTCGGTCCCGGACGGCATCCTGTCATGCCGCTGGCCGTGCATCCTTGGCGGCAGCAGCACGTTGAACGGCGACCCTGGTCTCACAGAGCCTGGCTCGGCTGGTCGGCGGGGCTGCCCGAGGTTATTACCCAGAACTCTCTAAATGGTGTCGTGAGATACCAGGTCGTGCGGGCGCCAGCTGGCAATGAGGCGATATCACCCACCGCCAGCTCCAGCACTGGCCCGTCGTCGATCTCGATTCTCGCCGCCCCTTCCAGGACCAGAAGCGTCTCCCTGCCCGGCAGGGTCCACCTGACCGGCTCGGTGACCTCGGTGAAGCGCGACAAACCTGACTGGATCCCGTAG
>Ga0187783_10000494_pt1 | contig 29211 bp, 20 predicted proteins | sample 1015_SJ02_MP02_2_FD_132471 | JGI IMG/M metagenome (GOLD analysis project Ga0187783, IMG submission 132471) | Tropical peat soil microbial communities from peatlands in Department of Meta, Colombia - 1015_SJ02_MP02_20_MG | ecosystem: Environmental > Terrestrial > Soil > Wetlands > Peat | place... | reverse complement strand
GTGCGCGCCGTGGACGCGATTTTCGCGCGCGTGTTCGGGCGCAGCGGAGCGGGCACAAAAACTTCCACCGCGCGTTGATTCCCGTGAAAACCTGCCGCAGCGCTGCGATCGGTAGCGGAAGCGCCTCAATTCGAGCCCGCCGCGCTCATATTGGTCGCAACGCGGAATTTTTTGTAGTCGCTGTAGCGGTCGATCGTGTCGCCCTTCAACTTCACGAACGTGACGCGGCCGGAAAAATGGATTTCGACGTACGACGGCAGCCACGCCTCGTCATTGATCTGCTTCTGCTCGAAAATGAGATTCGACCCTTTCGAGAGCGAGCCCAGCAAACCCGCGCCGACCTTAACGGATTCGACGAAGTGTGCTTCCAGCCGCACGATTTGTTCGGCCTTCTCGTCGACCCACATTTCGCCGACTAGCTTTTGAATGATGCGCTCGATCCGCTTCTTCGGCTTGTATGCTTCATTGCCCGAAAAATCGAAAGCGATCAGGTCGCGGCCATTTAGGCTGACGCGGCGCGGATTTGTGAATTTTTCCGCGCGCAGAAAATCGGAAATCTCCGCGTCTTCCTCTTCTTGCTGTTTGGCTTTTTTCTTGGGGTCGCTCGCCAGTTCCGCTTGTTTCTTTTTCAGCTTGTCGAATTCCTTGCTGAAGCGCTCGTCTTCTTTTTTCTTCTCTTCGCCCGTGAGGGGCTTGCCGTCCTTGCCTGTCAGGTGCAGCACCTCGTCGTCGCCGATATAGAAGACGTCATAGTCCTTGATGGTGCGCGACTTCACCGTGCCACGCGAATCGGTCTTCTCTTCCTCTTCCGACAAATGGCAGGTGTACAACTTGCGAATCTCTTCGAGGGCCCGTTGATTGCGGCTCGAATCGCGCAACAGAGTGGGAATATCCGGCAGCGGGCGATTATCAACCGAAGCTTGCGTGTGCGCAGAGGCCGGATTCGGCTGTTGGCGAGCAGAGGCAGTTAGACGCGCGCCTGCCAAGCTCAGCATCAGAAACGCAGGCATTGCAAACACGATCGAAGATCGTCGATTTAGAGGCACTCTCATGTCGATTCTTCGATTCAGGATACGCCATTTTCTGCTGCTCGCCTTTTCTCTGTAGAATGTCGGCTTAGGCTCGACTTGCCCAAACACCAGGCATTGGGCTTCGGAGCATCCAGTCATGAGGTCGCTCAACGCCGACCCGCCGCCAAAGATCTTCGTGCGAGAAGCGTTTTTCGCGGCGACGCTGCTGTGCTTTTCGTGCCTTTTTGCCGCCGCAGCTGCTTTCCCAAATCAGACCGGCCCGTCGAAGGAGAGTAAGCCGGATTTGAAGGCTTACGTGGGCACATGGAAAGGCAGCTTCCACGGCGAGGTTTTCGCGATTCTGGTGCTGAGGGAACACAAGGGCGAGCTCGAAGGCACCATGAATAATTTCGACATCGCCGTCGACAAAAACGGCAACCTGACTGACGACACCCACAAAAACACGGGTGACGCACCGCTTTTCAACGTGCAACTCAAGCCGGACGGGCTCTATTTTTTGGTGCCCGAGAAAGACGCCTATTCGCAGCCGACCGAATGGAAGTTCGTACCCAAGGATCCGGATCGGGGCGAGCTGATCGTGCGGCTCGATGACGCGCTCAACGCACCGCCCGGTTTGGTCATCAAACCAATCCGCATGGTGCGCGAGCATCCCAAACCTTGAAGCGCCCGGCATCCCGCCGGCGCGACTCGCCATTGCTTCCCGAAGTCAGTAAGATGGTTTTCGAGATGAAGGAGACGACAAAGATGCGCTTGTCCAGCCGGTTTTGTGCAGTCGCGATTCTCGCGATTTTTTGCGCCGCGCCCGCCCTCCGCGACGCGCGGGCCGCACAAGCAGCGGCACCGCAAGAAACGGTGACACGGGCGACGCTGCCAAACGGATTGCGCGTGGTGATCGTGAGGAACGCGCTGGCGCCCGTGGCGAGCACGGTAATGAATTATCTGGTCGGGTCAAATGAGGCGCCCGAGGGGTTTCCCGGCATGGCGCACGCGCAGGAACACATGATGTTTCGCGGCTCGCCGGCGCTCTCGGCGGACCAACTTGCGAACATCGCCGCGGCTATGGGCGGCAATTTCAACGCGGACACGCAACAAACCGTTACACAGTATTTTTTCACGGTTCCTTCCGAGGATTTGGATGTGGCGCTGCATATCGAAGCGGCGCGCATGAGCGGCGCGCTCGATACGGACGAGCTATGGAAGAACGAGCGCGGCGCCATCGAGCAAGAAGTCGCGCAAGACCTCTCGAATCCGCAGTACGTGTTCTACACGAAGCTGCTGCAGGCCATGTTCAAAGACACGCCCTACGCGCACGACGCGCTCGGTACGCGCCCTTCGTTTGACAAGACGACGGGCGCGATGCTGAAGCAGTTTTATGACACGTGGTACGCGCCGAATAACGCGATCTTGATTGTTGCGGGCGACGTGGATCCGAAGCAGGCAATGGACAAGATCAAAGAACTGTTCGGGCCCATTCCGTCGAAGAAAATTCCTGAACGGCCGAAGGTTGAGTTGCAACCCGTGACGGGCACGACGATCAATTCCGACACCGATCTTCCGTACGGACTTTCGGTCGTGTCCTACCGCGTGCCGGGTTCGGACAGTCCCGACTTTGCAGCGGCGAACGTGCTGGCGGACGTGCTCAGCAGCCAGCGGGGATCGCTTTATCAACTCGTTCCGGACGGCAAAGCGCTATACGCAGGCTTCGAGCTGAGTAGTCTGCCACGAGCCGGCGTGGGGTACGCGATCGGCGTATTTCCGCGCGGCGCCGAGGGCAGCGAGCTCGTGAAAGAAATGCAAGTCGTCATTGCCGACGATCTGCAAAACGGGGTACCCGCCGATCTGGTGGACGCGGCAAAGCGAAAAGAGGTGTCCAGCGAGGAGTTTCAAAAAAACTCGATCGAAGGCCTGGCGATGGAGTGGTCGAACGCGCTCGCGATCGAAGGGCGGCAATCTCCTGCGGAGGACATTCGCGCGATCGAGAAAGTCACGGTGGATGACGTGAATCGCGTGGCGCGCGAATATTTGAAGCCGGATGATGCAGTGTTGGCTGTGCTGACTCCCCAGCCTTCCGGCAAGCCGATATCGTCGGCGTCATTCGGGGGGCAGGAGTCGCTGGCGTCGAAATCCGCGGGAGCGGTGGCTCTACCCGCATGGGCCGAGCAGGCCGTCAAACGGCTGAATATTCCCGAATTCAACGTGCGCCCGGTTGTTTCGAGTTTGCCGAACGGAATCAAACTAATCGTGCAGCCTGAGTCGATCAGCAACACCGTCACGGTGACGGGTCATATCAAGAATCAGCCTGACTTGCAGGTGCCGACGGGCCAGGAAGGTGTCGGCACGGTGCTTGATGGGTTGTTTCCGTATGGGACGCAAAATGCGGACCGCATTGCCTTTCAAAAGGAGTTGGACGACATCGCAGCCGATGAATCCGCCGGAACGGACTTTTCCGTGGCTGTCCTCGCAAACCATTTCGATCGCGGAGTGGAGCTACTGGCGGAGAACGAAATGCACCCAGCGCTGCCGCAGCAAGCGTTTCAGGTAGTCCAAAAGCAGACCGCGGATACTGTGGCAGGGCAGCTCGAGAGTCCAGATTATTTGACTCACCGAACGCTGAACGCGGGGCTCTATCCGAAGGATGACCCAACCCAACGAGAGGCCACGCCTAAGACCGTCACGTCATTGAATTTGGAAGACGTGAAGAACTACTACCAGCGAGCATTTCGGCCCGATCTCACAACGATTGTCGTGATCGGCAACGTAACTCCCGACCAGGCGAAGGAGGTCGTGACGAAGTATTTCGGCTCCTGGCAGGCGATGGGGCCGAAGCCAGAGACCGATCTGCCGCCCGTGCCGGCGAACAAGCCTTCCGCGTCCGTGGTACCGAACAAGAGCCGGGTGCAGGACGAGGTTATGTTGGCGCAGGTCGTGGAGTTGAATCGCTTCAATCCTGACTACTACGCGCTGCAATTGGGAAACAACGTCTTGGGCGGGGGATTCTATGCCACGCGGCTGTATCAGGATCTGCGCGAGAACGCCGGGTTGGTTTACTACGTGGCGTCTTCGTTCAATATCGGCAAGACGCGGGGCACCTATTCGGTGCGCTACGCCTGCGATCCTGAAAACGTATCCAAGGCGCGCGCCGTGGTGGTACGCGATCTGAAAGACATGCAGAACACGTTAGTGGGCCCGGATCAGCTGGTGCAGGCGAAAGCCTTGCTGCTAAGGCAGATACCGCTTTCCGAGGCCAGCCTGACCAGCATCGCCGACGGGCTGATCTCTCGTGCGACAATCGGACTGCCGCTGGATGAACCGAGCCTTGCCGCGCACCGCTACGTCGCGCTGGAGGCGCCTGACGTGAAGGCGGCCTTTGCCAAATGGCTACGTCCAGACGACCTGGTCCAGGTGGTACAGGGACCGAACCCCCAGTAAGACGTGGGGCACAAACGGCAGACCCGGCCTTCGCCTTGCCTTCGTCGATGCGGTCTAATATGGCGAGGTACTGAGGCGACAGTATTGGGACGGGGAATGGCAGATGTTAAGTTCGAAGCTGGCAACCCAGCCGGCTGAGCGTGCCACGCTTTCCGGACGAATAGGCGAAAGAACAGCATAGATCAGGAGTTCCCGCGGCCTGCCTCTTTGGAGCGATCAGGCCTGAAGAGATACGCCCCCGCCCATCCATGGAGGATCCTTAGCTTGAGTCTCCGAGCCATCAACGTCAGATCACCTGCGCTGGCGCTGCGGCGCATGGCGATCGAAGGCGTGACTCCGGAAATCGATGGCGGCCGGTTCGCCATCAAACGGGTGGTGGGCGAGCGGGTGGTGGTCGAGGCAGATATATTCGCGGATGGGCATTCGCTGCTTAGCGCCGTCGTGCTTTACCGGCCCGAGGGAGACAGGGAGTGGCGAGAGGCGCGGATGCAGCTGGTCGATAACGACCGCTGGCGAGCGGAATTCCACGTGGAGACGCTCGGGCGGTACGTCTACGCCATCCAAGCGTGGGTGGACGAGTTTCGGACCTGGTCAGGCGACCTGGCGAAAAAAGTGGATGCACGGCAGGACGTCTCGCTCGATCTGCTCGCTGGAGCGCAGATGATCGAATCCGCAGCGGGGCACGCCGGCGGCATTGATTCAGCAAGCTTGCTGCGATTTGCGGACGAGCTGAAAAAAAGCTCGCACAACGGCAGACCCGGAAACGGCACCCTTCGCGATACGGAATTGATGCGTCTGATGGATCGATACCAGGCTCGCGAGGGAGCCACAACTTACGAAAAAGAATTGCGCGTGATCGTGAATCGCGAGAAGGCGCAGTTCAGCGCGTGGTATGAAATGTTTCCGCGATCTTGCACCTCGAGCCCGAACCATTCCGGCACTTTCAAGGATTGCATCGGAAGGCTCGACTACATTGCGGATATGGGTTTTGATGTGCTGTATTTCCCGCCGATTCATCCGATTGGCTACGTCGAGCGAAAAGGGAAAAACAACAGCCTGATGCCAATGCCCGATGATCCGGGGAGTGCCTGGGCGATCGGTTCGAAAGAGGGCGGCCACAAATCGATTCATCCAAAGCTGGGAGCGCTGCAGGATCTGAAGGACCTAATGGCCGAGGCGCAAAACCGGGGGATGGAGATTGCTCTCGACATTGCTTTCCAGTGCGCGCCCGATCATCCGTACGTTACCGAGCATGATGAGTGGTTCCGCCACCGACCAGACGGATCCGTGCAGTATGCCGAGAATCCGCCGAAGAAATACGAGGACATCTATCCGCTATTTTTCGAAAACGAGCACGCACAGGAGTTGTGGGACGAGCTGAAGAGCGTCGTGCTGTACTGGGCCGGGCAGGGCATTCGAATCTTCCGGGTGGACAATCCACATACGAAGCCGTTCGGGTTCTGGGAGTGGCTGATCGCGGAAGTGAGCCGCGAGTACCCGGACGCGATTTTCCTTTCCGAGGCATTCACGCGGCCGAAAATAATGTATCGGCTGGCTAAGATGGGATTCACGCAGTCCTATACGTATTTCGCGTGGAAAAACACGAAAGCGGACCTGACGCAATATTTCACGGAGGTGAACGAGCCTCCCGTGAGCGAATTTTTCCGGGCGAACCTGTGGCCTAACACGCCGGACATCTTGAACGAATATTTGCAGGCCGGCGGGCGACCCGCTTTCGTATCCCGTTTTATTCTGGCCTCCACTCTCGGCGCGAACTACGGAATTTACGGGCCGGCGTTCGAGCTTTGCGAGAATCAGCCGCTGCGGGCGGGCAGCGAGGAGTACATGAATTCGGAGAAATACGAGATTCGCGTTTGGGATCTCGAACGGCCGGACAGTCTCGCGCCGCTGATCCGGCGAGTGAACCACATCCGGCGGCAGAATCCGGCGCTGCAGGGCGATCACAGCCTGCAGTTCCATCCGGTCGATAACGATCAACTGATTGCGTACAGCAAGATGACGAGCGATCGGTCGAACATTATCCTCGTGGTCGTGAATCTGGATTTTCGCAACACGCAATCGGGCTGGGTGGACGTACCGCTCGCTCTATTCGGATTGGACGGGAGCCGGCCGTTTGAGGTGGAAGATTTGCTGACGGACGCACGTTACACCTGGCATGGATCGAGAAATTATGTGGCGCTCGATCCGTGGAAGATTCCAGCACACATCTTGCGAGTGAGGCAATGAGCAGCCAGGCATCACATCTGGAAGACAGTTCGAAGACGCAGGTGGCGCAGGCGGTCGCGAGCCGTACGCAATCACTTTGGTACAAAGATGCCGTGATCTACCAGCTGCACGTGCGGACTTTTTACGATAGCAACGGAGACGGCATCGGCGATTTTCAGGGTCTCATGCAGAAGCTCGATTACCTGCAGGACCTGGGCGCCAACGCGATCTGGCTGATGCCGTTTTTCCCTTCGCCACTGCGCGACGATGGCTACGACACGAGCGACTACACGTCGGTGCATCCGCATTACGGCACGTTGGAAGATTTCAAGACGTTTCTGAGCGCCGCACACGAGCGGGGCATCCGGGTGATCATCGAGTTCGTGCTCAATCACACTTCGGACCAGCACCCGTGGTTCCGTGAATCCCGCAGCTCGCGGGACAACCCGAAGCGCGACTGGTACGTGTGGAGCGAGACGGACGATCGTTACAAGGATGCGCGAATCATTTTCCTCGATACGGAAATGTCGAACTGGGCCTGGGATCCGATCTCAAAGTCCTACTACTGGCACCGATTTTTCAGTCATCAACCCGATTTGAATTTCGACAATCCGGCGGTATTCGAGGCCATGTGGGGAGTGATGCAGTTCTGGCTGGAATTAGGGGTGGATGGGTTCCGGCTGGACGCGGTGCCCTACCTGGTGGAGCGCGAGGGCACCTCCTGCGAGAATCTGCCGGAGACGCACGCAATCATCAAGGAATTTCGAAAGCGGCTCGATCAGTCGTACCCCGACAAGATGCTGCTCGCGGAAGCAAATCAGTGGCCCGCCGATGTGATTGCCTATTTCGGAGAGGGCGACGAATTTCATACAGCATTCAATTTTCCGCTGATGCCTCGCATTTTCATGGCGGTGCAGTTGGAAGACCGCAAGCCCATTATTGAAATCATGGAGCAGATTCCGCCGATTCCGGAGAACTGCCAGTGGTTTATTTTCCTGCGGAATCACGACGAGCTGACGCTCGAGATGGTCACCGACGTCGAGCGGGACTACATGTACGACGAGTACGCCAAAGAAAAGGCGATGCGGCTGAATCTTGGCATACGGCGGCGGCTCGCGCCCCTAATGGACAACGACCGGCGGCGAATTCAGCTGTTGAGCGTGCTGCTGATGTCGCTGCCCGGCACGCCAATCATTTATTACGGTGATGAAATCGGCATGGGCGACAACATTTATCTTGGCGACCGCAATGGCGTACGCACGCCCATGCAGTGGAACGGCGGATGGAATGGCGGATTCTCCTCGGCCGATCCCGAGAGGCTGTATTCTCCGCCAATTTCAAATCCGGTTTATGGCTATCAGGCGATCAACGTCGAGTCGCAAAAAAGGTCGCAGCACTCTCTACTGGCGTGGACGAAGCGATTGATTCAAGTCAGGAAATCATCGCGGGTCTTCAGCCGCGGGTCGATTGAATTCCTGCGGCCGTCGAACCACAGGGTGCTCGCGTACGTGCGGCAGTTGGGGAACGAAAAGATTCTGGCGGTCAACAATCTTTCGAGCACGGCGCAGGCGGTCGAGTTGGACCTTCGGTCGCATCGAGGGGACATTCCGATCGAGATGTCGGGAATGAATTTGTTTCCACGTATTGGGGAGTTGCCGTACCTGATGACGATGGGACCCTACCAGTCGTACTGGTTTCGCTTACGCCGCCTCTAAAACACACACGAAGCGGAGACGCATAACTGCCTGAGTGATCCCGCGGGGATTGAGCGCGTGGCAGAGAGGCTAAACCGGGAAATTGATGGCGGAAGATACACTGCTCAGCGACGATTTACTTCGCCAACTGATGAGCGTTGGCGAAGTGGACCTGCTCGTCGCGATCCCCTCACATAACAACGCTGCAACGATTGGCCGCACGGTCGAAGTGGTGGAAGAAGCATTTCAGGCTAACTATCCGCGCGAAAGAGTGGTGATCGTCAACGTGGACGGCGGATCGAAAGACGATACGCCGGATATTTTCGCCACGGCCGCGGTGCAGCGAAACGGAGGCTCGCGGGGTTTGACCTCACTTCGCACGGAGCATCGCGTTTCGGCGAACTATGCCAGCGTTCCGTCGCAGGGCCTCGCCTACCGGTCGATTCTGGCGTCAGTGGATCTGCTGCGGGCGAAGGCTTGCGCGGTTATTTCGCCGATGACGGCACAGGCGACGCCGGAGTGGGTCCGCAATCTGCTGCAGCCTGTTTACAAACAGAAATGCGACTTTTTGGCGCCACTCTATACGCGTGAGAAATTCGACGGCCTGCTGGCGCGAAACGTCCTCTATCCGATGACGCACGCGATCTTCGGCCGCGGGATCCGAGAACTGCAATCGAGCGAATTGGCGTTTTCGGGCGCGCTCGCAACGCTGTGTTTGAATCAGGACGTCTGGAACGAAGAGGCGGTGGTCGCGTCGCCGGAAATCTGGATGGCAGTTTCGGCCATCGCGTCCGATGTTCCGTGCTGCCAGTCCTACCTCGGGCCCAAGGTGCCGCCCGCGAGCCGCGGGGCAACGGACATCGTGGGGGTTATCCGCCAGACGCTAGGCACGCTATTCTGGTGCCTGGAATCTTTTGAGTCCGTATGGCTAGGCCGGAAGGAAGCAGCGACTGTTCCGACGATCGGGCCCGATCACGAGTTGAGCCCGCAGACGACTCGCGTGAATCGCAAGCGGTTGTACGATCTGTTTCGGAGCGGCGCCGGCGAACTGGAGCCGATTTTGGGGACGATTTTGGCGGCGGATACGCACGCGGACGTTCAGCAGCTTGCGACTGTGGACGAGAAAAAGTTTCGCTTCGGCAACGAGCTATGGGCCAAAACGCTGTACGACTTTACCGCTTCGTACCACCATGCGGTGCTGAATCGCGACCATATGATTCAGGCATTCGTGCCTCTGTATCGCGGACGGATCTGCTCGTTTCTGCTACAGCATCAGGATTCGTCGCAGGACGAAATCGAAGCGGACTCACAGGACCTGTGCGGAAAGCTGGACCAGCTGAAACCGTATCTCGTCGAAAGATGGAAGAAGTGAGGTGAACTGATGAGAGACACCATCATTCAGGGATTGCAACAGGCGTACGGAAACATGGTCCACATGATCGCCGAATTTCTGCCGCGATTCGTGGTGATGCTCGTGATCATCCTGATCGGGCTGGGAGTTGCACTGATTTTTCGTTATCTCTTGCGGTTCATCTTGCGATTCAGCAGTCTCGACCGTCTGTCCGAAGCTGCGGGCGCTTCGCGCGTCCTGCAGAAAGCCGCGCTCCCCTCGATCAGTGAATTGCTGAGCCGTTCGGTCTTTTGGATCACATGGCTAGGATTTTTCCTGATCGGCATCAGCGTCCTCGATATTCCGGAACTTCACGACCAGTTATCACGGCTGTTTCAGCTGCTGCCTCAGGTGCTGGTGGCGATCGTGATTCTATTCGTGGGCGTGCTGGCAGCGAACTTCCTGTCGCGAGCGATGCTGCTTGCGGCGGTGAATGCGGGCTTCCGGTCGCCGCGTCTGTGGAGCGGCGGCGTGCGTTTTGTGATCTGGATCCTTTCGATTTCGATGGCGCTCGAGCAGATCGGCCTGGCGAAGGAAACGGTCATTACAGCGTTCGGAATCGTTTTCGGTGCGCTGATGCTGGCCCTGGCTATCTCGTTCGGCCTCGGCGGCCAGGATCTGGCGCGCAAAACGCTCGATCATCATCTCGGCGATAAACGAAGAGAGAAGGATCGCGAGAAGGAAGAGGAACCATCGCCTTTGTAAGCTGTCGTCTTGAATTTCAGTTTGCCACCTCCAAATCGTCCCGGAATTGAGTCCCCGCCCCTCATTCGCCGGCGAAAGGAAGACCCGCATGGGCTCGCCTGCCTCGGAAAGACAGCCGAATTTCGAACAAGAGATGAAGTCAGCACTCCCGGATGAGCTTCCGGAATTTCTGAAACAGCAGCGCTGGTTCGGGGGCAAGGCCCGCACGATTCGCTCGGTTGAAGTGGCGGATGTGATTCAATTTCCGGATTCAAAATTCGAAGCATATGTGTTGATCGTGGGTGTGGAGTACGCAAATGGCGCGGGCGATCGGTACGTTGTTCCCGTGATGCAGGCTGAGGGCGACGCCCGAACCGCGGAGAACGAGCCGGTGCTGAAAATGCGGAGCGAGAGCCGGCGGCGAGAGATCGTTTTTGTGAACGCTCTTGCGAATGAGGAGTTTCTTTCCGCATTGCTCCAAATGATCCGAAATGGAGACGTCCTGAAAGGAGCTAACGGCAGGCTTCGCGCAGCTCGAACGAAAGCCTTGCAAGAAATCGCTCCGCAAGGAGATTTGCAGCCGAAACTTCTGCGCGGCGAACAGAGCAACAGCTCGGTGGTGTATGGCGATCATTTCATTTTGAAACTAATTCGAAGGATCGAGGAGGGAGTCAATCCCGACCTCGAAATGGGGCTGTTTCTCTCGGAGAAGGCACACTTCAAGAATGTGCCGCCGCTCGCTGGTTCAATGGAATATCAGCCGAACCAAGGTGGTGCGGCGACGGTCGGAGTTCTGCAAGGGCTGGTGCTGAACCAAAGCGACGGCTGGCGTTTCACAATGAACGCTCTCGCGCAATTCTGGGAAGAAGTGCTGAATTCCAGGGCAGATCGCCCGCCGGAAAGTTCGCGATCGCTAGGACCGCTTGAGTGGAGCCAGCCGCCCGAAATCGCACTGAAGCTGGTCGGAACCTATCTTGAAGCGACTCGGACACTGGCGAAGCGGACGGCTGAAATGCATCTGGCGCTGGCGTCCGATGCGAACGATCCCGCTTTTTCTCCCGAGCCTTTCACGCCTGCTTATCAGCGCGATTTCGAGCGATCTGTTGGCGATCTCACCGAAAAGAATTTTGGGCTTCTGAACGAAAAATTGCAGGAGCTGAAGGGCGACACTCGCGCGCAAGCGGAAAACGTTCTTAGAAGCAAAGATGAGATTTTGGGCGAATTTCACGCAACGCTGGGGTCGCCAATCAATGCGATGCGCACGCGCGTGCATGGCGATTATCACCTCGGGCAGGTGCTGCACACGGGGACCGATTTCATGATCATCGATTTTGAGGGCGAGCCAAGCCGTCCACTGAAAGATCGGCGCGTGAAGCGATCGCCGCTGCAGGATGTCGCGGGGATGATGCGGTCATTCCATTACGCGCCGTTTGCGTCCTTGCTCGCGCCCACATCGGGCGAACCCGTGGCGGGTGAACAACTGGAGCGATTGGTTCCGTGGGCAGAGGCGTGGTCCGCATGGGTGATGGCTGAATTCTTGAAGAGCTACCTGGAAAGCGCCGACGGGGCGCTGTTTATTCCGGCGAGCCCGGGAGAAGTAGCGAGGTTGCTGCGAATCAATTTGCTTGAGAAAGCGATCTACGAGCTCGGATACGAACTGAATAACCGGCCAAAATGGGTCGGTATTCCGCTAGCTGGAATCTCGCGCCTGCTACAGACCACGCGAGATTGACTGTCGGAAGGTTACCGCCCTCCGGACGTTCCGCCGAATCTCTCGGCAAGCTTGACAGGCAAGTTGGCGATGCTATATTCCGGCGCGTTTGGCTCGTCTTGCGTTCGGAGTTCGTCATGATCGCGACTCGGTCGTCCGTTCGGCTCCTCTGCGCCGGTGCATTGTTGGCGCTGATCGATCTGCCTCCAGCTAACCTAGCGCTCGCATCCGGTCGCACAAACCAGCAGGAGCAGGCGATCAAGGAAACGCCCGAGGACGTTGCGGCAGGAAAGAAATTGTTCGAGACCAACTGCTCGACGTGTCACGGCCTCGATGCCGGCGGCAATATGGGCCCGAACATCCAGGGAATTCCGATGCGGCTGGGCGCGGAGACGGTGATGAATCTGATCAAGAACGGCGTGCCCGCGGCGGGGATGCCGGCGTTCGGCAGCCAACTGGACGCGACACAGATTCAGCAGATCATCGAGTATCTGCTGACGCTGAAGGCGAAGGACGCGGGCACGATCACGGGCAACGCGGAAAAAGGAAAAGAGGTGTACGACTCGGCTGGCTGCGCAAACTGCCACATGATCAAGGGCGAGGGTGGGGACAGCGGGCCGGAACTGACGGACGTTGGGACCACGCGAGGAGTCACGTACCTGCGCAACACGATACTTTATCCGGGGAGCGACCTGCCGCAAGAGGCAGTGCGCCTCGAATCGGGTGGGATGCTCGAGTACATGTACGTGCACGTCGTGACGAAAGATGGCAAAGCCTTCGAAGGCACGCGAGTGACAGAGGATTCGTTCAAGATTGTGATCAAAGACGCGAAGGGCGATTTTCATACGTTTTGGAAACAGGATTTGCGCGCGCTGGACAAAGCGCCGGGCAAGAGCTTAATGCCAAGCTACAAGGGCAAGCTTTCGGATGAGCAGTTGAATGATCTGGTGGCCTATCTCGCGAGCCTGAAGGCGGCGCAATGAAGGGTCTGGCGAAATGCGGCGCCGCGTTGATCGCGTCCTTGCTGATTGCCGGGCCGCGATCGTTTTCGCAGAATGTCCCTTACGAACGAATTGTGCATGCGGATCAGGAGCCGCAAAGCTGGCTGACATATGGCGGCAATTATGCCTCGCAGCGGTATTCGCGATTGACACAGATCAACAAAACAAACGTGTCGAAGCTGAAGGCGGCGTGGATTTTCCAGACCGACGGCAAGGGCCCGGTCGAGGCGTCGCCCATCGTCGCGGATGGCGTGATTTTTCTGGTCAACCCGCCGAGCACGGTGGTGGCGCTCGATGCGCATAGCGGCGCGATATTGTGGCAATGGGCGCCGAAGCTGCCGGAGCACATCGTGACAATCGGCCTTAACGCGACGAACCGCGGCGTGGCGATCCTGAACAACACAATCTACATCGGTACGATCGATTGTCACCTGGTCGCCTTGGATGCAAAGACCGGGGCGGTAAAGTGGAGCACACTGGTCGCGGACAATCGCATGGGATACGCAATGACCGGGCCGCCGCTGGCGATCAACGGAAAAATCATTGTGGGCGAGGGTGGAAGTGAAGCCGCGGTGCGCGGGTTCATCGACGCATACGACGCGACCACGGGAAAGCGATTGTGGAGATTCTGGACCACGCCTAGAACTGGCGAGCCGGGCGCGGAAACCTGGGGCTCGGGTGCGCCACAGAGCGCCGGAGCGACGACGTGGAACAACGGCTCCTACGATCCGGACTTGAACCTAATCTACTGGGGCACGGGAAATCCGGCGCCTGATTTCAACGACGACCAGCGACCCGGAGACAATTTGTACACGTGCTCTCTGGTGGCGCTCGACGCAGATACGGGCAAGCTGAAATGGTATTTCCAATTCTCGCCGCATGAGAATCATGACTGGGATTCGGACGAGCCACCGATCTTGTTCGACGCAACGATCGACGGCAAGCCGCGCAAGCTACTCGGTTTGGCAAATCGAAACGCCTTCTACTACGTGCTGGATCGCACGAACGGACAGTTCATCGCGGGTGTTCCATTTGCGAAGCAAACCTGGGCGCTCGGCCTCGACAAAAATGGGCGGCCAATCCTCGCGCCGAACATGCAACCGACGCTCGGCGCCGGGACGCTGGTCTATCCGAGCATCACGGGTGGCGTCGATTGGACCAGCCCTTGCTACGACCCGCAGACCGGGCTTTTCTACGTGAGCGTGCATGAAACCGGCGCTTACTTCATCAAGGGCACCGGCGAGATCGAGCCGGGAGAACCGAAGGGAATCGTCGGCGGAGGAGGCATTCGGGCGCTTGTGGGGGAGCAGTCCTATGGCGCGATTCGCGCCCTGGAAGCGACCACGGGAAAAATGAAATGGCAATTCAAGCTGCTGTCACCTGCCTGGGTAGGCACACTCGCGACGGCGGGAGGCCTCGTCTTCAGCGGCAGCGAGGAAGGCAATTTCTTTGCGCTGGACGCGGAAACGGGCAAGCCGCTGTGGGAATTCGATATGGGCCACGGACTGCGGTCGAACTCAGCCGCGTACGAGATCGATGGCAAGGAATACATCATCGAGTCGGCGGGAAGTATTTTTGTCGCGTTCAGTTTGCCTTAGCAGCGCACGAGAGCGCGACGGATCCTAAGGAAGTTGCGCGAAAACGACGCGGCACCGCGTAGGCAACGTAATTCTTCCGCCGGATTGGTAGCGGTTGAAATACTCGCGCAGCGCCCGTTGGAACGCCGGAAATTTCGGATGGCCCGGCTGTGGAGTAACGGAAAGCGAAAGCGTATGCCCTTCGAATTCCTCGTAGGTTAGGTTCTCGGCATCGTCAAAGTCCACTTCTTGCGGCTCCGATCCTGCAAAGAATTCGCGCACAGAATCATCGACCCTGTACCGGTCGCGCAACTGCGTGTAATCGATGCCATGCTCGCGCAAGAGCCGCTCGTGATCGTGCAAGATTCCGTCCGGCCCTCTGCGCGGCCCGGAAGAGGCGATAACGACCCAGCCGCGCGGACGCAGGATGCGCAGAAATTCCGGGCGGCATTTCTCGCGATCGAACCAGTGGAACGCGCGCCCAACCGCGATGAAATCAATTGAGTGATCGGGCAGGCCGGTGGTTTCCGCCGTGCCGTCGATGCAAGTGAGCGTGGGATATCTCGACGAGAGTTCTTCGCAGGCGGCGCGCATCTCCGCGTTTGGCTCAACGGCGAAAACCGTGTTGCCATTTTCCAGAAACAATTCGGCGAACATTCCGGTGCCTGCGCCGATGTCGGCCACAATCGAGTTGGGAGATAGACCGCAGCGCTGTTGCAAGACGGAAATGATTTCGCGCGGAAAGCGCGAGCGATAACGGCGATATGCTTCGACGCGCCCGGTGAATCGTTCCGTGGGAGGCCTGGAGGAAATAGGGTTTTTCATACTGCGAACACGAACTTAGGATTTCGCAACAGGCTCGGGCGCGGCGACGTCGATACCAAGGAATTTGGCGGCGTTGAGCAGCAGGATTTTGGGACGCACGGAATCCTTGAGCGGAAGCTCGGCGAATTCGGCGAGCCAGCGCTCGGGAGTCATCATGGGGAAATCGGTGCCGAAGAACGCCTTGTCCTGCACGAGCGTGTTGATGTTGTGAACGGTTGACGCGGGAAAATATTTCGGCGCCCAACCAGAAAGGTCCATGTAAGTGTTGCCCTTGTGGCGCAGCACGGCAAGCTGGTCATCGTGCCATGGCCACGACGGATGCGCCATGATGATGCGCATTTCCGGAAACCGTGCTGCCAGATTGTCGATGTACGGTATCGGCTTGCAGTATTCGAGAATGATTCCGCGACCGCCGGGCGAGCCTGCCGCGACCGCTGTCGTCCCGGTGTGAAAGATCACGGGCAGATTCAGCTTCGCGATAGTTTCGTAGATGGGGTAGAAGCGCTCGTCGTCCGGGTTGAATCCTTGGGCGGCTTGCTGGAATTTCATCCCCCGCAGACCCATTTCCGCGCAGCGCTTCACTTCGTTAACCGCGATTTTGCCTTTCCACGGGTCGACGCTGCCGAACCCAATGAAGGTCTGCGGATATTTCTTCATCCAGGCAGCGGTTTCTCCGTTGTCCATCTTCACGCCCGAGCGCGTCTCGCCGTCGACGTCGAAGATCACGGCCATCATTTCGAGGCTCTGGTACATCTCGGCCATCCCGTCGGGGTCGGATGTCCATTTGCCGGTGCTGATTGGGAGACCCGCTTTCGCGGAATGCGCCCAGCCCTGCTTGGCGCGGTCACCGGTCAAAATGTGGGCGTGCATATCGATGGCTTTGAGCAAAAGCAGCCTCCTTCACGATTCGAGGGGAATAGTGACAAGCCGAAGAGTCTATGCCGTGACAGCCTGCGCGACCAGGGCAACTCCTCGCACGCTCGTGGGGATATCCATCGGCTTGCAGCCAGACGCGACCTTCAACGGCGCATCCGTCTGAGCCTGCACGGTGGCCGGGTCGAGCTCGGGCGCGAATTCGCGCAGGACGAGGCCGTCGGGTGTGACGTCGATGACGGCAAGGTCCGTATAGATGCGCTTCACGCAGCGGGGCGCGGTCAAGGGCAGCGTGCACGCCTTCAGAATTTTCGGTTTGCCCTTGTTGGTCACGTGGGTCATGGTGATCCAAACATTCTTGATCCCAAACGCGAGGTCCATGGCGCCGCCAACGCCAGGAACTTTTTCGCCGGGCGTGCGCCAGTTCGAGAGATCGCCATTGGCTGCAACCTCCAGCGCACCCAATACGGTGTGAGTGAGGTGCCCGCCGCGGATCATCGAGAAAGACATAGAGTGATCGAAGAAGGCGCCACCGGGCAGCATGGTGACGTATTCCTTCCCCGCGTTGATGAGATCGACATCTTCCGTGCCCGGCTTGGCGACTGGACCCATTCCGAGCAATCCATTTTCACTGTGAAAGAAAATTTCCTTGTCGGAAGGGATGTAGGAAGAAACGATCGTCGGTATGCCGATGCCGAGATTGACATAGCTGCCGTTGGGCAGGTCACTGGCAACTCGATAAGCAATGCCATCGCGAGTGAGTTTCACGGGTACCCCTCTTACTTGGGCGGTCCTATTTCTACCAGGTTGGGATGACGAGGAAGATGCACGAGCCGATTGACGAAAATCCCCGGGGCGTGGACATCTTCCGGATCGATGCCGCCCACGGGAACAAGTTCGTCGACCTCGGCGACTGTGTAATCGCCAGCCATCGCCATCACAATATTAAAATTACGCATCGCTTTGCGAAAGGCCAGGTTGCCGAGACGGTCGCCGCGATGCGCGCGAATGAAGGCGAAATCCGCGTGTAGAGGCTTTTCGAAAACATAATCGCGCCCATCGATCGTGCGCGTTTCCTTGCCTTTCGCCAGTTCGGTGCCCGCCGCAGTCGGTGTGAAGAAACCGCCCAGGCCCGCGCCGGCGGCGCGAATTCGCTCGGCCAAAGTGCCCTGGGGCACCAGTTCGAGCTCGATTTGACCCTTCAGATACAGGTCCTGAAACGCGATTGCTCCTGGATTATTCGGGAAAGACGCAGTGACTTTGCGAACGCGGCCGTCCTTGATCAAGCCGCCGAGCGCCCAATCTCCCGCACCCGCGCCATTATGAATAATTGCCAGGTTCTTAGTGCCTTTGCGGCGCAACGCCTCGAGCAGTTGACCCGGCAACCCCGGGTCGCCAAAGCCGCCCAGCATGATACTGGCCCCATCAAAAACAGGTTCTACGGCCTCTTCACACGTCTGTACAGTTTTGTCGACCACGCTGCCACCCTGAATTTTTTTGGGTCTGGGGATTGTACATAGTGACTCACAGTTTATCAACCTTTCGGCGAATCGCTCAAATCGCGCTCCGATTCTTGGTCGAGCAAGCTCCCAAACAGGCCAAAAAAGGTCCAATTTGGCGCAAGTGGGCGCCCGAATTATTTTTTCGCCGCACGGAACTCTACGGGATGTAGACGAGCCAACTCGTTGTATATTATGTGCAAGCCCAAATATAGCCTTGCCCCGCTGAATCGCCAGGGGAGGCGGTCGTTCTGCAGGGCAGCTGGAACCGAACGACCAACAGCATTTAGGCGTGCACCGAAACAGTAGAGAGAAATCTGAAGTGAAGAAAAAACGCCAGACAATTGAAGACTATCCATTTCGATCGCTGCCGCCAGCGCAGGGGCTTTACCGCCCGCAGCACGAACATGATGCGTGCGGAGTCGGCTTCGTCGCGAATGTCGAAGGCGTAAAGTCGCACGACATCGTGATGAAGGGCATTCAGATTCTGATCAATCTGACTCACCGCGGCGCGTGCGGGTGCGATCCACAGACGGGCGACGGCGCAGGAATCCTGATCCAAATTCCTCACGCGTTTTTCGAAAGTGAATGCCACGAGCTCGGAATTTCGTTGCCGTCGCCGGGCGAGTACGGCGTGGGAATGATGTTTCTGCCAGTGGATCCGCAGGAGCGGATGCTTTGCTGCGGGATGTTCGAAAAAATCGTGCGCGAGAACGGGTTGACCGTGCTCGGATGGCGCGACACGCCGATTAATGGGGACATGATCGGGCGGCTGGCACGCAATACGCAGCCTTATATCGAGCAGGTTTTCGTTCGGCGCGCTCAAGGCATGGACCAGGATGCGCTCGAGCGCAAGCTCTACGTGATCCGAAAGCAGATGGAATACGCGGTGGGAGAGAGCGATCTGAAAGAAAAGGGCTTCTTCTATATTCCTTCGCTCTCGTCGCGAACGATCGTTTACAAGGGCCTGCTGCTGGCGCCGCAGATCAAGCACTTTTATCGCGAATTATCGGACCCGAAGGTGACGAGCGCGCTGTGCATGGTGCATCAGCGCTTCTCCACCAATACTTTCCCAAGCTGGCAGCTAGCGCATCCTTACCGCTACATTTCGCACAACGGCGAAATCAACACGCTGCGCGGAAATATGAACTGGATGTACGCACGGCAATCCGTCTTTGCATCGCCGTTGTTCGCAGACGATATCAAGAAGCTGCTGCCCGTCATCGTGCCCGGCGGCAGCGACTCGGCAATGCTCGACAACGCGGTCGAGCTGCTGACGCTCGCGGGACGCAGCCTGCCGCACGTGATGTCAATGCTGATTCCCGAAGCCTGGGACCACGACACCACGATGCCAGACGACGTGAAGGCGTTCTATGAATATCACGCGTCCCTGATGGAGCCTTGGGACGGGCCGGCGGCGGTCGCGTTTACGGACGGAAAAGTAATCGGCGCGAAGCTCGATCGCAACGGACTGCGTCCCGGCCGGTACGTGGTTACATCCGATGGGCTCGTGGTGATGGCGTCAGAAGCGGGGGTGCTGCCCATCAAGCCGGAAGAAATTCGCATGAAGGGCCGCCTGGCCCCAGGCCGCATGCTGCTGGTCGATACGGAGCAACATCGGCTGGTTTCAGACGAAGAAGTAAAAAAGCAACTAGCGAGCCGAAAACCATACGGCCAGTGGGTGAAAGAGAATCAGATCACGCTGGACGATCTGCCGAGCCCGCCGCACGTCCAGCCACTGAATCACGAAACGATTCTGATGCGGCAGCGGGTCTTTGGCTACACCGACGAGGACCTCAAGACGATCCTCTTGCCATCCGCATTGAATGCGGAGGAGCCGGTGGGCTCGATGGGCATCGACACGCCGCTTGCGTGCTTGTCAGACAAGCCACAACTGCTCTTCAACTATTTCAAACAGACATTCGCACAGGTCACAAATCCGGCGATCGATCCGATCCGCGAAGACCTGGTCATGTCGCTCAACAGCTACATCGGGCGCGAAGGCAACATTCTCGAAGAGAAGCAGGAGAACTGCCGCACGCTGAAGCTGCGCCACCCGATCATCTCGAATTGGCGACTCGAAAAGCTGCGCCGCGTGAATTGGGGCGACTTCCTGGCCACGACGCTTTCGACCTTGTTCCGAGTGGATGGCCGGGAAGAGGAACTCGAGCGGTCCGTCGAGACACTGTGTAGGCGCGCGTCGCTTGCGATCAAATCAGGTTACACGCTGCTGATTCTTTCTGACCGCGGCGTCGGCGACGGCTATGCGCCGATTCCGAGCCTGCTGGCGCTCTCGGCCGTGCATAACTACCTGATTCGCGAGAAGACGCGCAACCAGGTGGCGCTGATCGTGGAATCGGGCGAGCCGCGTGAAGTGATGCATTTCTGCTTGCTGCTCGGTTATGGCGCGAGCGCTGTGAATCCTTATCTAGCGATCGAGACGCTCGAGGACCTGTATCGCAAAGGTTCTTTCCCGCCCGACTTCACTTGGGACAAGACCTTCAAGAACTATATGAAAGCGGTGGACAAGGGCCTGCTGAAGACTTTCTCGAAGATGGGTATCTCCACGCTGCAGAGTTATCAGGGCGCGCAGATATTCGAGGCAGTCGGCTTGAGCCGCTCGCTCGTCGAGAAGTATTTCACGGGAACGGCCTCGCGCATCGAGGGCGTCACCATGGAAGTGCTCGCGCGCGAAGCCTTGACGAAATATTGGTTCGGGATGCAGATGCCAAGTGAGTCGGACTCGGAGCTGCGAATCGGGGGCGAATACCAATATCGCGTTCGCGGTGAAAGGCACCTGCTGAATCCGAACACGGTCAGCAAGCTGCAACACGCGGTGCGGCAGGGTAATCCAACAACGTTTCAAGAATTCGCGAAAATTATCAATCAACAGAATCGCGATCTTCTGATGCTTCGCGGCATGTTCAATTTCAAGGCGGCTGGACCTCCCGTGGCGATCGATGATGTCGAACCCGCGTCGGAAATCGTGAAGCGGTTCGCCACGGGCGCGATGTCTTTCGGCTCGATCAGCAAGGAAGCGCACGAGACGCTCGCAATCGCCATGAACCGGATGGGCGGGCGTTCGAACACCGGTGAAGGCGGCGAGGACGAAATTCGCTTCAGGCCGGATCCAAACGGCGATCTGCGTCGAAGCGCCATCAAGCAAGTTGCGTCCGCGCGTTTCGGCGTCACCACGAACTATTTGGTGAACGCGGACGACCTGCAAATCAAGATTGCGCAAGGCGCGAAACCCGGCGAAGGCGGCCAACTGCCGGGACACAAAGTGGACGACGTGATCGCGCGGGTGCGCCATTCGATTCCCGGCGTCGGCTTGATCTCTCCGCCGCCTCATCACGACATCTATTCGATCGAAGACCTGGCGCAACTGATTCACGACTTGAAGAACGCAAATCCGCGCGCCCGGGTCTCCGTAAAACTCGTCGCCGAGGTTGGAGTCGGCACCGTTGCGGCGGGCGTGGCGAAAGCGCATTCGGACGTGATCCTGATCAGCGGTTACGATGGCGGTACAGGGGCCTCGCCGATCAGCTCGATTCGCCACGCGGGAATCCCGTGGGAGCTCGGTCTTTCTGAGACGCAGCAGGTTCTCGTGCTAAACGATTTGCGCAGCCGCGTGCGTTTGCAAGTTGATGGCAAGCTGCAAACCGGACGAGACGTCGCGATTGCTGCTTTGCTCGGCGCCGAAGAGTTTGGATTCTCCACGGCTCCGCTGATTTCGATGGGCTGCATCATGATGCGGAAATGCCACCTGAACACCTGTCCCGTCGGAATCGCGACGCAAGATCCCGAGCTGCGCGCGAAATTCCAAGGACAGCCTGAGCACGTGATCAACTTCTTTTTCTTTGTCGCCGAAGATCTGCGGCAAATCATGTCGGAGCTTGGTTTCCGCACGGTCGACGAAATGGTTGGGCGCGTGGATTGCCTCGTGCAACGCGATGAAGTCGAACACTGGAAGGCGAAGGGCATCGATTTGTCCGCGATTCTCTACGATCCGCCGGTGCCGAGCCATGTGGGACGCCGCTGCACTCAGGCGCAGGACCACGGCCTTCAAGACGCACTCGACTGCAAGATCATCGAAATGGCGCAGGAGACGCTCGAAAATCGCACACCCGTCTCCTTGAACCTGCCCATTCGCAACATTCACCGCACGGTTGGAACGATGCTGAGCGGCGAGATTGCGCGGCGCTACGGATCGGCCGGACTGCCGGATGATAGTGTTCGCATTCAGTTCACTGGCTGCGCTGGACAGAGCTTCGGCGCATTCCTGGCAAAAGGCGTGACCCTCAGGCTCGAAGGTGACGCGAACGATTACGTGGGCAAGGGACTCTCCGGCGGGAGGCTGGTGATTTACCACGCCCGCAAATCAGAATTTGTGCCGGAAGAGAATATTCTCATCGGAAACGTCTGCCTTTACGGCGCAACGTCGGGCGAAGCGTTTTTCGGCGGCATGGCCGGCGAACGTTTTGCAGTGCGAAATTCCGGCGCGACTGCGGTCGTCGAAGGCGTGGGAGATCATGGTTGCGAGTACATGACAAACGGCCTCGTGGTCGTCCTCGGCCGCACAGGCCGAAACTTCGCAGCGGGGATGACCGGCGGGATCGCCTATGTTCTCGATGGCGATGGAGATTTCGGAGCGATTCGCTGCAATAGGACGGGTGTCGACCTCGAGCCCGTGACTGACGCGAAGGACGTTGAAAAACTGTATCAGCTGATTGTCCAGCACTATCAGTTTACGGACAGCCCGCAGGCAAAATCGGTTCTCGAGAATTGGGAAGTGACGCTGCAGAAGTTTGTCAAGGTATTCCCGCACGAATACAAGCGCGTGCTGGGTGTCCCGCGCGTTCCCGCGGGTGTCCTGGCCGCTCACGGCGCGAAATCGGCAGGCGGGCAGGTGGTCCGTGGGTAAAGTCACCGGATTCAAGGAATACACGCGCGAAACGCCAACGCGCCGGCCTGTCGAGGAGCGCATTAACGATTACTTCGAGGTGTACCAGGAATTTCCGGACGAAAAAGTTCGGACTCAGGCCGCGCGGTGCATGGACTGCGGCATTCCGTTCTGTCACACGGGCTGTCCGGTGAACAACATCATCCCCGACTGGAACGACCTGGTCTATCGCGATCAGTGGCGCGACGCGATTCGCATCCTGCACGCGACGAACAATTTCCCGGAGTTTACTGGGCGCATCTGCCCGGCGCCGTGCGAAGCCGCATGCGTGCTGGGGATCAACGAGCCGCCGGTCACGATCAAAGTGATCGAAAAAATGATTGTCGATCACGCATGGATGCAGGGCTGGATCAAGCCAGAGCCGCCGGAGACGCGGACGGGCAAAAGCATCGCGATCGTGGGTTCGGGTCCTGCGGGCCTGGCTGCGGCTCAGCAATTGAATCGCGCAGGCCATTCGGTAACCGTCTTCGAGAAGGCGGACCGGATTGGGGGACTACTGCGTTACGGTATCCCGGATTTCAAAATGGAGAAGCATATCCTCGACCGGCGCCTCGATCAGATGGAAAAAGAGGGCGTCAAATTTCAGACGCGCGCGCACGTCGGCCACAATGTGCCTGCCGAGGATCTGCGCAAGGATTTTGACGCGATCTTGCTGACCGGCGGCGCCGAAGCGCCGCGCGATTTGAAAGTCCCCGGCCGCGAGCTGAAGGGCATTCATTTCGCGATGGAGTTTCTGCCCCAACAAAACAAGCGCATTGCGGGCGATTCGGTGCTAAACCAGATTCTCGCGACAGACAAGCGTGTGGTGATCATAGGCGGCGGCGACACGGGCGCGGATTGCCTCGGCACATGCCATCGCCAAAAGGCGCGGTCGGTGCATCAGTTCGAGATCATGCCGATGCCGCCGCCCGACCGCCACGCGAGCACACCCTGGCCGCTATGGCCGCTTCAGTTGCGCACGGAAAGCGCTCATGAGGAGGGCGGCCTGCGCGATTGGGCGCTCGGAACCACTCTTTTCGTCGGTGATGAGCACGGCCATGTTAAGGAGTTGCACGGCGTCCGCGTTGGCCCACCGCCTAAATTCGAGCCTGTCCCGGGGACGGAGGTTGTGATCGAGACTGACTTGGTGCTCCTGGCGTTGGGATTCACAGGGCCGGTTAAGTCCGGAATGCTCGAGCAACTTGGCGTCACCATCGACGCGCGCGGAAATGTCGCTACCGATGGTGGCTACATAACCTCGGTGCCTGGAATCTTCGCAGCGGGCGATATGCGGCGCGGGCAGTCGCTTGTCGTGTGGGCGATTTCGGAAGGGCGCAGCGCCGCGAAGGCTGTCGACAATTACCTCACGAAGAGTGGCTTGGCGTAACCATCAGCGCAGTTTCCCCGAAACTTAGCGCGTTTTTTCCCGCCAATCAGTAGCGTGTCTGCCGGCTGGCCGGCCGCGCGCACTAATAAATGCGGATATGTCCGAGTATCACTATCAGCGCAATCGCCACGAAAAAGAAAACCACCGACAAAATCATCGTCCAAAACGCGAATTTTCTCTCGCGTACTTTTTCATGTTCGCGAGTGGCAGCCGCTGGATCTTTCGCGATTTCCTCTGGCATCAAGCATTATTCTAAAGCTATCGTGAAAGAATTTCTTGTGATCTCGCGGCCTATCCCAAGAAAACGACCGTCACGGCGGTCAGCTGTGCAGAGGTGAATACGAGGGGACGCGCAGCGCCGGCTCATTCCGATGGAGAAACCATTGGTCCAGCACCACGCGGCGCGGAAACCAGCGGCTTGAAAGCAGGACACGGGCAATCGAATGCATACAGCGTGGCGGAAGTTGGCGCCCGATCGCAGTCGACCAATCGCCTTTGGAGTCGCCAAACCTGGCTTTGATTCGCGCGCCGTAGCCCGCGAGCTTTTCCTTCGTGTAAACGCCTTTGGCCACGATAACGGTCTCGGCCGCCAACAGGCCAGATTCAATTGCCGGGCGAATCCCCTCACCGCTTTGGGAGTAGGCGAGTCCCGCGGCATCGCCGATCAGTAGCAGGCCATCGTCGAACATCTTGCGCCTCGTTTCTTGATACAGGAGATAGCCATGGCCGAGCATCGACGCCGAAATATCGAAAACGATCTTTCCTCTCATCTTCAGGAAGCGCAGAAAATCCGCGACGTGCTTCGGCAACGCGCGCGGGTCCAGCCGTCCCAACCCAATGTTGAGAAAGTTTCCTTTGCGGAAGCACCAGCCGTAACCCTTCATGTCGGCGCAGAAAAATAGCTCGGGAATCTCGCCTTGAATCGAGCAATCTGCAACTTGCGATGGGTTCATCTCGAACTCGATCTCCTGTGCCGCGACCGCGGTTTCAGTTCGAGCGTTCGCGCCCGCGAAGCGAGCCACAGGACAGAAATGTCCGCCGGCGCCGATCAGCAGCCCCGCATGGATGCGGCCATTGACGAGCCATGAATCGCCCGCTCGCTCCACACTTGCAAGCGGCTCGCCTTCAAAAACGTGAGCGCCGGACCTGCGAAGAAGAAATTCATCGAACTCACACCGCCGGATTCCGTAGCTGACCGGCTGGCTATAATCCGATTCAATTTCAGGACCGCGCATGTAGCTCGTGCGAAATCCGGTGATCGACTGAATCACTCTCCGCTGAGCGTATTCAGCAGGATCGATTTGCAGTTCATCGAGAACGGCGGGCGTGATCCAGCCACCGCAAACCTTGTCCCGCGGGAAGCGGCGCTTGTCGAGGATCGCGACGTCGAGGCCTGAATCGCGCAGAGCCCAGGCGCACGATGAACCGGCAGGTCCTCCGCCTACGATGAGGACGTCGCAACGAACCATTTTTGCTCCTTTTGAGCGAGATCGGCTCGCGCGTACAAGTGCTGGCGTGTCCACGGAATGTTTTGGCACTGCGAGCCGGCGAAAACGACTTGAAACAGTTGAAGAGTACTGATGCGAAATGAGGCGAGCGAACCCGCAAGATAAAGACGCCAGGCCCTCACGAATTCAGCTCCGAACATTTCAGTGATCCGATCCACTCCGCCTTCAAAACGCGCCAGCCAGTGTTCGAGCGTTGACGCGTAGTGGCGCCCGATATTTTCAACGTCCTGCACCGAAAAATTCCATGGCTCGAACATCGGCATCACCTGGCTTAGCGCCGGCGCGTACGCACCGGGGAAAATGCGCATCTTTATCCAAGAGCTGAAAGGGTGCGGACGGTTGCGCCCGATGAAATGCAGCAGGCCGCGTCCGGAATCGCCGATCGAGCGATGGATCACGCGAGCAAGATCGGCATAGTGCTCCTGGCCAACGTGTTCGAGCATGCCGACGGAGACAAACGCGTCGAAGCGGCCTGACACATTGCGGTAATCGTCGTGAATGAATTCCACGCGATGAGCCAGTCCTTCCGCCTGCGCGCGTTGACGGGCGAAGGCGATTTGCTCCTTGGAAACATTGAATGCCCTCACTGTGACTCCGTAGTGGCGCGCCATGTGCAGCGCGAGCGCACCCCAGCCGCAGCCGGTCTCAACAACAGCTTCTCCCGGCTGCAGACAAAGCTTGCGGCAGACGTGATCCATCTTCGCGATCTGCGCGTCTTCAAGTGTCGCGGAAGGCGTCGGAAAATACGCGCAAGTGTAGACCAGGCGTGAATCGAGCCAGAGTTTGTAAAAATCCGTGGGGACATCGTAATGATGATGGATGTTTCGCGCCGACCCGCGAAGCGAATTCGGTTGAGTAATTCGCAACAGTCCCGAGCGGAGCCGCGCATACCAGCCCTCGCTTCCCGCTTTTTGCATCGATTCGAGCACAAGCTCCAGCAAGCGGACCAGATCGCCATTGATCGTGATCCTTCCCGTCATGTACGCATCGCCAAATCCAACTTCCGGGTCCAGCACCAGCTTCATCAATGTCTTGCGATCGGCGATGTGAACCCTGGCGACGGGATTGGCTCCGGCAGGACCATCGGAATTGCTGTTTCCAAGCGAAATGGCCACGGGCGCGTCACCGATGGCCGCGCGTATGCGCCGAACCAACCGCCGATCGATCGAAGAGAGAGTCGAACCGGCCACCGTGAGTGCTCCTTTCCCGACTGCCCGAAGCAGATCGCAGACTTCAATTATTGCAAAAAGATACGCCTAGGGAGCGGGGGCACGAATAATAACCCGGCGTCCGGCTCGCGGGTCAACAGGATTTTGGCTTACCTGCGGCAGCGGCTTTTCCGGCGAGTCTTCTGCTGGGATTGCGGGGTTCGCAGGAAGGTACAACCAAATGAGAAAACACTTAGATTGCGTGGGAGCTACCGTCCACGGCACAGGCGATCTGGCAAGAAGGTTGCAGTCTGACCGTCCGACGAATTGGAAAATGGTGAACGGGCCGGGCTGTTGGCCGGTCTCAACACGCAAACGGTTGTGAGCTCCGCTTCCAGAAAAAGTTCTCCCGGCGTGCTGATCCGAGGCATGGTGTACGACGGCAGCGGTTACGCGGACGAAACCCGCGGAATCGCCTTCGGCTTGCATCGCGCCGGATTACCCCTGCAACTTGAACCAGTCGGGTTGCAGTACGACGCGAACAATCTCCTGACAATCGACGAGCGAGAAGAGCTTGAGGCCCTGAAGCATCGGCGCGTCGATTTTGCCCGCGGCATCCTCTTTCAGCATGCGCCCGCCAACGATTTCAATCTGGCGGTGCGCGGCCGCCATCAGGTCGGCAGAACCATGTTCGAAACAGATTCAATACCCGACGGGTGGCGTGCGTGCTGCGAGGCGATGGACGAGGTCTGGCTGCCGACGAGATTCGGTGTCGAAGCGTTCGCTTCCGCTGGGGTCTCGCGCGAGCGCCTGCGCGTCATCTCTCCCGGTGTGGACACCAAGCGGTTTTGTCCAGGACATCAACCTTTTCAAATTCCTGAAAGACGCAACTTTAATTTTCTATCTGTTTTTGAGTGGATCGATCGAAAAGGTCCCGACGTTCTGCTTCGCGCCTATCTGGGTGAATTCAAGCCCGACGAGAATGTCACTCTGATCCTGAAGACCTATGCTCGCAGTGATCCGAACATGGATTTGCCTCCGCAGTTGGCATATTTCGTCGAACGATGCGTGGGAGCGCGCCTTCAGGATACGCCGCCGATAGTCTTGCTCGCGCCCGACTTCCTCGCTTCTTCAGAAGTTCCCCGGCTATACGCTTCAGCGGATGCCTTCGTGCTGCCCTCCCGAGGGGAAGGCTATGGCCGTCCATATATGGAAGCGCTTTGCTGTGAGTGTCCAGTTATTTCGACGCGCTGGGGCGGCCAACTCGACGTCCTTCACGACGGCATCGCCTATCTCGTTGATTGCGAGCTTTCGCCGGTGCCCTGGAACACCGACGTTGAGCTATACGCGGGCCAACGCTGGGCCGAGCCAAGCGTCGACACTTGCGCGCTTTGATGCGACATGTTTTCGAGCATCGCGACGAAGCGAAACAGAAGGCTATTCGGGGCCGCGCAGAAATGATCGAAAAATGGGACTGGGACGTCGTGATTCGCGAGCGCTGGATGCCTGCGTTAGAGCGCTTGCTGCAATAAAGCGCAGCATCGAAAGGCAGAGAAACGATTGGCCATTTATGTGGTAGCGGCGAAATCGGGGATTCTGAGGGCGCGCGCCGCTTCCACTTTGCGTCTCGCAGTTGTTACCGACGCGGCTGCCGCCGACAAAATCCCGCAGCCTGTTTTGCTTGCCACAGATTTGGTCTCGACCGAAGACTCGGCAATTTTTGAGTCATCAGTCCCGCACAGCGCCGATGGCGCCATTGCCTGGGTCGAAGGTGACCGCCTGCTGCAGGGCAGTAGCGAAATTCTGCGCAGCGCTTTCTTCTCGTCTTCGACTGCGACTACTTTTGTGCCCGTGCATCTGCCTTGTCTGGCCGAGGCCGACTTCGTCGGTCTGCAGCCGAGGCTAGTTTCGCGACATGGGTCAACCGAGAAGGTAAATCAGTCGATCCGAATCGCCGGCACTATGAAGCCGTCCGCTCTCGTAAGGGAGAGTTTGAACCGAAATGCGCAGCCATGGGCCAAACTTCACCTTGCGTTGCTGCGGGAACTTGAACCGGGCGCTGGAATCGAGCTGCTCAAGCAGGTCTGGCATGACGGCAAGCAACCCTCCCTAATTGCGAGTCTCGTGCTCCGGAACCTAGTCGTCGCGCTCTTGCGAAACAAGCAGGGCAAGAAAGCTGAGGAGCTTCTCACGCTGGGCGCAGAGCTGTATCCCGGTTACGGAGAGATGCACTATCTCGCGGCAGTGCTTTGGGTCCACCGACAGAAGCCGTCGAAAGCTCTTGCG
>Ga0187783_10000493_pt1 | contig 29244 bp, 30 predicted proteins | sample 1015_SJ02_MP02_2_FD_132471 | JGI IMG/M metagenome (GOLD analysis project Ga0187783, IMG submission 132471) | Tropical peat soil microbial communities from peatlands in Department of Meta, Colombia - 1015_SJ02_MP02_20_MG | ecosystem: Environmental > Terrestrial > Soil > Wetlands > Peat | place... | reverse complement strand
TCTTTTCCTGTGCTATGCGCTTGTACGTGTACTTCACGTAGTTTCGCAGAATGGGCTTAGATTCCGCTGAGACGGTGTGCTGGTAATCCCAGTCTTCTGGCTCTGCGAAGGCCGCCAAGGATTCGATCTGCTCATCGAACTTAGGGACTAGGGCAAACTCCGGAAGCGACTCTGGAAGGTCATAGGGTCCGGGCGAGGCCGCCATTTACCGAGCCTCCTCGAAGGAGGATTCCTTTACAGACTAACGCTTGTTGAGGTGACGCAACATCCTCCACTTACAGAGTCATTCCTGTCAATGAACTCCACAAACAAATGTTTCGTGGACAAGTTCCGTGCCCGGCTAATCGGCTGCCTTTGCAACGTCGCAATGCTCGCTATTCGCAAGGGTTTTGTGGACAAGGCTGCGACTGTACCCCAATTCCTGGGCAATTTCACGCACCGTGCGTCCCTGGGCTCGCAGACGCCCTATTCTGACGGCGTCCACGGCCACGCGCGGGCGACCCAGCCGCTTTCCCTTCGCCCGTGCATTCCGCAACCCTGCCTCGACCCGTTCAACGACCAGCGACCGTTCCAGCTCCGCGACGGCACCTAGGACCGTAAACACCATCTTGCCGGCCGGCGTTGACGTGTCCACGCCTCCGCTCCTGTGAGGCTTACAAACTCGATGCCTAGGGATAGAATAATCGCCATCAAACTCGATGCTCGAGTGTCCACACTGCCACCGTGGGGTTGCGCTGAGCGAATTGCGACGACCCAGCGGCGGGGGTTACCACGAGTGCCCGTTCTGCGGCGGCATGGTCCGTCTCGCACAGCCGCACGCGTTCCTCAGACGAACGGTCGCCCTTATTCTTTCAGCGTTTGTCCTAGTGCTTTTCGGTGTTCGGAATCCGCTGGCGTTGGTCGCCGGAAGCCTTCTCTTATGGGTTCCGATGTCGATTCCGGTCAATATGTACTGCGTGTATGCGATGCCCCTTGGACTCAAGCCTTGCACACACAGAGGCCGCAAGCCATTCGACTTCGTTCCTTACGATATTTTTGGCAAGCGTTCACGATAGGTCTGCGTCAAAAAGGTTCGATTCCGCCGCAGTCTCCGCAAACGAAAAGCCCGTTAGATCTACGGGACTTAGCGGGGGCTTGGGAACGGACGTTTGTGCCGCGCTCTGTTGCTTGAAGCATGGCAGATTGACTGGTCATGGCAACGGGCTGCCAGGCGGAACCCAAAGTGTCAGATCAGCAGGTTTAGGGTAAGAAAGCGGGCGCTCGTTTCCGTAGTCGACAATCTCAAGAGATGAAAGTAGGCCGTCGCGGACGAACAGCAGCACCTCGACTCCAGTTCCATAGGCTTCAACGGGAATCGGTTCGCGGCAAATGGCCCGGGTTGTATCCGCAGGCAAAGCAAAGTCGACCGTTCCACAACCGCACTCACAGGTTGCGACGACTCGTGCAGAACCGAGCTGCTGTTTCAGCACGTCAAGTCCGGGGAAGTCTCCTGAAAGGAGAAACTCGGCGAGCGCATGCTCGTTTGCACTGAGCGGGCGAGGCTCGATCGGTTGTGCCATGCAGCGTGAGGATAGCAACAGATTGAGCCTGCGTCGATGCAAGTGAATGGCAGTCTCCGTGCATCGGCTCAGACTTCGACCTTCGCACTTAACACACAAGGCGATGCAGACGCCGCACCGAACGGTCAGAGATGCCGAGCTCGCGGCCAATCGCTCTCAAGGATAGCCCGGAAGCGCGCAATCGCGCGATTTCAACCGCGTGCTGTCCGTTTAGGCTCCTGGGACGCCCGAGACGCCTACCAGCGGCCCTGACGCGAGCAAGACCCGCTCTGGTGCGTTCGGCACGCTTGATGCGCTCCTGCTTTGCCAGCGTCGCCATGATGGCGATCACGGCATCCTTGAAGACGCCACAGGAGTCGATTCACTCTGGCCATCGCTGACCCCGCAGTTGGAGAGCGAGTGCTGGAAAAGCTGGCCGCTCCCAAGGGCGGTGATTTCGCCGCTCGACTGGGCGAGCTGGACGCAGACGAAAGGAAAACAGGACGGTAAACTCGCATTGCCGTGGTCGGCCCGATTTGGTCGACTGCTTTTCGCCGGATACCCGCACGAATCCTATTCGACGAGTTGCTTCACCGGTGAGGACGATCCGCGGGCAAGGTCGTGGAGGATAGATCGAGCTTTGCGTACTCGGCCTTGGCCTGTTTCAGGATGGGGATTTCGGGGTCGGCGTCTTTCCACAGATTGAAGAAGTCAGTGTACGCAACCTTCGCTTTGTCGGTGTCGCCTGTCATCGCGTATGCACGGGCAATTTGAAGATGAACCAACGATCCAGTCACAAAGTTCATCACCAAACCTCTGTCATCCAGCAGCTTCTGAAACTCGACCGCTGCAGCAGTCCCATTCTGTGCGAGCAGATAAGCCTGACCGCGCTCGTACGCTGGGTACAAGTACCCCAACTGGCGCGATTCATAAGGAGCTGCGGCTTCGAGATCCGCCAGAGCCCTGGTGGCCTGCCTTGTGCTCAATTCGATGGCGGCATCGACCACCGGTAGCCAGTAGAATTTCAGCAACACGTGCGACGGGTTGCTCTTCAGGACGCCCTCGGCCAACGCTCCAGCTCGGCGAGTATCGCCGAGGCGAGCTAGTGCCAAGGCCGCCTGCATTTTTACCAAGCGCCCCGAGGAGAGCTTCAAAGCGTCCGCTACTCCTTGCCTTGCTAAGGCAGTGTTGCCCAATTCCGCCTCACGCAAGGCAGCATTTACCTGCCACGACGCCGCAATCTCGTTGGAGCCGGCGGCGAGTGCTGAGTCCACCGCTCGACGGGAAAGTTGCCGTGCCAGGTTGATGCGGCCGTAATAAGCTTCCGTATTCGCTTGCGTCGACAGCAGCAAGTCCTCGGTTCCCGGTTGGCCGGCGCTCCAAGCCACCAACTGTTCCATTCGTGATACGTCTCCTCTTAAAAATGCGAGGTAGTACATCCTTTGCCGTAGAGTGGCGCTGTCGAGCTTGCGTGCTAAAGCCTGTTCGAACGTGGCATTGGCTTCATCGAGGCGGTTCAGGCTGAGGTATGTGAATGCGAGATCTTCATAGATGGGCACAGCATCGGGGGCTAACCGCAAGGCTTCCTGATATTCTGCGAGAGCTTTCTCGTTTGGGCCGGTCGTGAAAGCGATGGAGCTGGCCAAATTATTGTGTGCAATCGGATCACGCGGATAGTTGGCGATGCAGAGCTCGTAGGACTGATTCTCTTTTTCCACTTCACCAGTCGAACTGAAATAAAGCGAGTCGATTCGAAACTTCTCAAGCTCGGTAGCGCGGTCGCGCAATTGGTAAGCCCTCTTCGCGTATTCCGCCGGGAGAGTCTGCTCCCCTTGATTGCCGTGCGCTATCGCAAGACTTACGTACGCCATGGGGAAATGAGGGTCAAGTTGAATTGCCCGTTCGAAAAATGGGATGCTCGGCACGTTTCCTTTCTCGAGGAAGATCCTGATACCCCTGCTGTAGCTTTGTAGGGCATCGAGAGAAGAAGTCGTGAATTGCATGGGGATATCATACTTCTGCACCGAGGGCAGTGATTCTCCGAGCTTGCCGCGCAGACTGGAGGAGGCCTGACTTAGCGCCTTGAGCACGCTCTCCTTGCTCGCGGCCTCGATTTGTTCCTTGGCCAAGATGTCGCCTGTGGTGCACGCTACGGCCTTGAGATAGACCACGTAATGGTGGCCTAAGCTAGAGATTGTCCCACTAAGCAAAGCCTTGCTTCCCGTGCGGAGGCAGAGGTCCCGACCGATTTCCATCGTAATGCGTTCGTTTGCAGCATGGCCCATCATGCCCAAGGTCTCACTGATTTTGCGGTCAGAAAGCACGTTGAGGAAAGGAGACTGCTCTAGTTCGATAGCCAGGGCCTGTTTCAGAGCATCGTCAAATACCGGATCCCCAGTCCTGTTGTCGAAGTCGGCGAGAACGATCGTATCCGACCGGGCCAGGGGTTGCCGGTGAACCGAAAGATAGTTAAGTGCAAGCGCCAAGCCAGCCACTAACACCATTGCTCCGCGAGCTGCCGTATTACGCCACAGACTCTGGCGCCGAGGCGCCTCCGAGGCCCGAGGGTCTAAACCCGCCTCTACGGCCTTCCGGTAAACAGGGGCGTTCTGTGAGTTCATCGCCGCCTGGATCCCTGCCACGTCCTGCCGCTTGGCCAACTCAAACTCGACCTGAGCGATGAATCGATAACCTCGCCGGTTCAATGTCTCGATGTAGCGGGGTTCGCCCCGATCGTCCCCGAGTACTGCGCGTAGCCTGTTGATTGCCTTATGTAGGCCGTGATGGAAGTCTACGTGGACTCCGTTTGGCCAGAGCAGCCTTTGAAGTTCATCGCGGGTGACAATCAAGCCAGCCCCCTGAATCAGGCGGTGCAGGACCAGAGCTGGCTTCTCCTCAAGCCGTAAGCGGATGCCATTCTTCCTGAGCTCTTTGCTCGAAAGGTCGAACCGAAAGAGCCCAAACGCGGCGACACGCTCACTCTTGTGTTCTGAATTGAATCCCATGGCCTGGTTGGACAGCAAGCGGGGGAAGCTATCGCATAATGTATGACAAATCAACTACTTAAAGTGGGAGGAAAATAGGAGTTGCGGTTTGTGCAGAGTCTTGCGAGATTCCGCACGCATGGTTAACCAGCGAGTAGAAGGCCTCGTCGTTCTGCTATCCGTCTTGTGTGCAGCTTCCTGTGGCGGGGGCGGCGGGTCCTCCCCAGCCCCTCCTGCAGGCAATCCTGTTCCGTCGGTCTCTTCACTTTCTCCGTCTTCAGTCAGCTCTGGCGGAGCCGCATTCACGTTGACGGTTAACGGAACTGGTTTCATCTCCAGTTCAACAGTCGGATGGAACGGAAGTAGTCGCACCACCACCTACGTTTCCTCGACACAGCTGACGGCGTCGATTACCGCTGCCGACATAGCGACCGCTGGGACTGCGAACGTTACCGTGGTCAATCCCGCTCCGGGCGGAGGAACATCTCAGGCGGCAACATTCACGACCAACAACGCTGTCCCATCCGTTACATCACTTTCGCCACCTTCGGCCACTGCCGGTGGAGCGGCGTTCACCTTGACCGTCAACGGAGCCAACTTCGTCTCCACCTCCACCGTTCTGTGGAACGGCAACAGTCGCGCGACCTCTTACATCAGCGCAACCCATCTCTCCACGGCAATCGCCACGTCCGACATCGCCGTGGGACAAGACGCGGTACTCACGGTGGTCAATCCCACTCCCGGCGGCGGCACGTCGACAGAAGTTTCATTCGCGGTCAATACTCCTTCCCCGTCTGTGCTGTCGCTTTCTCCCTCATCGGCAGTCGCAGGTGGCTCTGGGTTCACGCTGGCCGTGAATGGAACTGGCTTCCTTCCCGGCTCGACTGTGCAGTGGAACGGAAGCTATGGACAGCCTCCTCTCTCCACAACCTACGTGAGTGCCACTCAGCTCACGGTGGCCATCCCCGCTTCCGACATCGCCTTCGCGGGGAACGCCAACGTTACCGTTGTAAACTCGGCACCGGGCGGCGGGACGTCGGGGGCAGCCATCTTCACAATCACAGGGGGGATTCCGGGTAACGTGAGTTTTGTCGCTTCCAACGGGAATGACTCCAATCCGGGTACGATCAGCGAGCCATATCTTACGATTCAGAAATGCGCCACGACCATTTCCAGCGGATCGACCTGCGCGATTCGAGCCGGAACCTACGGCGAAACTGTCACTCCGAACTCCGGAATTACGATTACCTCCTACGATGGCGAACCCGTGACGGTCGATGGTTCTGATCCGGTGACAGGCTGGACGGTTTATCAAGGCTCCATCTACCAAGCTGCCGTCGCGTTGAGTGCCACGGATTCCAACCAGATTTTTGTTGGGAACCAGATGATGACCGAAGCTCGTTGGCCCAACGGCAATGATCTCTTCCATGTGAACTGGGCAACACTCGGGGCAGGCACGACCACAACGCAACTGGTTGACCCCAACTTACCGAACATCAACTGGACTGGAGCGAAGATTCATTTTTTGAGCGGGACCGACCCGTATTGTCCCGAAACGGCAACGGTCACTGCGTCCGCGTCAGGCCAACTGACATTTGCCCTCGACGATGTGGATAACCCTCCAAACATTGCGCCTACGTCCGGTGGCTACTACTATCTCTATCGACTACTCGGTGCGCTCGACGCGCCAAACGATTGGTTCTATGACTCCGGTGCGGGGACGCTGTATTTGTGGGCTCCCGGCGGAGTTAACCCGGGTACGCTCAATGTCCGGGCGAAGCAACGGCAGTATGCCTTCGATCTGAGCGGTGATTCAAACGTCTCTATCGAAAATATCAACCTGTTCGCAACCACGATCAACACGGATTCTTTGAGCACTAACAACACACTCGACGGAATCAACGCCCAGTATCCTTCGCAATACACCGACTTGCCGAGCCAGTCGGAGCTCCAGCCCGGGGCTAGCGGCTACGGCTGGGATGACTATAACTGGAACACCGGTATCATCATGAACGGATCAGGAAATCTCCTCGAGAACAGCACTATTGCTTGGAGCGCGGGCAATGGCGTCACTGTGATGGGAAGTAGCAATACCGTAAGAAACAACCTGATTTACAACACGGGCTACAACGGAAACGACGCCACCGGCATCAGCGTGTTCGGCACAGGTCACGAAATTCAGTACAACACGGTCCACACCAGCGGCCGCTACGGTGTGAACATCTATTCCTATCCCGTCAATCCGAATAACAATGACGTGAGCTACAACAATCTCTACAACGCGATGATGCTTGGCCGCGACGGGGGCGAATTTTACACGGGTGAAGCCACCCAAACGGGAACCGTGATCCACAACAATTGGATGCATGACACCCAATCGCTCTTTGCCGGTGCAGCCGATAATTTCACGCTTGCTGGTGTCTACATCGACGAGGAGGCCGGCGGCTTCGAGGTTGACCAAAACGTTCTTTGGAACAACGAGTACTTCAACATCCTTCTGCACGGATCATCATCCGGCGTAACGACGCCGATGAATGATAATGTTCATAACAATTCAATTCCGGATATCGAGGCAACCGCATACATTTGGCTGTACGGCGTCTTGAACTGCGGCAGCACGCAGATCGCAGATAATCTAGTCCTAGAGCAAGTCAGTCAAATGGGGACCACTCCAAACTGCGCAGCCGTCGACGACGGCTCAACGGCGCCCGGGGCGACGCAAATGACCTCCTCGGTTCAAGTGGGCTGCAACTTCGCGGGCTGCTCTTCCGAGGGCCCGCCCGCCATCTCGGGAACTTCCGTCGCCGCTTCGATCGCCGTGCAGCCATACAACATGACGGTCACCGCTGGCCAACCGGTGACCTTCACCGTAACTGGAGCGGGATCGCCGACGTTGACTTACCAGTGGCAGAGAAACGGCTCGAACATTACAGGCGCAACCAGCGCAAGCTACACCATCCCGGCGACATCTGCCGCAGACAATGCGGCAATGTTCACCGTAACGGTCAGCAACTCCCTCGGTAGCGTGACCAGTGATCCTGCCGCCCTCACCGTGGACTAATCTGATCGACTTCTGGGCGGAGTGGGCCATGCGCAGCCGGCTAGAGCCGATGTATCACGCACTCGGCCGACTTCCGGAGCCGGAGTCAGCCCACAGATTTTGCTGAGGAAAAAGCAGGGTTCTGGCCGCAAAACGAAAATATCGTAATCGAAGGAATCGTAAATCCATCAACACACCGCGCGACAGTAATAGCTAGCCTTCCCTGGTCAACCGAATGGATTAGTGTCTCAGTACCAGATTGGTTTGGGGCTTGTTGGAAACAAGACCTTACTGGCAGTCTCTGTCCGTGGAATCAAGTCAGCGGGTCGATGTACGGGCAAGGAAACGGCTCGGAAGCCATTTTTGGTCCGAACACTCTATTGCAGACAACGGTCGGTGCTTCTACATGCCAAGCAGGCGCTCAGGTCTGTAATTTCCTACTTTTCCCACCCTACGACCCTTAACGGCGGCGTCAGTTCTCAGAACACGGCTGGAACACAGGAAACCAATAACTTGAGTACGTACTATTTGGGATTTCCTGCTGCGAACTGCTCCAACACAACTTGCAGCGTCACATACACAGCGACGAACTCGGCACCGTAGGTGCGTCATCGCTGAGTTTGATCCTCTGCATCCTCAGAAAATTGAATTCGATCAATGTGCCAGATTCGTTGACTCAGCTTCCTCCCCCAATTAACATGGCGGCAACCATGGCGGAGTCTCAGCCTCTAATCGGCCAGACCGTATCGCACTATCGCATCGTCGAAAAGCTCGGTGGCGGCGGCATGGGTGTGGTGTACAAGGCAGAGGACATACGACTCGGGCGCTTTGTCGCGTTGAAATTCTTGCCTGAGCAGATGACCCGCGATCGCGCAGCCCTGGAACGCTTCCTCATCAGCAGGGATTCGGGGCCCGTATCCAGTAGGGAACCAGTGGAGCAACCCAATCCGACGTCCGTATACACTGACTCTTCGCAGGTATGGACATGCAGACACCAGAGGAAGCCGAACGGATTTGTTGTCAGTGCGTCGGTGACGAGTATCTTCGTGACCAAATTGCGTTCCGGGGAAGAGAGGAACTCTGTTCCTATTGTGAGGGCCGCGGGAAAACTTTCTCCATCGGAGAAATGGCCGACGAAGTTGAGGCGGCGCTCCAGGAGCACTTTTATCACACCGCGACAGAAGCTTCGGGGCTGGAATATGCCATGATGAAAGAGGGTGACTTCGTGTGGGAGCGCAGGGGCGATCCGCTCATCGAAGTCATCGAAGATTGCGCCCAGATTGACGAAGAACCGGCGACCGACATTCAGCGGGTGTTAGAGTATCGTCACCCTGATTTTGAAGCGGCGGCGATGGGTGAAGAAAACCCCTTCGACGAGGACGCTCACTATGCACGGTGTGGAGTGGACACGGCGGAATCGCATGCGAACTGGTGGCGCTTTGAGAGCGCTCTGAAGACCCAGGCGCGCTATTTCAGCCGATCAGCGGAAGAAACGCTGACGTCCATTTTCAAGGGCATACAAGACCATCAAAGCCTGTATGGGAACCCCGTCGTCGTGGAGGCGGGACCGAAGGCGCCACTAGCCGCGATCTATCGCGCACGGGTCTTTCAGTCGAACGAACCATTAGAAGAAGCTCTAAAGAGACCCGACAGACATATCGGTCCTCCGCCTCCCGGGGACGCGCCCTCGGGACGCATGAACGCCTTGGGCATTTCCGTCTTCTACGGAGCCACCGACCCAGACGTCGCCTTGGCCGAAGTGCGCCCGCCGGTAGGAAGCAAGGTGGTGGTCGCGCGCTTCGAATTTCTACGGCCAGTGAAGCTGCTGGATGTGCACGCTTGGCAGTCCATCAATCCTACCGGGAGCGTCTTCGACCGCGACTATGTCCGCAGGCTAGAACGCGCCCAGTTTCTCAAATGGTTGAGCCGGCGCCTGACCACGCCCGTGATGCCAGACGACGAACCGCTTGAGTATCTGGCAACGCAAGCCGTGGCAGATTTTCTGGCGACCTACAGGAGCCCGGTACTCGACGGGATGCTGTACGCTTCTTCCCAGGCAGGAACGGCCAAGCTCAACGTCGTTCTCTTCCACAAAGCCGCTCGGATCCAGCCGCTCGACATTCCCAGGGGAACTTCTATCAGTGCCCAGTTGTATCTCGAGAACGATGAAGGTACTGAGTTTTTTCCGTGGGTGACCGAGGCCTTGCCGAGGAAAGAAGGGTCAGCGCCTATAAAACCGGGCCAACGATCCGGTGTGCCGGACCGCGACGCTTCGGATCTTCTTGCCATGGATCCGAAAGACTCTGACCCGGAGCAACGCGAACCGACGCTCAGGCTGGACACGGCGAACCTAACCGTCCATATCGTGGAGAGCGTCGAGTTCAAAACCGAATCGCACTCGGTACACCGGGACCGAATATAGCCGGCGGAATCTCGACTCGAGTGGCCGTGGATGAGGACGCCCGAGCCGCTTTCCGGTTTCTCACGAGGGATGCTTAGCTCAGTTCAACCGGTTCGGGGCCCGCGGAATGTTACAAAACGAGAAACCGCCCCTAATTGCGGACGGCTTCAAGTGGTTTGTTTCCGACTGGCGATTCGAGGAAAAGGTTACAGAATAAGCAGATTGTAACGTTCGCCTTTACGAGTCTTTGCGGTCCGCGGATTTGCGGTCTGCCGATGTGGGAGCGGGGCGGAATTGCAGCCAAAAGAAAGTTAGACCCACGGCGAGGACGGCCGCGATGAACGCCCGCTGAACAAACTCTTGAACGGGGTCGGATGCCCCCAGAATGTTGAAGACGTACTCAAGAGCGAAGATGATTGCTGCGAAGGCTCCGAAGGCCATTAGACGGTAACGCTTCACGGTTGCCCATCTTACCGTCCAAGGACCTAGAGAGCAAAGGCGGTCATCAGAGCCTCGCGGCAGGATTCCGACGCCTGGCTATCGCTGACGTGTGTGTAGACCATCGTATTCGAGATGTTCTTGTGGCCGGCGCGCTGCTGGATGGCGTAGACGTCCGCGTGCTGTGCCGCCATCATGGAGCAGAGCGCGTGCCGGAGGGCATGAGGATGCAAGAGGTGCGGCGCGACGCCGGCCGCACGCGCGTAGGCCCGGAACAACCGAAGGAACTGCATCCGGGTAAGCATTCCGCCCTTCTGGCTCGGGAAAAGAATCTGTGAGCCATCCTCTTCGCGTTCTTTCAGCCAAGCCCGAAGCGCAAGAACCTCGTCAAGAACCGGCTCGCCGCGGTGGCGGTCGAGCGGTTGCACACCGGAGCGGCTCCCCTTCACGCGGGCGATCGTGATGCTCATTCCGGCCAAGTCTACATCTGCGAGTTTCAACTGGCGGGCTTCCTGACTGCGGAGCGCGTGCCGGAACGTCAGCAAGAACATTGCCCAGTCTCGGGTTGAGGATTCCCGCGCGGCCCTGAGAATCGACAACACTTCGGACGTCGACAGATACGCCATCGCAGAGCGGTTAGTCTTGCGGGCGGCCGGTTGCGCGTGTGGGGATGATTGCGGCGGGAACTCTAGTGCGGGTACTCTCTGCGTAGCCACGTTGCACCTCCGTTGTGCAATTGGTTAGGGGCGTGTCGGTGTTCGTAGCACCGGCGTGCCCCGCTTTTCCTACGGCTTCGGCTTGGGTTTTCGGCCTCTGCCTTTGCGGTATCGTCGTCTCTTGTAATCTCGAACGCGCCGTACATCCTCAGGTGTCCAGTTTCGGAAATTTCGCTTCCCAAACGGGAGGCTTCTTGGACTCGGGACCTTTCCAGCGGATAGCCAGCGCTCCAGCGTCACTCGGCTAATGCCAACAAGAGATGCAACCTCTTCTGTAGAAAGGGGCACCATAACGATACAGATAAGTATCATATTTTAATTGATCCGTCAACGCGTTTGTAGGAATATCTCGGCTTATGAACTCTACTCCACGTACCAGGGAAACCTGGCAGGATCGATTTGAGGCATCGGTTAAATATGATGCGATCGTCCGGGGGATAATCAGTTCTTTAGAAAAGAAGGGCGTCAGACGAGAACGTTTACTCCTCCTCCTCGAAGCGGCGTCTGATCCTCATGTCCAAAGTAGGCTTCAGCGATTCGCGGAAGGGGAACGCCCCCCCATAACGTTCTGGCCAAATAAACGGGATGCGACGCAGCTCGCCCAGACCCTTCGGCGTACCGCCTCCGATATAAGAACCTTCTGGGCTCGACCCATGTTCGCTTTCTTTCCATATTCAACAACCGCTGTCGAGATCGCCGAAAAGTTGGAGGAACAGGCACAAGCCCTTGCCGATGCGAGATGGTCCGTGATCACGAAAAGGGTTGGTTACAAGGCATTCTGGCGTCAGCTGCCGCTTGCGTTGCTGTGCTTGGAAGTTCAGACACCCACCCAGCTTCCCTATACGAAATTGAGTCAGCTGATCGGCGCCGCTAGGCGAGCTCACGGTTGTCCCGATGACGACGCGACCCTCGACGTAGAGGCGATTCGCCGGAAGTATGAGCGGTTCTGCAAACGACAAGCTGCACACGGAGGTCTCGATATGCTGCGAGGATTGCTCACGATCATACCGTCCTCCGATCGACCGGACACGAAAACGTCAAAAAAAATCTGATTTTGTGTCCGGTCGCCGAAAGAATTTTTCCTTAGACTCCCCTCCATGAGGTCAGTATCGCGCGCTGAAATACGTCGAACAGCCGGTTTCACCCAGAACCAACTCGCAAGGATGGTGGGTTCCTCAGCGCCGCAAATCTGCACCTGGGAACGCGGTGATAAAGAGTTTCCACCTGATCTTGTCGCTCAGATCGCCAGGGTCCTGTTTAACAAGCTCATCGGGCTGCCTGCATTTAACGATTCCGATGAGCTCGCCAGAGCCTTGACCACGCTCGAGTACGAGGAGAAACCAGACCAGAAAACGATGGATTCACTCACATCAGGGAACAGCGGCGTGACGTCCCTGCGAGACCGGCTGCGGCCATGAGCACGCTCACGCCCGCCGACATCGCCGCTCTCAATGCGCGGTGGATTACCCTCGAGCTCGCCGAGCAGGCCCACCTGTTTCGCGTCGACAGCGAAGAGGGCCGCCAGCTTGTCGGACGCAACGGAGGTGGAGATTACGCTGGAATAGCTATCCCCAATTACTTGCCGGGACACCAGCGTCCCCGCGACTATCGTCTCCGTCGAGATCATCCTGATTTAGAGCAGGGCGGCAACGGCGTCGCACGCGAGAAGGGCAAGTACCTTGCCCCGCCAGGCCGCGGAAATCTGATTTATCATCCGCCAGGTGTCACTGCTGAACATCTCACCGACAAGAATTTACCGATTGCGATCTCAGAAGGTGAATTTAAGGCACTGGCCTTATGGCGCCTTGCGCACCTTGGTGCTGAGTTTCCAAGATGGCTCACTATCGGTATTACCGGCTGTTGGTCCTGGCGCGGCGTCGTCGGCAAGATGACTGGTCCTAACGGCGAGCGCCAGCAGGTAAAAGGTGTCATCGCCGACCTTGATCGCGTTCATTGGAAGGACCGCACGGTTTACTTGGTACCGGACACGAATGTCAACCGCAAAGAGAGCGTCGCCCAGGCCTGGCGAGCACTTCGCATCGAGTTAGAACGCCGCGGCGCTACCGTACTACTGGTGGAGATCCCGCAAGAGCCCGACCTAAACGGGATCGATGATTTTCTTGGCCGACACGGAGCCGACGCCGGCTTTGCTCTTTTCGATGCTGCAAAACCTACGAGCACCGTTCAGGACCACCACTTCACCGATCTCGGCAATGCCCGACGCCTTGTCGCAAGGCATGGTGCCGAGATCTTCTTCGTGCCGGCGTGGAAAGCATGGGTGGCTTGGGACGGACGCAGATGGAGGCGCGACGACATCCTCGAAGTCGAAAACCGAGCCAAGGAAACCATCTGCAGCCTGTATTCGGAAGCCGCCGCACTCGGTGACGCAGACGCTCGGAAAGGGCTGGTTGCCTTCGCGCTGAAGAGCGAGGCCGCGCAGAGGATCAATGCAATGCTCCAACTCGCGCGCAGCGAACTCGCGGTCCCAACGGAATGCTTCGACACCGACCCCGACGTGCTGAACTTCGTCAACGGGACCGTGCACCTCCCCACCGGTGAACTGCGCCCGCATCGGCGGGAGGACCGCGTTACCAAGCTAATTCACTACCCATATAACCCGGCGGCCAAATGCCCGACGTTCCTGGCCTTCCTGTTCGAAATCATGGGTGGCGAGCAAGACGTCGAACGCGCTGGCCGCTTGGTCGATTACTTGCAAAAGGTCTTCGGCTACGGCGTAACCGGACGGACCAGTCAAAAGATCATATTCGTCTGCCACGGGAGCGGCGACAATGGCAAGACAACCCTGCTCAGCACCCTCCGAGAACTCCTGAACGAGTACTCCACCCTTTTGCAGATCGATTCCCTCATGGAACGTCGCTTTGAATCAACGAACGCCCAAGCGGACCTGGCCGACCTGCGTGGGGCGCGCTTCGCCATTACCTCCGAAACCGAGGAAGCTCAGCGGTTGAGCGCCGGCCGACTCAAACGGATCACGCAGGGCATGGGCAGCATCCGCGCCGTCAGAAAATATGAAAACCCGTTCACCTTCCCCGAGACTCACAAACTCTTCATGGACTGCAACCACAGGCCGCGGATCCGCGACGACGGCCCCGCCATCTGGCGCCGCATCCATCTGATCCCGTTCACCGTCGCCATTCCGAAGGACCGGCAGGACAAGGACCTGCAGGCGAAGCTCCTCGGGGAGGCCGAGGGAATCTTGGCCTGGATCGTGGAAGGCGCGCGCCGCTGGTACGCGGAAGGCCTGCAGAAACCGCCGGAAGTGGATGCGGCCACGGAGGAATGGCGCAAAGAATCGGACGTACTTGAGGCGTTCTTCTCGGAGTGCTGCGTCATGGACAAGCAGGCTACCGTCTCGAAGGACAAGCTATACGCTGCATACCACACTTGGACGGAGCGCTCCGGCGAGCACACGGAGAGTAAGCGGGGCTTTGGAAAGAAGCTCCTGGATCGCGGTTTTGATGAAGCCAGAGATGGTAACTCCCGATTTTGGTTGGGATTAAAGGTAGTTTCTGACACAAATGACACAACTGATAGTGGATTCTCTCATGAACAGGATTCCTGAAAACTTCCTAGTCCATTGTGTCAGTTGTGTCACTGCTTCGCATAAGGCCAAAAAGGAGGGAATCCGGCGCATGAGGGCGGCCCTGCCGATGATCGTTCTGGCGGTGACCGACCCGACGAGGATGGAAGCCGCTGTTAATTTAACAATGCTGGGGAAGACTCTTCGCCGAAAATGGCGAGCACGGCAAAACTCGTGAAGGTGGAAGCCCAGACCCGGGCATCTGCTGTTCCGCCGTCGCCCCTCTTGACCGCGGAGGATGTGGCCCACATCACCGGGCTCTCGATCGAGACATTGGCGCAATGGCGATCGCAGCGAAGGGGTATTCCGTTCCTGAAATTGAGCCGCAACGTTGTGAGATATCGACAGGGTGACCTTGACGCTTGGCTCGCGGAGCGTATAGTCCGCGTCGAGCAAGACCCATCCAACGCTGAGAGGAGACTCTAGCCATGGCGGTCTATCGACGTGGCAAAATCTGGTGGTACAGCTTTGAATTTGAAGGACGGCGGATTCAGGAATCTTCCGGCCTTAAGAATCGTACATCGGCTCTACGGGCGGAGGCTAAAAGAAAAACTGATCTACTGGAACGCCGGGCGGGTTTCGCTCGCCGCAAACTTCCGCCCAGGTTTGAAGAGTTTGTCCAGACATTCCTGAACTGGTCAAAGCATCAGCACCGCCCGAAGACTTACGAGCTACATGCGAATAACACCAAATCACTCGAGCGGTACTTCGACGGTAAGTGGCTTGACGAAATCACGCCTGGGATGGTGGAGGATTTCAAGGTTGCGCGTGTGCAAGAGAAGCGATGGGCCAAGAAGGGCGAACGGGCCATCTCTGGCGTGACTGTGAATCGGGCGCTCGCGACGTTGCGCTTGCTCTTCAACTATGCCGACCGTTGCGGCTACCAGTTACCGAACCCCGTCAAAGATGTCGAGTTTTACAAAGAGCCGAAGCATCTGCGTACAATTTCACTGGAGGAGGAAGTCGCGTACCTGGCCGAAGCGAGCCAGCCGGTCAAGGATATTGCGCGAATTATTCTCGACACCGGCATGCGACCCGATGAGGTCTTTCGGATTGAGTTTGCGAACGTGGACTTCTCGCAGCGAACGATCTTCAACACCTTTGGAAAGACACCCGCGGCTAGGCGAAAACTCACCATGACAGACGAGGTGTTCTCGATCCTGAAAGAGCGAGCCGTGAAGGGGAAATCACAGTATGCGTTCCCCTCGCCGGATTCACCGGATAGGCCAATCAGCCGCGTGCATAAGGGACACGACGGAGCCGTGGCTCGCGCCGGCATAGAACCGCGGTTCATCTTGTACGATCTGCGCCACACCTACGCATCGCGCGCCGTCATGGCCGGCGTGGATCTCCCGACACTGGCTGCTCTACTCGGGCATACCAGCATCCAGATGACTATGCGATACGTTCATCCTGCCGAGGAACACAAGAAAGAAGCGGCTGGAAAACTGGAAACCTATAAGGCAAGGGAGGCGATGAAACTTGCCGCAAAAAATCAGCAGGTCTCTACAATTTCCGCTACAATGGGGCGACCGAACTAATGAGCGCCTTCCGTAAGCATTTGAAAAGATTGGTGGACGTGAGGAGATTCGAACTCCCGACCCCCTGCTTGCAAAGCAGGTGCTCTCCCAGCTGAGCTACACGCCCACCGTTTCCGTCATCCTGCTGATCAGTATACCAGTTGCACGAACTTTCCTGTTGCTCCGGCGACGTGATCATGGGGCGCTCGAGCAATCCGGCAGATAAGGAAATCGCCGTGCGCCGGGTGAAGACTTTGCGCGATAACTTGCAGCCTTTCGCCACTGGAGTGTGCGCCAACCAACTGGGCGAAACGAGCGAAGCGCTTGTGAGAGAAGCCTACGGTGCGAACTACGCTCGGCTGGTCGAGATAAAGAAGAAGTATGATCCGAATAACATCCTGCGTTTGAACCAGAACATCAAGCCCAGTTAACTCGCCGAATCGACGTGCCTGTCGAAGGCGTCAGTACTCCAGAGTTCCCACCCCACAGCGAAGGGTTCCTACAGTCCCTTTCAGCGACTTCGCAACCCCCGCGAGAACTTAGGACACGATTACGGCTTCAACGTTCTGCTCAAGGGGTCTGCGCAACAGTATTGAACCAATGGGTCGGGAACACCCTAATACGCGGTCATCGGCTGACCCGCCCACACCGACGGCATCCCAAAAATGCGGCTTAGCGCAGGACTCACTGCTTGTCCCAGACCATTATTATGCTTATAGGTACGCTGTCGGCGTTTACCCCTTTCGTCGTTTGGGTTAGGACCTTCCCGTCCTTGGAGATTGCGCCTTTCACCGTGAAAAGAGTTTTGCCTGCTTTCTTCTCGATTGCTGTACGCGTGTTTGCGTCTACACGGGTGATTGCTAAGGTGTCTGCCCCGTTTGGGCGCTTGCCAGAAATCGGTGCATCCTTGCCGTCGAGATTGGACGTATAACCCCACGAAATCGGACTGCCATCCGCAGCAATCCCCTCGTAGGTGACCTTGCAGCCGTCACCTTGTGCGACCTCGATTCGGGTTTCGCTCTTGGGCGGTTCGGAGCCTGTGAACTTAGACTTCGCTACATTTAACTTCCATGTGCCGATGAACGGACTCTCCTGCTGGGCCAGCGAAGCGCCCGAGGTAAAAAGCGATAGAGCCATAACAGGAATCAGCGCGGGTATTCGCTTCATCGAGATCCCTCCTTAAGAATGTTGTTAGGGGCGGCCTACTTCGATTCCGGTGGGCGCATCCTACGCCTACCGCGCGACGAGTACAAGAAACGTTAAGTAAAGCAGAGACTAGATTGTTGGGCAGAGTGGCTTCGAGCGCTGCGACCACGACATCCATCACGATTTCGGTTCCTTCTTGGTTGCCAAAACACGAGGGAGCCTGCGCTGCTTCAGAGCGCTTTCCGGTGCCGGAGATGGCTCTCGCTCCTTCCGAAGGCGGTATGTCGATAGTGTGTGATGTGCAGTCAGGTGTCAAATTCCGGGGTTGTCGAGGTCTTCCAATCGAACATCGCTTGTCTCTCGTATGAAGATCAGAGCCAGCATGGCAGCGGCTCCATAGACCGCGTAAGTGAGAGGTAGATAGTGCCAGTGACGGGCGACGTCCTGACCGATCAAAGTTGCTAAAAGAGGCGGAGCGATCATTCCAGCCAGAATGCCCGACAATCCATAGCAAATACCCGTGCCCGAGTAGCGAAATCTTGTCGGGAAGGTTTCTGAGGTGAGAATCGGCACGAGCCCGTGCAACAATCCCATCCCAAAAAGCACGATCAGACATTGTAGAACTCCTGCGAGCACGACGTGCCTTCCTACTATCGCGAGGGCGAAGGGATAAGAGACCAACGTTGTCGCACCGATAGCGAAATAGGCGAGCCTTCTGCGCTTGCAAATGTCGGCGAGTGGTCCGCTGAGCAGCACGCCCGTAACATCGGCAAAGCGGCTAAGAAATATGATGATCGCTGCAGTGGCCAACGGGATACCTGCAATATGCATGAAAGAGATGATGTAGGTTCCAGTCACGACGGTGTCGAGGTTCTGAAACGCAGCAACTATAGACAAGAAAAGGATCGGTGCCGCGTGTCTTCGAAAAACGGCGAAGCTTGGCAATCGCGCGAGCTGCTGCCTCTGTTTCAGTTGTTGAAAAAGAGGCGAGTCGGAGAGCTTATAACGCGCGATTAGGGCAGGAACCGCTATTACTGCGGATAGTAGCATTGCAGCCCGCCATCCCGTCGTCGCAAAACTCTTCCCCAAGAGCAAGAACATGCCGCTCGCAGCCATTATGCCTAGGGCCAGTCCGAGATTTGCCAGCGACATCCAAAACGCACGAGAGTGGCGTTTAGCCCCAAATTCCGCGAGCAAAGACGTGGCCCCGCCAAATTCACCCCCCACGCCGATTCCCTGAATGATGCGCAGGAGAACTAGGAGTATCGGTGCCGCAATGCCTATCGTTGCATAGCCCGGAAGCAAGCCAGTTAAAAACGTGCTCGCGCCAACGACGATGATGTTGATCAGGAAGGCAAACTTGCGCCCGGACCTGTCCCCGAAGTGCCCGAATATGAAGGCACCGAGTAGGCGTGCGGGGTGTCCGGCAGCATACGCCAAATAAGAAAACACCAGACCTTGGGTTGCAGGCAACTTCGGGAAGAACACGTTCGGGAAAGTGCTGGCTGCCGCGAATCCAAAGATCGCGAAATCGTAAAACTCCACCAACACCCCCGCCGTCGCTGAGAACGCGAGAATGATCAAGGTTCGGGTGTCGATGTCTGTACCGGAACTCCCGAGGGAGTTGGAGTGAGCGGTCGAAAACTTTCCCGTCACCGGGATGTTGAATGCTGTCATGGGCGTCGTCCCCACGCCGACCAGAGGATGGACGATGGCATGAGCAAGTCGGGATCGTCCAATTGTGCCAGATCCCTATCAAATCCTTGCCGTGTGATGTAATTGCGCTCGATCATCGTTTCGCGAAGCTGTTCGAGATTGGCCCGCATCAATGCGATGTCAGCTGACCCGCCTTGCCATAGGAACAATTGCGCTTCGGCTCCTACGCTGCTCAGTCCGCGCGCTAGCAGCAAACCAGCAAGCAAGCGTCCATATCGCCGACTCACTCCGTTGTCCTCCAGTAGCCTTAGCATCGCCATATGTGTCTCCAAAATCGTTTCGGCGGGATTCGCTACTGGGTCTGGCGGCATCGAGCAACTGTCGTATTCCTCGATCAAAATCCAGCCGCCCGGCTTTAAGCTCGAAATCATTTGCGCCAGAGCGGCGTCGCGCTCGGGCACGTGCATGAGCACGAGGCGCGTATGAATCAAATCAAAGGCAGCCTCTGGCAAAGTGTCGGTGCCTACGTTATGGCGGCAGACCGTCAGATTTGGACCCTTCAAAGGTTCCAAAAAACGAGTATCAAGGTCCGTCACCCGTACATGGCCCATGGAGCCAACACGGTCTGCGAGCCATTTGGCGATGGACCCACTTCCGCCTCCAATTTCAAGGCAATGCCAACCGCTACCGACTCCGAGGTCCTCCAAGTGCCGTACTGTTGCACGGTCGTAGATCGTGGAAAGTCCTGCAAATCTCGTTTGCGCCTCCTTGCCACTGTTGACGAAGATATAGCCAGTGCCATTGGTTTGGACGTTTCCCATTCGCTTCTCCTTGCGGCTGATGATTCTGAAGCGGCTCGGGTCCTTCAGCTGCTGGCTTGATTTAGGGACAAGGCGGCCTATAATACAAGCTCAAAAACATCAACAATTGTTGAGAATCACTCAATGATCGACTTTACTTCTCGACAGCTCCGGGCCTTTTTGTTGGTCGCGCAGCATCGCAGCTTCACACGGGCCGCTGGGGCGTTGTTCATTACTCCCTCTGGATTGAGCGTCTTAATAAGGGAATTGGAAAACCAGCTCGGTGTCAGGCTCTTTGAACGCACCACTCGTCAGGTCGCTCTCACCGCCTCAGGGAGCGAGTTGTTCGCGGCAGCGAAACGAAACCTTCAGGAATTGGACAGTTCTCTCTCTCGGATTGCTCAGACAAAGCGGGACGAAAGCCCGTCGTTATCGGTGGGTGCGCCGCCGTTTTACGCAGAAGGAGGCTTGGCACCAGCGATCAAGGCATTTCGCGTGCGAAGGCCAGAGCTTCGATTTCAGGTATTCGACGGCGATGGCGCGACTACTTTGCGGAAGGTAGAGTCAGGAGAACTAGATATGGGGCTGGGATTTTTTTTCAAGCATGTACCGGGTATCCGGCGAACGCTCCTGTTTCGCTTCTCCCTAATGGTAATAAGAGCTGGTTCACATGCCTCTGTCCGTCCCACTGTCCCATGGTCGTCACTGAAAGGGGAGAGATTCGTGACTTTGCACCCGACCCTTCCCCTGCAACAGTTCGTCGAGAAGCATCTCGCTAGAGCAGGTGTCACCTATGAACCCAGTCTTGTGTTGAATTACCTACACACACTAATCGCTATGGTGGGAGCAGGAGTGGGCCCCGCTATCGTTCCTTCCTTTGCCTTGTCCGAGTGCCGCAATCACGGACTTATTGTCAGCCACTTGGTCAAACCTGTTGTGCACCTCGACGCCTACCAGATTCGAAAGGGGGGCAGGAAGCTTCACCCAATCGCGGAAGAATTCTCATCGTTTCTACAGTTATATATCGCGAGATGGGCAAAGGAGTCCGGGCTGCCCTAACGAACGATCCCTAGCCCACCGCCGCGTATTCCGAATCGGGTGACAGGGATTAGGCTTCCCGGTGGCTCAACTCCGCATATCAGAAGCGCGATGAGCTACTAATGTGTTTGAAGACTGATGTATTCCGTTCTTCAACTTGGTGGAGTTGCTGAACATCAGGCAGCAAATCTCGCTGTAGGTTCCGTTGACGGTGAAGCATGTTACATTCGACGGCTTTCCAGCATCGAACAATTCCATCAAACGAGGGGCTACATCCGAATTCCCATCACGATTGAGAGATTGGAGCACGCGAATCACCTTGCTTCCATTTTCAGGTCGTTTAACTGTTCTCCGATGAAGTTTGGACGATTCGGGCGCGGTTTGTACTACTTGCAGGAAGGACTGAGGCAGACAACTGGTCAAGAACGGCTTCACTTGCGGATAGTTGCTTTGTGCCGGCTGAAGTGTAGGTGTTGCCGCTTGCACCGCGCTTTCCTGAACCTGTTCTCCCACACGGAGAATCATGATCCAGGACAGGTGCGGAAATGGTAGAAAACGGTCGATGGGACGAACCACGGGCAGAAGTGAATTCAGCAATTTGATCTGCCAAAAACCAAACGTGGTGCTTCTCATCACTCTCCCGTTCCACCACCACCCCGGGGCGCCAATGCGGTTGAACTTGAGAACCTTCTCCACGCGGAAGCCTGCCCGCTCGCACGCCCATCGCCAAAAGGTAAGCCCGTGGTGGGAGCCCCCCAACATGCGGTCGGGTCGAACCAGCTTCAGGGAGCAGCTTACGTGTTCGTGGAAAGCGAGGGAATGTGGAGCCAGCAAGCAGAGTTGACCGCGTCCGACGGTGCATATAATGACAGGTTCGGGTTTCCGTTTCGGTCAGTGGCAGCACGGTTATAGTGGGGCAAGCAGTGCGTGCCTCCTGCTCCGCGTATCCGTACTTCGACAGGTACATCCTGAAAACTGGTCAGGGAATAGACGTCGAGCTTTTCGATGGCGGCTACTGCGCCAACAATCCCACGCTGTATGCGATTGCGGACGCCGTAAAAGCCTTCGGGAAAAGATACGAGGACTTGCGCGTAGTGAGCGTGGGAGTCGGCATGTATCCTGAGCCGAAGCATTGGGTCACACCCAAATACATGGTTTCATGGTTGGCAAAAGCCTGCATCGGGTTCACCGGACTCCAGCTTTTACAGAAGACGCTCGATGTGAACACGACATCCATGGAGCAGTTGCGCTTCATCCTGTTCAACGACATCAACGCCGTGCGCATCAACGACACCTACCAGCAGCCCGAGATGGCGACCGACCTGTTGGAAGCCGACCTTGACAAGTTGAACCTGCTGTATCAGCGAGGCTGGGAATCATTCGCGACCCACGAAAAAGCGCTGAGAGAGTTGCTGATCGATGATGGGAAGGGAACCGACTAGACGTATGGCAATTCCGCTCAGCCAGCTTGAAACGTGGTCCGGTCAGGGATCGGTCACGCAGTCGAAAAACACGTATGCGACCGTCAAGGCGGCTCTTGAGAGCGCGAATGCTAACTACACGGATCGCAACTTCAAGGTTTTTCTTCAAGGTTCCTACGGCAACGACACGAACATCTGGGCGGAAAGCGATGTGGATGTTGTGATCCGGTACGACGGCGCTTTTTTCCAAGACATAATTCAGCGACCCCCCGATGAGCAGGCAGCGTTTCACGTCGCCTACCCGAACAACGGAACCTATCCTTATAGCGATTTCAAGGCGCACGTCCAGCAGGCGCTCAAGTCCAAATTCGGGGACTCAGTCAAACTGGGCGGCACAAAGGCGATCAAGATCGAGGCAAGCGGCAACCGAAGGAATGCCGATGTGATCGTCGCCTTTGAATTTCGGCGCTACTACCACTTCAAATCACGACAAGACGACAGCCACGAGATGGGTATGTGTTTTTTCCTCTCGGACGGCACCCGCGTTGCGAACTATCCCGACCAGCATTCCGACAACCTTACGACGAAGCATCAAGCTACAAGCAACAAGTTTAAGCCAATGATCCGCATCTTCAAGAATGCTCGCTCGAAGATGATCGAAAACGGGCTGATTGCGGACGGCTCCGCTCCCTCGTACTACATCGAAGGCTTGCTCTACAACGTGCCTAATCCGCAGTTCGTGGGAGACTATCAGGATATTTTTCTGAACATTCTGAACTGGCTTTACCAGACGAAGGACCGCACCAAGTTTGTGACCGCAAACGAGGAGTATTACCTACTGCGGGACAACAGCCACACTTGCTGGGCGTGCGCGGACGGAGAAAATTTCATCAACGCCGCGATCAAGCTCTGGAACGACTGGTAAGGACCTAGAGGCGCGGGGAATTGCTAAGCTGGTGACAAAGCCTTCCACCGCCTCGGAAACGTACCAGCCGCCCCTAACTCCTCGGAGCAAGCGAAATCGCTGCGGAATCGGCTCCCACGAGACTCGTAGCTAGTTTGTCTCGGCGCTCTCGGTTTCGCCAACTTTTTGGAACATCGTTGGAACAGGTATGAGGAACCAAAGCGGAGAGTAATTGCGGCTTTAGCGCAGCCTTTGCAACGAGTTAGCTTGCTGCGAGGCACCTATAACGCAGGCTTGCAAAGCAGGTGCTCTCCCAGCTGAGCTACACGCCCACATGCAACTCTATGATTCTAATAGATTGCTCTCACAAATAGCCACAGATGAGCACCTACCCTGTTAGCAGGTGCTCTGCAAACTGAGCCTTTTCCTCCTTGTGGTGCAAGCGTCATGCTCTCAATGGCGTACAGAACCTCTTCGATTCTTCTGACAGCGGTGTGCGTACCATTTCGGTCCAACGGCGCGAATCGGGGTTAGACCTTTTTCCCACGAGCTTCCTGCACACAAGCAGATGTCCGTTGTTCCGAGGCTCGTTGGTTCAAATTAAGCCTCCGCAACGAGAAACTGTTCTCCCCGCAACTAGTTCCGCGTTCCCCGCGACCATCCGAATTGAACGCGTGGCGGTGTTTGGCGGGTTTTGTTTCCTCGATTGTTCCGGAATCTTGCGGAATTGACTTGACGCTTAGAAGCGCCGAAAGAAAGGGCTTGACAACACTATATATCGTATAACATGGTATAAGGCATGCCGAGTGCTTCTAGGTCCGATCCCTCCACCGCTTCCCCTATGGATAAATGGGAGGTACAGCTTCGCAAGGGCTGCCTAGAACTTGCGATCCTTGGCTGTTTATGGCCCGAAAAACTATACGGCCTGGAAATCCTGCGACGGCTCGAGAGCGACTCTGATTTAGTCCTTTCGGCTGGCACGGTCTATCCCCTGCTGGCGCGGCTCAAAGCAGAGGGCCTGCTCGATTCAGAATGGGTAGAGGAGGCCGAAGCCGCGCATCCGCGGAAATACTATCGGCTCACGCCAGCAGGGCGGCGGCGCGCGCTCGAAATGGCAAAGATGTGGTCGCGATTCTCGGCGACGTTGAAGGAACTGCTGGCTCCGCTCTTGAAGGAGGCACATTAAATGGCAACCGCTGGCGGTCTGGAGCCAAGAACCGAAAGCTATCTGGCGCGTGTGCGCGCTGCGTTGCGCGGCCTGCCTGAGCGAGAGATTGACGACATTCTTCGCGAGCTTCGCGGCCACATCGCGGAAGTCGCGGGACGAGACGGGTCAGAACTGGAGACAGCGCTGCAATCGCTCGGCGATCCCGTGGATCTGGCGAAAACCTACCGCGCGGAAAGTCAATTGGTGCAAGCAGAGTGCAGCGGCTCACCGCTTGTCATTTTGCAAGGGTTGCGACACGCCAGCGGCGGCAGACTGGGACGTTTCGCTGTTACCGCGCTTTACGCTTTCGCTTACATCAACGTGTTCGCGTTGTGGGTTGCGGCGCTCGAGAAGTTTTTCTCTCCAGCGAAAACAGGCCTTTGGTACACGCCCGGCAACCTATGGTCGCTCACTCTGGTGCCCGGAGGCGAGCAGCCCCCCGGGGCGCGCGAGCTACTGGGCTGGTGGTTGGTGCCGATTGCTGTGGTGGTTGGATGGGCTTTGAAATATGTGACCGACCGCATCGCCCAATGGTGGATCGGCCGTTACCGCCGCAGGAAAGCGGCACGGGAGGCGTGAAATGAGCTTCTGCTTCCGAATTGGCAGAGGGCGGAGATTACGCAGGCTTCGCATGCTGTTTGATTGGCTGGGAATACCCTGGATCAAATGAGTCAGCAAGGAGGGAAAAATGAAACTGCAAAAAACACGAAGGTTGGCAATACGGGCGACGCTGCCGATTTTGACAGCGTTCGCGATGGTGGCCAGCGCGGCGATTGCGACTTCCGCTCCGGCCATAGTTGGGGACTGGCACGGCGCAATCAGCACCGGCGGTGGCTCGATGCGAGTGGTGCTTCACGTTTCACAAGGTGACGATGGCAAATTGACCGCGACGTTGGACAGTCCCGATCAAGGCGCCACGGGAATTCCGGTCACGACCGTCAGCTTCAAGGAACCGAACTTGCATTTCGAGATCGAGAAATTCTCGTGCAGCTACGATGGGAAGATCAACAAGGACAACTCAGAAATAGCCGGTCAATGGAAGCAAGGCGGCGCGACGGTTTCACTGAACTTCAAACGCGCCGACAAATGAGGGAATTACGCCAAGGGCCAAGGGCTTCAAGAAGGAACTGGGTCACCATGAAATGGAAGATTTGTAATGTTCTCGCGATTGTTCTGTTTTGCGTTGTCGAATTGGAAGTGCGGCAATCCCAGGCTGCGCAGGGAACCGCAACGTCAGCGTCGAAGGAACAAGTGTTGGCCCGCTGGGCGTACGCGCTCGGCGGCCGCGAGAACCTGCAGCATGCGAACACGATTCATCTGCGCGGCAGCATCGAGACAGGCGGATTGAAGGGCACGTACGAGCGCTGGACAACCGCGCGAGGCGAGTTGCGGACCACGATCGAGCTGGACGGGGCGTTCCGGCAAACGGTTGTTTTCGACGGGCAAATGGGATGGGTGCAGGATACCAGTGGGACAGTTCACGAACTTTCCGGTGATGTTTTCAAAGGCGTGGTCAGCAGCGCTTACGAGGCCAGCGATTCGTTTCTATTCACTGGGCGCGTTCCCGGTCAGGTGGAATTCGCAGGCGAAGATGCCAGTCGGGACGCGTATGTTCTGCGCCTCGAACCGCAGGATGGAAGCGCGGTGACGGTCTATCTGGATAAGCAAATGTTTCTTCCCAGCCGCGAAGAAACGGGTGGAGCGATGGGCAGCCGCGTGATTACCTTCTCGGATTGGCGCGATTTTGGAGGAATGAAATTTCCTTCCACTGTTCATCAATCGAGTGGCGATGCGAGATTCGATGCGGTCATCACCACGGAACAAGTGGGAATCAATCCGCAGGTTGCCGCAGGATTCTTCGAAAAGCCGGGCGATGCTGCCGAACAAATTCAGTTTGCGAACGGCGCGCATGAGGCAGTGGTCGCTGCCGAAGTGTATGGAGAACATATTTTCGTTCCCGTTCGCGTGAACGGCAGAGAAGCAGGTTGGTTTTTCCTCGATAGCGGCGCGGGAATGTCCGTGATGAGTCATGCACTGGCGCAAAAGACCGGGTTGGCATTCGAAGGCGCGATAAGAGCGTCCGGTACGGGAGCCGGATCTGCCAGCCTCGACCTGGTAAAGAACGTCAGACTGGATTTGCCGGGCGCGCAGGTGCCGGCGGGAACGGTCGCGGTATGGGACTTTTCATCGATCCTGCCCGTGCTGGGCCGGCCGTGGGACGGGCTGGTGGGCTACGACGTGATCAGCAGGCTTGTAGTTCGCGTGGACTACGAACACAAGCAAATCACTTTCTATGATCCGAAAAGTTTTGTCGCAGGCCGGCACGCCGCTGCGCTCGCGGTGACCTTCCTGGGGAATCTTCCGCTGGTCGACGCGAAGATCACGATTCCGGGGCGCGCGCCGGTGGACGCGGTTTGCGCGATCGATTCGGGCGCCGATGGACTTCACCTGAGCACACCCTTTACAAATGCCAATCTTGTGCTCGAAGCGGTGGCGAAGAGAATTTCCGGATCGTCGGTCGGGGCAGGCGGTGAATCGAAGGAGTTCGCTGGCCGCATCGCGAGCCTGCAGCTCGGGCCATATGTGCTGCGCGAACCAGTGGCGGCTTTTTCGCCGCACGTGAAAGAAGGCCTGCTTGCCAGCTCGGATATCGGCGCGCTGATCGGCGGGGAAATCCTGAGGCGATTTACGGTCACGTTTGATTTCCCGCATCAGCGAATTTTGCTCGAACCGAACATCCATTTCTCCGAGCCGTTTCGCGCCAACGAAAGCGGACTCTCTCTGCTCGCCGAAGGAGCAGATTTCCGCCGGTTCGAAGTCGACGATGTCGAAGGGGGATCTCCCGCCGCGCTCGCAGGCGTGCGCAAAGGAGACGTTGTGATTGGCCTGAACGGACGACCAGCGAGCGAACTCGATTTGGAGAAGATGGATGAAATATTGCAACAGAACGGACATGCGGTGCCGATAACGGTACAGCGGAATGGACAAAGACTGAAGATGACTCTTGAACTGCGCGCACGTATCTGAGGCGATGAAAGTGGTGGAACATCGGCGGTTCGCGGGTTGCGCTGTCGACCGAGGCCGGAAAAGAACGGACAGGCAGTTCGATAACAATGCTGCAAAAGAGCAGGAAGGAGTTCACTTGCGCACCTTTTGTTTCTTCTTGCTGGCGGTTTGTTTGGCTTTCAGTGCATGCGCATTTGCCCAGAGCCAATCCACGGCGAAGCCACCGCCGGTAACCCTCGAACAAAAGTTGCGCGAAGCCCGCTATGACTTGCACATCGAAAATGGCCGCTTCACCGGCTCGGCCGCGCCTGTTCTCGAAAACGCGATCCGCGAGGTGCAGTTCGTTCTCGTCGGCGAAGACCACATCACGCGTGAAGTTCCTGAATTCACCACAGGCGTATGCAATGTGATGGGTCTGACAGGGTTCTCGGCGATGGTGCTCGAGGTCAGCCCCGAAGTTGCGGATTTCATGTCTGCATCCCTCGGCAAACCTGATCGACTGGCTCGCATGGCTGCTCTTGTCCATCGCTACCCGGATAGCGTCGCTTTCCTGAATATTCGGCAGGAGAACGATCTCGTAAACCACTGTGCGCAACAGTCTCACGATCCCAATTTCCAAGTTTGGGGCCTCGATCAACCATTTATCGGCTCGGCTGGCTGGTTGCTCGACCAAATTCTTGCAACGCATCCGGGTCCAAATGCAACTGCCGCGCTGAATCGCTTGAAGGAAGAGGAGCAAAAGGATGCCGCGCAAGCGCAGGAGACGGGCGATCCCTCCAAGGTGTTCTTGCTTAGCGCATCGGACGCCGAGGTCGCCGTTGCTGCGGCAGCGCTGCAACGCGAGGGAAACCCGACCGCCAATAAGCTGTTGCATGAATTGATGGAAAGTCGCGAGATCTATCTAAGAAATATTCACGGTGACGCAATCGAATCCAACAACGAACGTGCCCGCCTGCTCAAGCAAAATCTGAAGCAGCATCTGGATGCCTCGGGAGAGAACCAAGAAAGGGTGCTCATAAAGTTCGGCAATTCCCATCTCTACAAAGGATTCAACGAATTCCATCAATTGGATTTGGGTGACTATGTAGCGGAAATTGCCGATGTGCACGGCAGCTCTGCACTGCACATTTGCGTCCTCGGAGCTAAAGGGACCCACCTGCTCTATGGCGGCTATAATCGGCCCGGCAAGCTTGAACACTTCACTCTCGATGGAGCTGGCTATTATCCTTGGATAAAACCTGCGGTCGATGACATGGTGTCACACGGATGGACTTTGTACGACCTGCGTAAGTTGCGCTTCCGGCCGTTTGATTCTATTGATCCCGAGATGCAGCGCCTCATTTACGGCTACGACTTGCTCGTGATTGCTCCGGAAATAACTCCGGCAGATCCGATCCATTAAGGTTCTGGGAAGCTGGAATTCGCGGCGCGAGCCGCTCATGTCAACGACGACACGGGGCTTGTGACGTTTGGCTCATGTGCTTGACGTTGGGCGCGATTCAAAGTTGAGCGGCAGTGAAGCGGCTCGTGCTGTCGGCTTGGGCTACTTTTCGGCGGTGCAGCCGCGTGCCGATGTCCACCGGCTAAGCCGAATGAGAAACAAGACTTTCGGTCCAACGTCAGTCCACTTCAAGAGGTTGGTTGCACCGCGCGGTTCGGTGTAAGCGACACCAGATGCGGCACTTATGTGATTTTGCCTGCTTATTTGCAAAGCAGGTGCTCTCCCAGCTGAGCTACACGCCCACCGTAACTCTATGATTCTAATAGATTGCTTTCACAAATAGCCACAGATGAGCACCTGCCCTGTTAGCAGGTGCTCTGCAAACTG
>Ga0187783_10000492_pt1 | contig 29279 bp, 23 predicted proteins | sample 1015_SJ02_MP02_2_FD_132471 | JGI IMG/M metagenome (GOLD analysis project Ga0187783, IMG submission 132471) | Tropical peat soil microbial communities from peatlands in Department of Meta, Colombia - 1015_SJ02_MP02_20_MG | ecosystem: Environmental > Terrestrial > Soil > Wetlands > Peat | place... | reverse complement strand
TGAGCCACCGTCTGGCCCATGTCGGCAAGTGTGGAACGGATGCCGAGGTTGTTGCTGCCCCTCGAGCCGGGGCTGTAGGCCAGGATGGGAACGTATTCGCGCGAGTGGTCCGTGGTCGGATTCACCGGATCCGGATCGCAACCGTGATCCGCGGTAATCAGAAGGAGATCAAAGCCGCGAAGTGAGGTAAGGAAGCGACCGAGCCAATGGTCGAACTGCTCAAGCGAGCACGCGAAGCCTTCCACGTCTTTGCGATGGCCGTACAGCATATCGAAATCGACCAGGTTCGCGAAGATCAACCCTCCGGATCGGTCGCAGATCGCTTGGTTGATTTTGCTCATGCCATCAGCGTTGTCTTTCGTCGTGACGTAATCGGGTACGCCGCGACCGTTGTAGATGTCGTGAATTTTACCGACGCCCAGGATGGGAACCTTCTGATCAACAAGCACGTCTAGCAGCATCGGCCTCGGCGGCTCAACGGCATAATCGTGGCGGCGCTCGGTGCGGCGAAAATTTCCGGGCGTGCCTGTGAAGGGGCGCGCGATCACGCGGCCGACACGGTTGGGCCCGTCCAGAAGCGCGCGGGCGGTTTCGCACATACGGTAAAGATCAGCAGTCGGGATCACGTCCTCGTGTGAAGCAATCTGAAAAACGCTATCGCCGGACGTGTAGACGATGGGAAAACCTGTCCGTAGGTGTTCTGGGCCCAGTTCCTGGAGGATCTCCGTGCCGGAGGCGGGCTTGTTGCCGAGCGTGCGCCGTCCGATGCGGCGCTCGAATTCCGCCATCAGTTCTAGCGGGAATCCGCGAGGATAAATCGGGAACGCCTGCTCGAGCCAGATTCCGGCCATTTCCCAGTGGCCGGTGGTGGTGTCCTTGCCGGGCGAGACGGTTGCGCCTTTGCCGAAGCTACCTTCTGGATGCACCAGCGGCGCGAGATGGACAAGCGGCTTGATGTTCGCCAGACCGAGTCGGATGAGATTGGGAAGCCGGAGGGGGCGCGAGCGCGCGAGGTGGCCGAGTGTATCGCGGCCGACGTCGCCGTAGGCGGCAGCGTCGGGGAGTTCACCGATCCCGACGCTGTCAAGGACGATCCAGATCACGCGATCAAATCGGCGGGTGTGCGCCATTCGCTCGATTCCCTCGCTCGCGACCCATGGTATCTCAGCCCACGGCGGAGCCGACAGAAACTTCCCGTCAGGCAACCGGGCCATGAAAGAGTGCGGCCAAGCGTTCTTGTAGCGCAAGAAAGCGAAGAGTACACTGACGGGCAGTTGTTTCCTCAGGAGGCATTCATGCCGCGGACCGTGCGTTGTGGTGTTATCCAAGCTGCCTGCGAATGGTCGCCCGAAAGGCATGCGCTCGCCGATATCAAGGAAAAAATGATCGCCAAACATGAGAAGCTGATCACCGCGGCGGCCCACAGGGGTGTGCAAATCCTCGGGCTTCAGGAGCTCTTCTATGGGCCTTACTTTTGCGCCGAGCAAAACGCGCGCTGGTACGAACTAACCGAGCGTGTTCCGAACGGCCCCACGCTCGTGCGGATGCAGAAGCTTGCGAAGAAACACAAGATGGCCATGGTAGTTCCCATTTACGAAATGGAAATGACAGGGGTTTTTTACAATACGGCGGCTGTGTTCGACTCCGACGGCAGCTACCTGGGAAAATACCGGAAACACCACATCCCGCACTGCCACCCGGGATTCTGGGAGAAGTTTTATTTCACTCCGGGCAACGCCGGCTACCCCGTGTTCGAGACGCGTCACGGACGTGTCGGGGTATACATCTGTTACGATCGACATTTCCCGGAAGGCGCACGGATCCTCGGACTGAACGGGGCGGAGATTGTTTTCAATCCGTCGGCGACGGTGGCCGGACTTTCCGAATATTTGTGGGAGCTCGAGCAGCCGGCGCACGCGGTGGCGAATCAGTATTTCATCGTGGCCATCAATCGCGTGGGAACCGAGAAGCCGTGGAGCATCGGGGAGTTTTACGGCAAAAGTTATTTTTGCAACCCTCGCGGGAAGATCATTGCGCAGGCCAGCCGCGATAAAGACGAACTGGTCGTGGCCGATCTCGACTTCGATGAGATCAGGGAGGTCCGCGCAACATGGCAGTTTTACCGCGACCGACGCCCAGAAAGCTACGACGAGATCGCGAGAACGCGCAGGTCCGGCGCGGCTGAGGCTGCCGATTGAGGCCACGCCGATGACAACTGCGATCGTCACCGCACCCCTTTGCCGCAACTTTATCAACGGCCGCTGGGTCGAGTCACGCTCGGGACAGACCCTGGAACGGCGAAATCCCGCCCACTGCGAGGAGGTAGTCAGCGTCGCGCCGCTTTCCACGCGTGAGGAGGTGCGCGAAGCGATCGCCGCAGCGAAGGGGGCGTTTCCTCTTTGGCGCGACACCCCTGCGCCCGTCCGAGGGAAGATGCTGGCCCGCGCGGCGGCGTTGATGGAAGCGCAAAAAGACGCGCTGGCTCGGACACTCTGCCGTGAAGAAGGCAAGACCCTAAAGGAATCCTCCGTCGAGGTCGAGCGATCGATCAACATTCTCGAGTTCACCGCGGGCGAAGGACGGCGGATGGGTGGCGAAACAATCCCGAGCGAGCTCACCAAGAATGCCGCGTACACGATCAAGCAACCGCTGGGTGTAGTTGGGGCGATCACACCATGGAATTTTCCCGTGGCGATTCCGGTTTGGAAGGTGGCGCCCGCGCTGGTTGCCGGCAATACCGTGGTACTGAAGCCGGCCGAGCTGACCCCGGAATGCGCGGCGCGGGTGGTTGATATTTTTCGCCAGGCGGGCACCCCGGCCGGGGTGCTGAACCTGATCCTCGGCGCAGGCGAGGAGGTGGGCGACGAGCTGCTGCAGGCCCGCGAGGTGCGAGCGATTTCGTTCACCGGATCGACCGAAGTCGGCGGCCACATCTATGCACTGGCGGCCCGGCACCTGAAGAAATGCCAGTGCGAAATGGGCGGGAAAAATCCAGTGGTCGTACTCCGTGACGCGGACTTGGCGCGCGCGGCCGACTCGGTCGTGCTCGGAGCGTTTGGATCAAGCGGGCAACGGTGCACGGCGACGAGCCGGGTTGTGGTGGAACAGGACGTCGCGGACGAATTCGTGAAGATGGTGCTAGAACGGGCGCGGAAACTGCGAATCGGCAACGGGCTTGACCCGGATGTCGATGTGGGTCCGGTCGTCGACGAGCAGCAAATGAACACCGTGCTGCACTACCTTGAAATCGGCAGGAAGGAAGGGCAGCTCCTGCTGGGCGGTGATCGAATGGTCGGCCGCGGCTATGAAAACGGGTATTTTATAGCCCCGACCGTATTTGATCACGTGGCCTGGGACAGCGTGATTGCACAGGAGGAAATCTTTGGCCCGGTGCTTTCCGTGATTCGCGTAGCGAATTTTGAAGAGGCGCTGCACGCAGCGAATTCCGTGAAATACGGGCTTTCGAGCTCCATCTATGCCAATGACGTGCGCCGAATTTTTGAGTTCATCGACCGGATTGAGACAGGAATCACGCACGTGAACGCTCCGACCGTGGCGAGCGAGGCGCAATTACCGTTCGGCGGAATGAAAGCTACCGGGGTGGGTGTACGCGAAATGGGTCGCGTGGCGATCGATTTTTACACAGAGCTAAAGGCCGTCTACATCGACTACACGGGCCGCGGTTCGTGAGCCTCCCCGGGACTGCCCAGTCGCCATGAACGACAGGACCGATTCGTTCGAAGTGCAGGCGGTCCGGAATAGCGCCCTGTACAACAAAGACCTCGCGCCCATACCCACCGAGCGCCGCACCTGGGGCACCTACAACTACGCCGCCCTGTGGATCGCCATGAGCGTGAACATTCCTACGTATCTGCTTGCAAGCGCGACGATTGCCGGCGGCATGAGCTGGAAACAGGCCATCTTCACCGTGTTCCTCGGCAACGTACTCGTCCTGATTCCGATGCTGCTGAACGCCCATGCCGGCGCCGAATACGGAATTCCCTTCCCCGTTTTCGCACGCTCCGCGTTCGGAGTGCTCGGCGCCAACATCCCCGCGATGCTGCGCGCCCTGGTTGCCTGCGGATGGTTTGGAATCCAGACATGGATTGGCGGCGAAGCGATCTACGCGATGGTCGTGGCTCTGGCGCCCGCGGCAAAAAATGTGACCTGGGGCCTGCCTGTGTGTTTCGCCTGCTTTTGGGCGCTGAATCTTACCGTCATTTTGCACGGCATCGGGACGATTCGGTTCCTGCAAGGGATCACGGCACCTTTTCTGCTGCTCATTGGGCTGGCGCTGCTGCTCTGGGCACGCAACAAGGCCGGCGGTTTCGGGCCGATGCTCGCGACCCCATCGAGGTTTGGAACGTTCGGTGAGTTCTTCCGTTTCTTCATCCCCTCGCTCACCGGAGTCGTGGCCTTCTGGTCGACGGTGGCGCTGAATATTCCCGACTTCACCCGCTACGCGCGAGGGCAGCGGCAACAGATGGTCGGTCAGGCGCTGGGCCTACCCACGACCATGACCCTTTATTCCTTCATTGGAATCGCAGTCACGTCCGCAACGGTGGTGCTGTTTGGCCAGGCGATTTGGGACCCGGTGACCGTGCTTTCGCACCTGGAAAATCCGATTGCGGTGATTGTCGCGATGTTGGGGCTTTTGCTGGCGACCCTCAATGTGAACGTTGCAGCCAATGTGGTTTCCCCGGCGAACGACTTCTCGAATCTGTGGCCCCGCAAGATCAGTTTCCGCACGGGCGGTTTGCTAACCTGCCTGATCGGCGTGGCCCTTCAGCCCTGGAAGCTGCTGGCCAGCTACGGAAACTACGTTTCGGGATGGCTGGTCGGCTACTCCGGACTTCTGGGTCCTGTGGCTGGCATTTTGATCTGCGACTATTTCGTGCAGCGAAAACGAATTCTGCAAACCGAGGACTTGTACAGGCGTGGCGGACGGTACGAATTTTCCGCCGGAGTGAATTGGCGCGCGATTCTGGCGCTTGTGATCGGCTGCGCGGTGGCGTTTGTGGGGTTGGTGTACGCGCCCGTTCGCCTGCTGTACGACTATGCGTGGTTTGTCGGATTCGGCGTGAGCTTCCTGGCGTATGCGGCGTTGATGCGGAAGGGCAGCCCCCGCTGAAACCTGAGACAGGAACAGAGCCCGATTCCCACGGGCCCCCAGAGGGTCTCCTGGCCGAAAGTGGCATTCACTAGTCGCCGCTGGGAAGGGGCGGGGGACACGTTCCGGATTGCTGGCGCATCCGATCGTTCCAGCTCATGGCTGCACGGCCCTGATCCACCCGCTTCATGGTGATGCAGTTGTCGACCGGGCAGACCAGTGCACAAAGATTGCAGCCGACGCATTCCTCCTCCAAGACGCGTGGAACGTGAACGCCGAACCCTTGGGCATTCGTCTTCGGCGTTTCACGATAAGGCTCAATCGCCTGGTGCGCGCCGTCTTCGCACGCCACATAGCAGAGTTGACAGCCAATGCAGAGTTCGGAGCTGATCTCTGCGATCACCTTGTAATTCAAATCCAGATCACCCCAATCCATGACGTTGGCCACCGCCCGACCTCGAAAATCCTCAACGGTGCGGAAGCCATGATCGTCCATGTATTGCGACAGGCCATCGATCATGTCTTCAACGATGCGGAATCCGTAGTGCATCGCGGCGGTGCAGACCTGCACGGTGGACGCGCCAAGCGAGATATGCTCGGCGGCGTCGTTCCAGTAACTGATCCCGCCAATGCCGCTGATGGGGAGTCGCGAGACCTTTGCGACGGAGGAGACGAGGTGCAGCGCGATTGGTTTTACGGCCGGGCCGCAGTAGCCGCCGTGGGAAGATTTGCCGCCCACGTTGGGGCGGGGTGAGAAGTTTTCCAGGTCGACTCCCATGAGCGAATTAATCGTATTGATGAGGCTGACTGCGTCGGCGCCGCCACGCTCGGCGGCGCTGGCAATATGCGTGATGCTGGTTACGTTGGGTGTGAGCTTGACGATCACCGGAACACGCGCGACTTCTTTCACCCATCGCGTGATCATCTCGGTGTACTCCGGCACCTGGCCAACCGCCGCTCCCATTCCGCGTTCGCTCATGCCGTGCGGACATCCGAAATTCAGTTCGAGCGCATCGGAACCGGCATCTTCGGCACGGCGCACCACCTCCTGCCAAGAGGTGCGCTTGGACTCAACCATCAGCGAAGCAATTACGAGATTTTTCGGATAGCGCTTCTTGACTTCATAGATTTCGCGAAAGTTTACTTCCATGGGCCGGTCCGTGATCAGTTCGATGTTATTGAAGCCCATGACCTTCACACCGTTCAGATCGATGGCGCCGTACCGCGAGCTGGTATTCACAATGGGCTCGCCGATGGTCTTCCAAACGGCGCCGCCCCAACCAGCATCGAACGCCCGCATCACCTGACCGCTGGTATTGGTGGGAGGTCCGGAAGCCAACCAGAAAGGGTTGGGGCTGGTCATCCCCGCAAACTTCACGCTGAGATCAGACATAGTTCACCTCTTGACAGAGCGTGGCGAGCCGAGCCGCGCGTCCAAAGCTCTGGCGGCGGCCATGCCCTCGGCAACCGCATCCACAACCTCTTTGCCACCGTTGGTACAATCTCCGCCGGCAAAATACTTCGGATGGCCCGTCTGGTGGCTGTCGTCGATCTTGACCGTGCCGTCCGGATTGACTTCCACACCTTTCACAGCCCGCAGAAAATCGGTGGTTGGCTTCTGTCCCACGGCGCGCACCACCATATCGACCTCCAGCTTGAATTCCGTGCCCACGATCGCCTGCGGGCTTCGGCGGCCCTTTCCATCCGGCGGGCCGAGCTCGGTTCTGCGGCATTCAAGGCCGGCGACGGCGCCGTTGTCACCCAGCACACGCACGGGCTGTGTTTGCCACAGAAAAATTACGGCGTCCTGCTTGGCGAGTTGGTATTCGTAGCCGAAGGCGGGCATCTCCGGCTCGCCTCGCCGATAGATCAAATACACGGCTTCCGCACCCAGGCGATGAGCGGCGGTAACAACGTCAATTGCCGTGTTGCCCGCGCCGATGCAGGCCACTCGCCGGCCGATTTCGACCTGATCAAAGGGCTGCATCTTTGTCCTCTCAATGAATTCGAGCGCGCCATACACTCCTTGCAGGTCCTCGCCTGGGAGATTCAGAGCCCAGGTGTCGCCGAGGCCCACGCCCACGAAGATGGCGTCAAATTGACTTTCGAGATCGGCAAGGGAAACCTCACGTCCGATCTCGATTTTCTGGAAGAACTTGACGCCCAACTGCTTCACCAGGTCCGCTTCACGCACCGAATCGGCCGCGCGCGTCTTGTAGGCGGCGATCCCATAGGTATTGAGGCCTCCGGGAAATTCGTTGCGATCGTACACGCTGACGTCGTAGCCATATTTGGCGAGTTCGGCCGCGCAGGCCAGAGACGCAGGACCCGACCCGATGCAGGCGACGCGTTTGCCGTTTGGTGCGCCGGGTGAGAAGAGCGGACTGTTGTTGGTCAGGACCAAATCGACCGCATAGCGCTGCAAACGTCCGATCTCAATCGGCGATTCACCCCTTTCGTGCATCACACAGGCTCCCTCGCAGAGCACCTCGGTGGGGCATACGCGGCCGCAACTGTGTCCCAGAATATTCGCGGTCAAAATCTCCCGCGCCGATCCGCGCAAATTGCCTGTGGAGATTTTCTTGATAAAAGCGGGAACATCGATATGCGTCGGGCACGCGATCGTACAAGGCGCATCAAAACAATAAAGACAGCGCGAAGCTTCGATCGACGCTTGCCGCGGGGTCATTCGAGGCGAGATTTCGGCGAAGTTCTCTTGATATCGTTCGGCGGGCAGCTTCGGCGCCGTGTCGCGAAGCGGCATAGGGAAAACCGGTCAGATCTCCGAATCACACAGCCCGGATGGTGAGTTGGTCGCGGGTCCGTGGCAACTGAGGCCCCATTCTAGCATCCGTCGGAGACATCCAGATGTGTTTCCTCCAACCCGGGTATGCCCGAGAGGCGGTAGCTGCGGTCGCGGCACGCCTTGCGGGGTCTTTCGCGAATGCCCTAAGATGCCTGAACCCGCCCAATACCCGGAGGGCCCATGCGCTTTGACACCATCGTTAGAAACGGCACCGTGGTGACCGCAACGGACACCTATCGAAGTGACATCGGCATCGCCAATGGGAGGATCACGGCCATCGCCCAGTCGTTGCCGGTCGAAGGCGCCAGCAAGTGGATCGATGCGGCGGGAATGCTCGTCATGCCGGGCGGGATTGACGTCCACACCCATCTGGACATGCCGTTCGGCGGCACCACGAGTGCGGACGACTTCGAATCCGGAACGATTGCTGCTGCGTTCGGCGGCACGACCACGCTGATCGATTTCGCGATCCAGCAAAAGGGGCAAAGTTTGCGACAAGCGTTGGAAACCTGGATGAAAAAGGCCGATCGCAAGGCCGCCATCGATTACGCATTTCACTGCATCATTACCGATCTGGGAGACGCGCAGCTGGAAGAGATGGGCGCGCTGATCGCCGAAGGAGTGTCGAGCTTCAAGCTCTTCATGGCGTATCCGGGCGTGTTGATGGTGGATGACGCCACGATCTTCCGGGCGATGTCCGAGGCCGCAAAGTATGGCGGTCTGATTTGCATGCACGCAGAAAACGGCGGAGCCATTGACGTGATCGTGCGCCGTGCCCTGGCAGAGGGCAAGCGTGCACCGAAGTATCACGCCCTAACGAGGCCGACCACGGCCGAGGGAGAAGCAACCAGCCGCGCCCTGGCGCTCGCGGAAATGGCGGGATCGCCCGTGTACATCGTGCATCTGTCGTGCAACGATGCACTCGAGAAGGTTCGCGAGGCCCGCGACCGCGGATTGCCGGCTTACGCGGAGACCTGCCCGCAGTATCTCTTTCTCTCGCTTGAGAAAATGGACGCGCCGGGCTTTGAAGGCGCGAAATACGTCTTCACCCCGCCGCTGCGTGAGAAATGGCACCAGGACAAGCTTTGGCAGGGCCTCGCGCACGACGCGCTGCAAGTGGTTTCCACCGATCACTGCCCCTTCTGCTTCAAGGAGCAGAAAGAGTTGGGCAAGGACGATTTCACGAAAATTCCGAATGGCGGGCCCGGCATCGAACATCGCTTGAGCCTCGTCTACACGGGCGGTGTACACGGGGGCCGATTTTCGCCGAACCGGTTTGTGCAACTGGTTGCGACCGCGCCGGCCAAGCTCTTCGGCCTATTTCCTCGAAAGGGCACGATTGCGATTGGCTCGGACGCGGACCTGATCGTTTTGGACCCCAACCGAGAGCAGGTCATCAGCGCGTCAACCCATCACATGCGCGTCGATTATTCGATGTTTGAGGGAATGCGGGTCAAAGGGGTGCCGATTTGTGTTCTTCTGCGCGGGACCACCATCCTGGAGGGCGGGAAATTTGTGGGCAAGCCCGGAAACGGTGAGTTCGTGCGCCGGCAGAGGTATAACCGAGTCTGAAGCCGATGGCTCGTGGTTTTGCGATTCCCGCTACGATTCGCCGATGTCTTCTCGCCAGACATCGGGGTGCCTGCGAATGTAATCCTCCAGCAGAGAAACGCACTCGGAGGAGTCGAGATCGATGATGGGAAGGCCGAGCGAGCGCAGCCATGAGAGTCCGCCCTGAAAATTGCGACTTTCGCCGACCACCAGCTTGCTGAATCCGAACTGGCGGATCAGACCGCTGCAGTACCAGCAGGGCGCGAGCGTGGCGACCATGGTCATGCCGCGATAACTGCGTCGGCGGCCAGCGTTCCGAAAAGCATTGGTTTCGCCATGCATGGAGGGGTCGGCGTCCTGGACGCGGCGGTTGTGACCGGCGCCAATCAGACAACCCTTGCTGTCGAAGATGGCCGCGCCGATCGGAAGACCTCCCTGCGTCAGACTCTTACGGGCCTCGGCAACCGCGACCGCAAGCATCCCCGCGTAGATGGGTTCGGGCTTCATCTTGTTTCACTCGCTCGGCCGTGGCGAGGGAATCATCGACTCGCGTTCGGGCCAGTGCTCGACCAAATCGCGAACCACTCGATCGCCCACCCGCTCTGCCGCCTCGAGCGATTCCCTATACGCGTCGTCACCGCCTTCCACCATTTGCTTCAAGCTTTCCGCGGCGCTGACGCCCGGCGCCTGACGATCGTAATTGCTCACGGTGCGCAACACAAGCACCCGGCTCAGGTCGACGCGGCTGGCTCGACTTAGAAAGGTGAGCGCTTGCAGCGTGCCGGTGTCCTCCATCGCGGTGACCATGAAATTGCCCTGTCCGGCGGTAAAGTACTTCGCCCAAGCGTTGGCCCGCTGGTCCATCAGCGCTCCATGCCAAAACGTCATGCCCGACAGTGCGTCACCGTGAGTGACGAACGGCGGCCGCACGGCATTGGCGAAGCCAGTGAAACGCGCCCGGGCCTTCCGGATGGAATCGGAATCAACCAGCGGGACGTCCTTTGTCAGCTGGAGCGCCCAGGCAACCAGTTGCGGATTGAGCGCGAACATTTCGCCATCGGCGTCGGGCCCCGCGGGCGGCTGATACGGCGTCGATCGACGCATCGGAACGTAACCGGTCGGCCAGTCGCTCGGGATTTCGCGCGCGTCGATCTCGTAGCCGAGATCACTATCGATCACGTGGTCGGCCCAGACAGCCGAGCCGAGAGAAACATCGGCGGGATCGCCTCCACCGATTCCCGAGACGATCCAATAGGCTCTCGAGAGGTCGAACCGCGGATCGAGACCCAGCGCCATGACCGAGGCTGCCGCCTTGGCCGTGCCCACACCCGTCAGCAGACCGAGCACTCCGTCGTTGTTCATTCTCACGGAGTGGTAGCCGGCGGGAAGATCGAGCACCTGATCGAGATGCTCGCGCTCGACCCAAAGCTGATATTCGCCTGACTTATCACCGGAATCCTGGCCGCGCTCGAACATGGCGACGACGACGACCTTGACTCGGATCGGCTGTGCGGGCGATGCCGGCGGCCCCGCCCCAGGCGCCGCGTAGACGCCATGCCCGAGCAATGCCCAGCAGAAACACGCAAATAGCCGGCTCATTCGTTCGCGTCCTTTGGAGGAGATGAAGGTAAAACAGAGTGCCGAGAAAAGTTTACACGACTGCGGGAAAAGTGAAATTGTGTTTATGGTCGAGGGAAGTAAAATGTGGGTTCCCTTTTTGGGACAGTTCTCACAGGGATGGGAAATGATTGGGTCTCTTCGACAGGCGTGTGCTCTCCGGTTCATCCTTGGGTACTCCGCTGCCGTACTGGCGCTGGCGGGTTGCCATAGCGCATCTCACGCAAACAGGGCAGAAGAACGCGCGTCCCGGGCGCTGAATCGAACTCGCGGCAGTCCGCTCACTTTGAGGGCGTTTTTGGTCGGGATGCCCAAGGGAGCGGACCTGCATTACCACTTGGAGGGCGGTGTATACGCGGAATCTTGGATTCGAGCAGGCGCCGAAGACCATCTCTGCGTAAACGTGGCCTCTTTATCCTTCCTCATCAAGCGGCAGGGCCCGCATTGTGGAGGCGGCGAGGTTCCGGCCCAGAAAGCGAATCAGGATCAACATCTCTACGACGCACTGGTGGATGCGTTTTCGATGCGAGGGTTTGTTCCCACACCGGGCGTGACGGGTCATGATCATTTCTTTGATTCGTTCGACAAATTCCAGCCGGCCGATCGATCGCACACGGGAGAATGGTTGGACGAAATCGTTACCAGAGCCGCGGCGCAGAACGAGCAATACCTCGAGCTCATGGTTACTCCTGACTTCTCGCACACCGCAAGGATCGCGCGCGAACTGGGCTGGCACGGGAATCAAAGCCTGGGCGAATTTCGCGATCAACTCTTGGCGCGGGGGCTGCGCGACGATATTGCGGTTGCGCGCGCGTACCTGGATCAGGGGGAGTCGGTGCGCAGGCAGATCGAACACTGCGACGATCCCCGTCCGGCGCCAGGCTGTTTGGTGGAGATTCGTTACATCTACCAGGTGTTGCGAGCGTTTCCACCAGAGCAGGTCTTCGCGCAGACCTTGCTCGGTTTCGAAGCGGCTTCCAGCGATTCGCGATTCGTCGGCATCAACTACGTGCAGCCAGAGGACGATCGCACCGCCATGTCCGATTATGCGCTGCACATGAAGATGCTGGCGTTTTTGCACGGCCTTTATCCAACCGTGCGTATTAGCTTACACGCCGGGGAACTTGCTTTCGGGATGGTTCCGCCGGACGGGCTTTGTTGCCACATCCGGATGGCGGTGGAGGTGGGGCAGGCGGAACGGATTGGGCACGGCGTGGACGTGATGTACGAGGACAGGCCCTACGACTTGCTGAAAGAACTGGCGTCCAAGCGCGTGATGGTGGAAATCAACTTGACGAGCAATGATGTGATTCTCAACGTCACCGGGTACGATCACCCTTTTCCGATTTATAGGCGATACGGCGTGCCCGTGGCATTGTCGACCGATGACGAGGGTGTGTCCCGCATCGATTTGACGCACGAATACGTCCGTGCCGTTCAGACCTACGGACTCAGCTACGCCGATCTGAAGAAGATGGTGCGCACAAGCATCGAACACAGCTTCTTGCCGGGGGCGAGTTTGTGGCAGGATCCCGACCGCTTCCAAACGGCGGCCTCCGCGTGCTCCTCGGACCGATTGGGAGCATCTCAGCCTTCCTCGGCATGCGCCGCGTTTTTGCAGTCGGACGAAAAAGCGCGTCAGCAGTGGGAGTTGGAGCGGCGATTCTGGGAGTTCGAGGCCAGGCAGTAGGGCGCAGCGTGGGGCTGACGAACCCCGTGCGCCTTCTGATCGCCAATCCCCTGATCATGAAGCAGATGGTGAAATTCGTGCCCGTATGGAAGCTCGGAAGCATTGCACGTCGCGCGCGATTTGGACGCCAAGATTGAGGTTCTGATCCGACAAATGGCGTTCTGAACACTGCTTGGTTCAGGCGCTGTGGACCTGCCGATGGCTCGGATCGGATTTGCTTCGAGCCAGCTCGACAATTTCAAGGATGGCTTCGACCACCAGTTCGGGCTGGTCTTCCGTGATCCAGTGGCCGCTGCGTTCTGCGAGGATGTGGCGGCCCTGCGGCGATCGGGCGGCCACGGCTCGATGCTCGGCCAGACGCCGGGGCGGAATGTTGGCAGCCGAGATGACCCTAAGAGGTTGATCAACGGTGCCGGCGGCGGCGACCTGCCCGGCGCTTTCAGCAAGCCCCTCGAGCTGGCTTGCGATGGTGCGGCAGAACTTCGCCTGAGTCCAAAAGACCGGCGCCATGGCTCGCTCGCTGGCGGGCAGATTCCAGAACCAGGGGCTCTTGTTCGAGTTGGAGTCTTCTGGCGCGCCCTTGCTGATGGCGCGAATCAGAGCATTCGCAAAAGACTTCGCGCCAACTTGCATCAACGAGACGATCAAGCGCAACAATCCTAGGCGCGACAGAACCGCAGCCCGCCGACAGATTTTTGAGCCGATTTCGACGCGGCGACGGTCACGCTCGGCAGGTGGGTACCATTCGGCCGGCGCCACGGGGTCAACCAAGATCGCACCACAGACCTCATCTCGATAGCGCGCCGCGAACAGGGGCATCGTGAGGCCCCCAAAGGAATGCCCCACCACCACGTAGGGCGGGGCAATCTGGGCGCGGGTGAGCAAAGAATGAAGTTCATCGACGATCCGAGAGGCGTTGCGAGGTTCTGGCCCGGCGTCGCTCCAACCCAGGCCCGCGCGATCGTAGCTGATAACACGCGTTGACTGGGCAAGTTCGGGCTGAATCGCCTGCCAGGTAAGCACCGTGCTCATCAAGCCCGATTCGAGAATGACGGCCGGGCTGCCTTGGCCCATATCCCGGACGTGAAGGCGGCGGTTTTCCAACTCGACGAACGTGCCGGGCGGAGGAAAGCGCCTGCGATCTCTGCGCGTCCCGAGCACCTGATAGCCAGCGCCGGTGAGCGCAGCTGCGCAGACGGCTCCCACCAGGTATCCAATCATCGTGGCAGATTCCTCCTGTCGGACTCGGCTGAGTTCGGCATGCCGGTTGCAGTTAAAGCCTCTCGATCGCAACAGATCTCCTCTGCAACATTGAAAGCGAGTTCGACGCAGTCGCTGATCGAGCGACCTTCCAGATAGTTTCCCGCGAGGTAAAGGCCCGGAACAGCGCGCACCTGTTCGCGAATCTCGGCGACACGTTTCGCGTGTCCGATGCGGAAACGAGGAAGAGCGTTTCGGTGCTTCCACACTTGGCGGTCCAGTGGCGCGCCTGAGATTCCGAGAATCGCTGCCACCTCGCCTTCCACTATTTTCGCAGTGGCTTCCTCTGACATGGCCAGGAAGCGGTCACCGGCGAGGGGCCGCGCCAAATTCGTGATCACAACTTTGCCCGCTGGTGCGCGATCCGGGAACAACGAGGAGTTCCAGGTGCTGGAAATGATGTGCAGACCTTCGCGTCGCGGAACCACAAATCCGAAACCTTCCAGCCGATGACGGACCTGAGCGCGATCGTAGGCCGAGCACACCACGGCCAACGGAGAATAGGGAATCCCGGCCAGCATCGAGCTCAGATGCGGTCTGGCCCCCTGCAACAGCGAGGCAGCTTCGTACGCCGGAGCGGCGATTACCACCGATTGCGCAGCCACTTCTTCCCCGCCTCGAAGCCTGATCAAGCAAGGGGCTGCGCCGGACGCGAAATGCAAACCCTCGACGCGCGTACCGAGTCGCACCGAAGAACCAAGTTTTTGGGCGAGCCGGTCGGTGAGTGCGGTGAACCCTGCTTGAAACGAGCCGAGCGGCGGCAATGCTTCACTGAGGCGCACGCTCGAGCGATGACGGATTGACGGCCGCGTTGACCCGGGAGAGGACGGAGATCGGCCGTTGGAGGTGCGCGACTTCAACGCGCCACGAAAGACGCTGCCGTGTTCACGCTCCCAGCGGACCACCGACGGCAGCGCGCTTTCCATGCCCATGTCTTCCGCATCGGCAAAAAAAACGGCAGAAACAAAGGGATCCACGAGGAAGTCGAGTGTTTCGGTGCCAAACTTGCGGCGCACGAAGTCGGCGACCGACTCCTCCGCGTCCGGCGGTTTTGCCTGGCCAAATGGCTCGCCGACGAAGCGAGCCTTATCGCGAAGGCCGACCAGGCGCGTGCCCAAAAGGGTCCAGGGCGACAAGGGCGCCGGATGCAGCTGACCGCCTTTCAGAACATAGCGCTTGGCGCCGGATTTGGCGCGCAGGAAGTCGCGCTCCAGCCCGACGTCGCCGACAACATCACGGAGCGCCCGAGGGAACCGCGGACACTGTGGGCCGCCCTCGAAAACAAAACCGTTGCGCTTGGTCGCCGCGATGACGCCGCCGACGCGATCGGAGGCTTCCAACAGCATAACGGAAACCCCCAACCGCTCGAGCCGATACGCGCAAGCGAGGCCGGTGATCCCGCCGCCGATAACAACCGTTTGCCGATCCATTCCCATTGGGTAAGAATCTTATCAGAAGAGTCTAGAATGCCTTCCCCGACACCTCAGTCGCCACCGGACAACGCAGCCGTCGAGCCGAACAAGCGCCAGTCTCTCACGGAATTCCTGCGGGGCTACAGCACACGCAGAAAGGAAACCGCCGTAATCCAGCGCCGTGGCTATCGTATGGAGCGCTGGACCTATGGGCGAGTTTGGGACGACGCAAACCGCTTCGCACGGGAGCTCGAGGCGCGCGCGATCGGCAAAGGTGATGCGGTCTTGTTGTGGGGAGGGGGTTCGGCGGAATGGACCGCAGCGTTTTGGGGGTGCGTTCTTGCAGGCGTCGTGGCTGTACCGATCGATGCGATTTCGACCCCGGAGTTCACCGCCCGCGTCGCGCGAGACGTCGGCGCAAAACTGATCGTCCGGTCCCGCACCGCGGCCGGCGGAGCCGAATGGCCGTCCCCCTCGCTCCTACTGGAAACACTCTCGGCAACGATTGCCTCCCGCTCGTCCGAGCCGTATCCCTCGCCGCCGACGACGCGAAACGACACGCTGGAGATTATCTTTACCTCGGGAACGACGGCCGAGCCGCGCGGGGTCGTGATTTCGCACGGCAACGTGCTCGCCAATATCGAACCCCTGGAAAGGGAAATTCACAAATATCTCCGCTGGGAGCGATTCTTCCATCCACTCCGCTTTCTCAATCTGCTTCCGCCGAGCCATATCTTCGGCCAGATGTTGGGGTTGTTCATTCCGCCGCTGCTGGGCGCAACGGTGATCCACGTCGATTCGCTCAAACCGTGGGAGACAGTCGAAACCATCCGACGTGAGCGCGTATCCGTGCTAGTCGCAGTGCCGCGACTCATCGAGTCGCTTCAGCGGGAGCTCGAACGCGACCTCGAACGTCGAGGGCGGCTCGAGAACTTTCGCAAGAGCTTTGCCGCCTCCCAGAAGAATCATTTTCTGCGGCGCTGGTGGACCTTTCGTGCGATTCACCGCCGCTTGGGCTGGAAATTCTGGGCCTTCATTTCGGGTGGGGCAGCCCTGCCGGAGCAAACCGAGACATTCTGGCAGCGGCTTGGATACGCCGTCGTACAAGGCTACGGCATGACGGAGACGGCGTCGCTCATTACCCTGAATCACCCGTTTCGCATCGGCAGGGGTTCGATCGGCAGCGCGTTTCCGGGAATGGAAATTAGAGTCGACGAGAACGGCGAAGTTTTGGTCCGCGGCGAAAACGTGGCCAAGGCTTACCGGCGCGGGCCGGAACTTGAGCCGGTCATCGCCGCAGACGGTTGGTTTCATACCGGCGATCTGGCCGAAGCCGGGCCAGATGGACGGCTGTATTTCAAGGGAAGGAGCAAAAACACGATTGTCACTTCCGCCGGAATGAAGGTTTATCCGGAGGATCTGGAAAGAGCGCTGCGCAACCAGAAAGGAGTCCGCGACTGCGTGGTGCTCGGTCTTCGACAGAATGGAAACGAAGAGCCCTGTGCGGCCCTTTTGCTTGACAGATCCGACGGTGACGCCTCCGCCGTAATCGAGCAAGCGAACAAGTCGCTGGCGGAATATCAGAGGATTCGGCAATGGTTGGTTTGGCCCGAGCCTGATTTTCCTCGGACGCCGACGCAGAAACCGGCCCTCCAGCCGATCCGCGCGATCGCCGAGGCGAAACTCGGCAGCGCGGGCGCAACCCTGCGCACAACGTCGGTCGCGGATCTGGTGGCTCAGATTACTGGACGCACGGGGAATTCTGCGTCCGCCACAGACGGCCGCGATGCGGTCGAAAGCATGAGCTCGCTGGATCGCGTCGAACTAATGAGCGCAATGGAAGACCGTTATCAAGTGGATTTGAGCGAAGCGAAATTTGCGCAGGCTGCTTCCATCGGCGAGCTCGAGCAACTCGTTCGGCAGCCTGGGGACGCATTCATCGAGCATGTGTTTCCGCGCTGGCCTCAAAACAGGTTAATCACGGCGCTGCGGCTGACAGCCTATTACATGCTCGTCTGGCCCGCTACGTATCTGCTCGCTGCACCGCGAATACGCGGTCGGGAGAATTTGCGTGGGGTAGTCGGGCCCGTGCTGGTAGTTTGCAATCACGTGACCTATGTGGACATCGGGTGGATTCTTGCAGCATTGCCTCGGCGCTTCCGGCACCGGCTGGCGGCGGCGATGCGCGGAGAAAGGCTGACCGAGATGCGCCGGCCGGCCACCACCCTCGGCTTTCTGGAACGCCTCACCGAACGCCTCAGCTACCCTTTGGTTCTTACCTTTTTCAACGTATTTCCATTGCCCAAGGAGTCCGGATTTTTGCGAAGCTTTCTGTTTATTGGCGATCTCGTGGACCGGCGGTGGAATGTCTTAGTCTTCCCTGAGGGACTGACCTCGCGAGACGGGCTGTTGGCCCCTTTTCACTCGGGCGTCGGGCTTCTGGCCGCCCGGCTCAACATTCCTGTCGTGCCCATGCGGCTCGACGGGTTATTTGAATTGAAACGAGACAACCGTACCATCGCTCGGCCAGGACAGGTGAAGGTCGCGATCGGACGGCCCGTACGTTTCTCCGCCACGCAAGATCCGGAAGAAATCGCCAGGGATTTGCAACGTCACGTCCAGCAACTCTGAGGAGTGAATGGCCAGGTCAGCCCCCGGCGATGGCGCCGACAACCATAAGGGGCTCCCGTCCGGAGGAAACGGCTGGAGGCAGGGGAGTGTCCGGGGACTCGTGGGACCAGTCTTCCTCGCAGACGAAGAAACGCAGAAACGGCCGCCGCTCTAGCGTTACGTGATCGCGGATCGTCCCGCGCAACATGGGATAGCGGGCTTCGAGCGCATCGAGAACCGAGCGCAGCGTGGCTGTGCCCTCGATCTCAAGATACACATCGCCCTCCACGCGGGCGAGTGTCCGAAGGTGTTGTGGAAGTACGACCTGGATCTGATGCATAGAAGACCCGGTTATGCCCCCGGTCCGGCCCACTCGAAGGCGTCGAGACTCCCGAAGCTAGGATGCGACCTACCGACTAGGTGAGCGTCTGCACCTCTACGGATAGCACGGCCGGAAGATCGCGGACAATCGGATTCCAGCTGTCGCCGGCGTCGGAAGAAACATACACCTGCCCCCCGGTGGTCCCAAAGTAGACGCCGCACGCATCGAGCGAATCAACGGCCATCGCTTCGCGCAGCACGTCCACATAACAGTTGGCTTGTGGCAATCCTTTCGTGAGCGGCTCCCAATCGTTGCCGCCGGTGCGGCTGCGGTAAACGCGTAGCTTCCCGTCCGGTGGAAAATGCTCGGAGTCGCTCTTGATCGGCACAACGTAGACCGTCTCCGGTTCGTGTGCGTGAACGTCGACGACGAACCCAAAATCGGTTGGCAAATTCCCGCTGACTTCCTGCCACGATTCACCGGCGTTGTCGGTCCGCATCACGTCCCAGTGTTTTTGCATGTAGAGGACGTCCGGTCGCGACGGATGCATGGCGATGCGGTGAACGCAGTGGCCGACCTCGGCTGTGGGCTCAGGCAGATACGGCGATTTCAGTCCGCGGTTGATGGGCTTCCAGGTTTTTCCTCCGTCGTCGGTGCGGAAGGCCCCTGCAGCCGAGATGGCCACGAACATTCTTCGAGGATGCGAGTGATCCAGAACAATCGTGTGTAAGCCCATGCCACCGGCTCCGGGCTGCCATTTGGGCCCTGTCCCGTGACCGCGCAGAGCTGAGATCTCCTGCCAGGATTTGCCGCCGTCGGTCGAGCAAAACAAGGCCGCGTCCTCCACTCCGGCATAGACGGTGTCGGGATCGGTCAGTGACGGTTCCAGGTGCCAAACTCGCTTGAACTCCCAAGGGTGCTGCGTGCCGTCATACCACTGATGCGTGGTGAGGGGCCGCCCGGTTTCCGGAGATGCGTCATAGGTGAACTTGTTGCTCTCACCGGCCGGCATGCCGCCCGCCGCCGTCGTCATGCCGCCTCCGGGAGTTTCCCAGGTTTTGCCGCCATCGCTTGAGCGCTGGATGATTTGACCAAACCAACCGCTGGTCTGCGAGGCATAGAGCCGGTTTGGATCAGCGGGCGATCCTTTGACATGGTAGATCTCCCAACCGGTGAAGTGGGGACCGCTGATTTGCCATTGCTCGCGCTTTCCGTCGGAGGTGCAAATGAAGGCGCCCTTGCGCGTTCCAACCAAGACTCGCACTTTGCTCATCGATCGCTCCTTCGTCTATTTCACTTTCTGCGGATCGCTTCGCGGCAACCGCCACTCACCCTTCACCTGTAGAGGGCTCGGGTCGCGCTCCTTCCAACGCCGATGGACTTCGGCAAGGATGCATTCGCGATTCTGCGCCATCGTCTCGATCACGCCGCAAGGCACCCCGGTATTCTCATGGCGCGCGCCCCAGACGAGTAACTCCAAAAGGACAGCTGCCAGATCAATCCCCTTCTGGGTTAAGCGGTAGCGCGCTCGTCTTCGATCCGCTGGGTCGTTCTCCCGGGTGATGATTTCCCTCGATTCGAGCTTGCGCAGGCGGTCCGACAGGATGTTCGTCGCAATTCCCTCACCCGACTGCTGGAATTCCTTGAACGTGCGGAGGCCGCGAACCATCAGATCGCGAACAATCAACAGCGACCAGCGGTCTCCCACGATCTCGAGCGAAATGCTCACCGGGCACTCCGAACGGCGCATCGGGTTCGCTTGGCCAGGCACGCGCGGGGACGCTAGCAGATTTACTTGCATTCTGCAAGTGATGTTTCGCTGGCTGCGCGCCGGGTTCTTGGCCTCCGCTGTTCCGGCTGGGCAACAGGCGGGAGTTGGGATCCCGGACCAGCCGCGCCGGCGGGCCCTGCTATACTGATCAGCTCACATGAAGCCCAGAAAACAGGTGGAGAGAGCGCGCGTGGTGGCTCAGGCAGCGCTGCCGACTCGCTTTGGGCGGTTCACCGTCTTCGGCATCCAAGGCCGAAACCCAGGTGAAGAGGCCGTGGCGATTCAGCATGGGCGGGTGAAGCGAGCGAGAGCTCCCCTGGTCCGGGTCCATTCGCAATGCCTCACCGGTGACGTGTTTGCCTCCGAACGCTGCGATTGTCGCGCGCAGCTCGAATTTTCGATGCGCAAGATTGCCAAGGAGCCAGCGGGGATCGTGCTCTATCTGGCGCAAGAAGGCCGCGGCATCGGGCTGATCAACAAATTAAAGGCCTACGCGCTGCAGGACCAGGGCCTCGATACGGTCGAAGCCAATCGTCGGCTGGGATTTGCGGCCGACTCGCGAGATTACGATTTCGCCGCGGCGGCGCTGGAGGCTTTGGGGGTCGAGTCGGTGCGGTTGCTATCGAATAACCCAGATAAGATCGAACAGTTGGAGCGCGGCGGCATTCGTGTCGTAAAGAGGGTCCCCTGCCGACCGCACACGAGCCATCATTCACACGCCTACCTGCGGACGAAGCAGCGCAGGTTGGGTCATTTGCTCACAGATTCCTAGAGCGTGCCTCTTTCGGCCGGCGAAGTCTTCATCCGCCGCCAACCAAGTGGACGATTTCGAAGCTGTCGTTTGGCTCGACGCGAATCTTCTGCCACTCGGAACGGGGCAGGATGTCGAGGTTGCGTTCGACGGCAACGCGCTCTCTCCGCATGCCCAGGTGCTCGAGGAGCGCGACCACGTTCAAGCCGTCCGGAATTTCGCGGCGCTCACCATTGATGGTGACGATCATTTTTTAGCAAGCGCGGCTCGGTTCGCGGTGGGTTGGATCGGCGGGTGGAGAGCGGCGCGACCGCATGGAAAAGCGAATTTCGTCCTTTGCCACGTCGGTCTTGGCGCGGATGACGAGCGCGAGATCTCCCTTGCCCAGCGGTGGCAGAGGAAACTCGATTCGCACGCGGCCGTGCTGGTCGCTCGTGGCCGCACGAATCCCGTCACGCAAAGCACCTTCGATTGAGGCTTCGACCTCAACGCCGGGCTGTGGCTCGTGATCGGAGCGGCGCAGAATTTCCACGTCGAGCAACACATGGCCCGCGGAAAGCCATGATTTCGGGTTGAGCAAACGCGCCTGAATCGCGCCAGCCGGCGACACAGACACTATCGCGAGAGCGATCTCAGCCGCGAGCGAGCCGGCGCGCAATTCCTCCATCACGTAGCGGTGCTGCTCGGCCACGCGCTTGTGTAAGGCATCTTCGTTGAATTCGAGCTGAGCGGTCAGATGCTCATAGCTGCTCGAACGCCGGTGCACGACCCGCCCCTGCAGGTAAACTGCCGTGTCGATGATGGGACGGCTGGGTCCGCGGTCTTCGGTTTGGACGTGAAATACATGATCGCCCACCCGCACATCGGTGTTGAACCCTGAACTCATCGCGCGGCGGTTTTTCTCGGCAATAAGATGGCCAGCCCCAAGAACGCGGGTCGTCCATTTGACCCACGTCCTTTCGAACGTTATTATAGCAACGGGACTCGCATGAGCAGCAACTACCTCGACAGCTACGGACCGCTTTTGCTCATGTTTATACTGGCGGCCTTGACCTCTGGCGCACTGATCGCGGTCTCCTCCTTCGTCGGCATACACAAGCCTTCTCGCGAAAAGGAGCAGCCCTACGAATGTGGGGTTCGTCCCACGGGTGACGCCCGGCAACCGTTTTCGGTGCATTTCTACATGGTGGCCCTGATTTTCATTCTCTTCGACATCGAGGCCATCTTCCTCTACCCATGGGCGCTCGTCTACCACGACCTGAAGGTTTTTGGCTTTGTGGAGATGCTGCTCTACATTATGATTCTGCTGGTTGGTTACATTTACCTCTGGAAGAAGGGCGCACTCGACTGGAATCGGTAGGCGCCCGGCCGGAACCGGATTCATACAAAGTGGAATCACAGCAAGCAGGGAGAAACCCTGTAGTGCAAAGGCTCAGGGACTGGGACCCACAGGCCGTCGCCGAAGTAATTGATTTCAGAGGTGAAACAACCGTCGTTGTCCCTCGACAGCGCCTCGTACCGGTCTCGGAATATCTCGCCGGCCAGCCCGATCTGCTCTTCTCGTTTCTTTCCGATCTTACCCCGGTGGATCGCTTTCCGATCGAGCCGCGCTTTGAGCTGAACTATCATCTTCTTTCGCTCGATCGCCAAGAGCGGCTGCGGCTTCGCGTGCGGCTGCCGGGCGCAGAACCCGTAGTGGCGTCGGTGGTTTCCGTCTGGCCTACGGCGAACTGGCACGAGCGCGAGGCGTTCGATCTTTTCGGCATTCGCTTCGAGGGCCATCCTGATCTGACACGGATTTTAATGCCGGACGACTGGGAAGGACATCCGCTTCGGAAAGATTATCCGGTTGAGGGATACCGCTAACAACCATCTAACTAAATAACTTCTGTCGTGAATGAGGCGTTCGAGCCATGACGACAATCGAAACCGCCGCCGGTCCTGCCGAGCCGATGGTCCTCAACATGGGACCGCAGCACCCCTCGACGCACGGCGTGCTGCGCGTGATCCTTGAACTCGACGGAGAAACTGTCCTCAAGGCCAAGCCGGTGATCGGCTATCTGCACACGGGGATCGAGAAATCCTGCGAAGACAAGACCTATTCCCAGTGCATTACCCTCACCGACCGCATCGATTATCTTGCACCGCTTTCGAACAATCTCGCGTTTTGCCTGGCCGCTGAAAAACTAATCGGAATTGACGTTCCCAAGCGGGCCCAGTACATCCGCGTGCTGCTCACGGAGCTGACGCGCTTCGCCTCGCACCTGGTCTGGCTGGGAACGCATGCCATCGACCTCGGCGCGATGTCCGTTTTCCTGTATTGCTTCCGCGAGCGCGAAGAGATCCTGAAGATTTTGGAATATGTTTCGGGCCAGCGGATGATGACCAGCTACTTCCGCATCGGCGGTCTCGCGCTCGAACCCCCGCCAGGCTGGCTGGAGAGGGTTCAGCGCGTGATCGATTTAATGCCCGGGCACATCGATCAGTACGAAGATCTGCTCACGGAAAATCGCATCTGGATCGCGCGCACCAAGGGAGTTGGCTATTTAAGCGCGAAGGACGCGATCGCCATGGGGGTTTCAGGACCGCTGCTGCGCGCGAGCGGCGTGCCGTATGACATCCGCAAAGTCTTTCCCTATTCCAGCTACGACGAGTTCGATTTCGAGATGAAAACGGCGACAGGAGGCGATTCCTACGCGCGGTATCAGGTGCGCGTCGCCGAAATGCGCGAGAGTTTAAAGATCATCCGCCAGGCAGTGGACAAGATTCCGCCCGAAGGGCCGTTCCGCGCCGAATTGCCTGGCATTGTCCCTCCCTCGCGCGAGGAAATGAAGACCTCGATCGAAGGCTTGATTTACCATTTCAAGATGTTCACCGAGGGTTTCGCTCCCCCTCGGGGCGAGGTCTATCAGGCGATTGAATCGCCACGTGGGGAACTCGGGGTTTTCATGGCCAGCGACGGCTCGCCCAAGCCGTACCGCGTGAAGTTTCGCACCCCGTCGTTTGTGAATTTGCAGTCGCTGCCGAAGCTGTGCGAAGGCCGGCTGATCGCGGATGCGGTGACCTGCATCGGCACGACCGACATTGTGCTGGGAGAGGTGGACCGCTAGCTTGGACGAGGACCAAACGATGGAACTGCCGCCGCTTCTGGAAGCAAAATTTCAGGACCTCGTAGGACGATACCCCGTCAAACGTTCGGCTTTGGTTCCCATGCTGCTCTACGCGCAGGACCATTTCGGATTTCTCGGCGATGAGATTCTGGACGAGATAGCCAAGCGGCTGGAACTAAACAAGATCCAGGTTGAGGAGACCCTGGCGTATTACTCCATGCTGCGACGCAAACCGGCCGGGCGCTTTCACATTCAGGTCTGCACGAATATTTCCTGTATGTTGCGCGGCGGCAACGAACTGTACAACCACGTGCGGAAGCGGCTCGGCATCGGAAATAAGGAAGTCTCGCCCAGTGGCACCTTTTCTCTGGAAGAAGTCGAATGCATGGGAGCATGCACGGGCGCACCCTCGATCCAGGTGAATTACGACTTCTACGAAAATCTCGATCCGGAGAAGATTGACGCGCTTTTCGAGCAACTCGAACAGGGCAAACAGCCACCGCCGGTTCCGCTGACTTCAGGCTCCGTGCACGAACGGCTATCAGCCGAAGTGCCGGTGATCAGCAAACGATTTGGGATTCGCGATTCGCGCAAAATCGACGTCTATTTGAAGCACGAGGGCTACCAAGCGCTGGAAAAAGCCCTTCGTCACATGAGCCCCGACCAGATCATCGACGAAGTGAAAAAGTCGAATCTGCGCGGGCGCGGCGGTGCAGGCTTTCCGACCGGGATGAAGTGGAGTTTCGTTCCCAAAAGCAATGAGAAGCCGAAATACATTCTTGCCAATGCGGACGAAGCCGAGCCGGGCACTTGTAAGGACCGGCCGCTGATGGAAATGGATCCGCACCAATTGATCGAGGGCATGTTGATCGCGGGCCGTGCCGTGGGAGCAAACCGCGGATTCATCTACATTCGCGGCGAGTACCGCTACATCATCGAGATCATGGACCTGGCACTGGACGAAGCGTACGCCCGGGGCTATCTCGGCAAGAACATTCTCGGCAGCGGGCTCGATTTCGACCTTTCGACGCACACCGGCGCAGGCGCCTATGAGTGCGGCGAGGAATCGGCCATGATGGAATCAATCGAAGGAAAACGGGGCTACCCGCGAATTCGGCCGCCGTTCCCGGCCGTCGTTGGTCTTTACAATTGCCCGACGGTGATCAACAACGCGGAAACATTGAGCACGGTACCCGCCGTGATTCGCATGGGGGGCGAAGCGTACGCGAATCTGGGGACAGCGAGAAACGGCGGGACACGTCTGTATGCGATTTCCGGTCATGTGAATCGCCCCGGAATCTATGAGTTGCCGCTCGGTTTCCCGTTGCGGCGCATGATCGAAGAAGTGGCCGGTGGTGTGCGCGGGGGCAAGAAGCTCAAGGCTGTGATTCCGGGAGGCAGTTCCTGCCCCCTGCTTTCCGCCGGCGAAATCGACGTCGCCATGGACTTCGATTCTCTGGCAAAGGCGGGCTCGATGCTCGGTTCTGGCGGCACCGTGATCATCGACGAGGATACGTGCATGGTGGACGTGGCCCGCCGGATCATGCACTTCTATGCACACGAGTCGTGCGGCTGGTGCATTCCTTGCCGCGAAGGCACCACCTGGTTGCGCAAAATGCTCGACCGTTTTCATGAAGGGGGCGGTCGCGCCGAGGATATTCCGCTCATCGACGAGCTTTCGAAAAACATGCTGGGCAAAACGTTTTGCCCGCTCGGCGATGCGGCCGCGCTGCCAACCATTAGCATCGTCGCAAAGTGGCGGAACGAGTTTGAAGATCACTTGCAGGGCCAGTGCCCGTACAAAGCCGCAAATGTCCTTGCGGCGGCGCAATAGGACTAAGTATGGCGGATCCCAAGCAGGTCACATTCACGCTCGACGGAAGGCAAGTGTCGGTTTCGCCGGGAACCCTGGTCATCGACGCGGCCAAGACCCAAGGCATCGAAATCCCGTCGTTCTGCTACTACCCCGGATTGACGCTGTGTGCAGCTTGCCGTATGTGCCTCGTGGAAGTGGAAAAGATGCCCAAGCTGCAGACGGCCTGCACGCTGGTCGCCACTGACGGCATGGTCGTGAAAACCACCACCGATCCGGTTCGCCAAGCGCGCAAGGACATGATCGAGTTCCTGCTCTCGAACCACCCTCTCGATTGTCCGGTGTGCGACAAAGGCGGCGAATGCGAATTGCAGGACATGACCTTCCACTACGGCCTCGACAAGACCCGCTTCAGCGAAGAAAAACTTCATTATCCGGAAGAAAAGTGGTCCCCCCTGGTGTACTACGACGCGCCGCGATGCATTCTCTGCTTCCGCTGCGTGCGGGTTTGCGATGAGGGCATGGACGTGAAGGCGCTGGGGGTGGGTTCCCGAGGGGTGCACTCGGTAATTTTGCCGAATGCACCGGGCGAGCTGGCCTGTGAAGAGTGCGGCATGTGCATCGACATTTGCCCGGTGGGCGCGCTCACCAGCGGCACCTACCGCTACCAGACGCGACCGTGGGAAATGACCTACGTCCCCAATCCCTGCGCACATTGCTCGAACGGTTGCAAAACCACGCTGAGCGTCCGGAGCAACCAAATCCTGCGCGCGAATAACCGCGACCATTCCGGGATCAATGGCGAATTTTTGTGCGCGAAGGGTCGCTTCGGCTTCGACTTCACCACGCATCCCGAGCGTATCCGCCAGCCCTTGGTGCGCCATAACGGAACGCTCGAACCGGCGAGCTGGGAGGACGCGCTCGAGGAAGTGGCCCGCCGATTAAAGCAGGTGCGCGACGGGCACGGCCCCGCTGCGATTGGCGTCATCGGATCGAATCACACTACTAATGAAGAGAACTATCTGCTGAACCGTTTTGCGCGCGTCACGCTCGGCACAAATAATGTCGATCATCACCGCACCGCAGACTACGCGGGGCTCGCCGCAGCGCTGGGCCCGAAGGCCAAGGATTCGCTCGCCACGATGGCGGACATATCTAGCGCGCCCGCCGTGCTGCTCGTGGCGAACGACGTAACGAACCAGAATCCGCTTGTCGCATGGCAAATCCGTGCCGGCGTACGGCATCACGGCCTGCACCTGTACGCCATCAACGGCCGTCCCAGTAAGATTCATCGCCAAGCCAAGATCGCCGTCGCGGTCGCGCAGGCGACCGAGGCGCAAGCGATACGCTGGCTCGCGAGTGAGCACGGGCAATTCGATGCCGCGACCGCCCAGGCGCTGGTCGAACTGAAGGCAGAACTGGAGGCGGAACGGGAAGTCGTGGTTTTGTTCGGTGCGGAGATTCAAGGATCGGCGATTCGTGACCTCGTCTCTTTCGCGGCTCGATTCGGCGGAAAAACGAAATTCATGGCGCTGGGCGACTATTCCAATTCGCGCGGTGCGGCCGATATGGGCCTTCTGCCCGACCGGCTGCCCGGCTACGCGCCGCTTGCCGATGCCACCGAGCGCGCTCGATTCGGCAAGCTCTGGGGTGGCGAAATCCCCGGCGCACCGGGTCTGACGGCCCAGGGCATGGTGGAAGCCGCGGCGAATGGGAAGCTGAAGGCGCTCTATGTGGTTGGCGCGAATCCGTTGAAAAACTTGGGGGCGGCGCAATCGGGCCGGATCGCCGGCCTCGATGTGCTCGTGGTACATGAGATGTTCTTGACCGAAACGGCCCAGCGTGCCGATGTCGTGCTGCCGGCCGCCTCGTCCTACGAAAAAGACGGCTCGCTGACAAACACGGCCGGCGAAGTGCAGTTGACCCACCGCGCGGTGGACCCCCAAGGGCCGCGCAGCGACTTTGACCTGCTTCGCATTCTTTCGCACCAGCTTCAGCTCCTCGGTGCGGGCCCGGCCATCCGGCTGCGAACGCCGGCGGCGGCGTTTGATGAAATTCGGCAAAATGTTTCCGGATACGACGTTTCGGAGGTGGCTCTGCTGGGCGGCGCCGCCGAGAGGGTAACCGCCGCACCCAGAACGGTGGAGTCGTATGAAACGCCGGCGGGAGCGGTCTTCTCCGCCAACGATTATCTGTTTACAAGCGGCACCCTGGGTCGCTACTGTTCCAGGCTCACTTCCACGAACGAGGCAAAAGAGATACCGTGGAGTTCATCTCCCAGCACCCTGTCCTGGTGGCATCGATAATCAAGATAGCCGTCCTGCTGGTCATTGTCATGACGGCGCTTGCCTATCTGTCGTTGGCGGAGCGAAAAATCATCGCGCATATTCAGTCGCGATGGGGGCCGTATTACGTGGGCGCGCATGGGATCCTTCAGCCGCTGGCCGATGGCCTGAAATTTCTTTTTAAAGAGGATCTGACGCCGCCCGCGGCAAACCGGCTGGTATACACGCTGGCGCCGTTCTTGGCGTTCTCGCTTTCGGTGACCGCCATCGCGCTGATTCCGTTTGGCCCACCTTCCATCCAGTTCCTCTCGGGGCAGCAGGCTTTCTCCGTCGTGGATTTAAGCATCGGCCTGCTGGTCGTTTTCGCTATCACCTCGATTGAGGTGTACGGCGTGGCCTTGGCGGGCTGGTCGTCCAACAGCAAGTATCCGCTTTTGGGCGGCCTGCGCAGCTCGGCGCAGATGGTCAGCTATGAGGTTTCTCTCACGATGTCCGTGATCGGCGTAGTGCTCATGGCGGGGACCCTGAATTTCAACGAGATTATTCTAAACCAGCAGGGTTATTGGTTCCATTTCATCCCGCATTGGCACGTGTTCCCCCAAATTATCGGTTTCCTGTGCTACTTGATCGCCGCGATCGCGGAAACGAACCGCGTTCCGTTCGATCTTCCCGAAGGGGAAACCGAGCTAGTGGGCGGATTTCATACCGAGTACTCGAGCTTCAAGTTCGCCATGTTCTTCATGGCCGAGTACGCCAGCATGATTACGGTCTCCTGCCTCGCCACGATTCTCTTTTTTGGCGGGTGGCTCTCGCCCTTCCCCGATCGCTGGACTTGGCAGCTCTATCTTCCGGGCGCCGCCCTGGTGCTGCTTGGGTTTTATTGCGCCTACGACACGGTAACCACCATGCGCGGCATCGCCCGCATTCAACTGGCGGTGGTTACCTTGCTCTGCCTGGCCGCCGGGACGCTGTGCCTGCTTCCACCCGTGGCGGCCGTGATTCAGGGGCCGTTCTGGATCGCCACGAAGATTCTGCTGTTTCTATTTTTCTACATCTGGCTCCGCGGGACGCTGCCTCGCTTCCGCTATGATCAACTCATGTCCTTCGGCTGGAAATTGCTGCTGCCGGTTTCGCTGGCGAATCTGGTCGTGACCGCGGCATGGCTCGCCTG
>Ga0187783_10000491_pt1 | contig 29297 bp, 24 predicted proteins | sample 1015_SJ02_MP02_2_FD_132471 | JGI IMG/M metagenome (GOLD analysis project Ga0187783, IMG submission 132471) | Tropical peat soil microbial communities from peatlands in Department of Meta, Colombia - 1015_SJ02_MP02_20_MG | ecosystem: Environmental > Terrestrial > Soil > Wetlands > Peat | place... | reverse complement strand
AGCGAGGAGGTCGCGGCCGCGGTGGTATTCCTGGCGTCAGAGGAGGCGGCCTACGTGACCGGTCAGACCCTTCACGTCAACGGCGGCATGGTGATGGTTTGACGCTTGATGTTTGGCCTTGTTAAATGCCGCTTGGCCAGACGCATAAGGCCCGAGGGGGGTCTGTCGCGCTGCTGGTCAATGACACGGAAGTATGATAACCGATCCTCGGCCCGGCTGGGGCGACTACCGGGGCGGGAGGAGTTGCGTCCCGCTCGTGATCAGCCGACCGCCCGCCACCGTCAACCACGACGAGGCCATGCCACCGCGGCTCTGATCGCACCGCCGATCGAGCTCTTTCGCAACGTACGAGGTTGAAAACAATGAGTGATATCGCCGAGCGGGTCAAAAAAATCGTCGTGGAGCATCTGGGCGTCGAGCCTGACAAGGTGACCGAGAGTGCGAGCTTCATTGACGATCTCGGCGCCGATAGCCTCGATACCGTCGAGTTGGTCATGGCCTTCGAGGAGGAATTCGGTTGCGAGATTCCCGATGATGCAGCCGAGACAATTTTGACCGTAGGCGATGCGGTAAAGTTTCTCGAGAAGAACGCCAAGAGCTGACCCCCCAGGCGATGCTGCATTTGAACTTTTGTTCGGCCGCGTCGCGGCCCTCCCATGAGGCGGTGCGGCCAGTGTGCCTGACCGTTGTCGCCGTTCGACCCACCAGATGAATCTCTGACGTAGGGCGAGGCGCAAGGTTGCGGTGGGTGAAGGTCGGGGCCGCCAGCCGAGGTAACGCGCACGGCCGGGTTGACCAATCCGTTTGACAGCCCCTATTTGGGGCCGAGGGCTGCAGATGAGACGAGTCGTCGTGACGGGACTCGGAATGGTCACGCCACTTGGCTGCGGCGTCGAAGTCACGTGGCAACGTCTGGTCGCGGGCGAGAGCGGCGCCAGCAGAGTAGAAAAGTTCGACGTTTCGGATCTCCCCGCCAAGATCGCCTGCAGTATTCCGCGCGGCGACGGCCGTGATGGTAGCTACGATCCCGATCAATGGATGGAGCCCAAGGACCAGCGAAAGGTCGACGAGTTCATCGTCTATGCCCTGTGTGCGGCGCGCCAGGCGCTCGACGACGCAGGCTGGCGACCAACCAAATACGAGCAGCAAATCAACACGGGCGTTCTGATCGGGTCTGGCATCGGCGGCGTTGAGGGCATTGCCGAGACCGCCATTCTCCTAAAGGAGAAAGGGCCGCGCCGGGTGTCGCCATTCTTCATTCCGGGCCGGCTGATCAATCTGGCGTCGGGCTATGTATCGATTGCCTTCGGTCTTAAAGGTCCCAACCACGCCGTGGTGACGGCCTGCTCGACCGGTGCCCATGCGATCGGCGATGCCGGTCGAATGATCGCACTCGGCGATGTCGACGTCATGGTGGCGGGCGGGACCGAATCGCCCATCAATCGGCTGTCGATGGCTGGCTTTGCGGCGTGCCGTGCCCTCTCCACCGGATTCAACGACCAGCCCCAGCGCGCCTCGCGCCCCTATGATCGTGATCGCGACGGCTTTGTCATGGGGGAGGGGGCCGGTGTCGTGGTGCTCGAGGAATACGACCATGCGTGCCGCCGCGGGGCCAAAATCTACGCCGAACTGATCGGATACGGCCTCTCAGGGGATGCGTATCATATTACCGCTCCCGCCGAGGACGGTGACGGGGCTTTGCGCTGTATGACCATGGCCATGCGCAGGGCCGGAATTTCGTCCTCGGAAATCGACTATATCAACGCGCACGGGACCTCGACGCCGGTCGGAGACGAAATCGAGCTCAATGCGGTTCATCGGCTGGTGGGCAATGCGGCGGCGCACATCTCGATGTCATCGACCAAATCCTCGATCGGGCACCTGCTGGGTGCTGCCGGCGCCGTGGAAGCCATCTTTTCGATACTCGCCATGCGCGATCAGGTGGCGCCGCCGACCATCAATCTTGACAATCCGTCGGTCGAGACGCCGCTCGACTTGGTGCCGTGCCTGGCCCGCAAGCGTCGGATCGACACTGTGCTGTCCAATTCCTTTGGCTTCGGCGGCACCAATGCTTCACTCGTATTTCGCCGCGCGGCGAACTAGGCGCTGGACGGTTCCGCCATATTTGGTCCGCACTTGCCCCCGAGAATCGGCCGCAGTCAAATGATACAGCATCCAGGTTCCGCCCCTCTGCGCCCCAACTCGGCCCGCATGATGCCGGCGGCCACCAAGCTTGCCGTCAAGGGCCTGTCCGACCACAATCCCGATCCCAGGCGCTACCCGCCGCGCAGCCCGCGCACCGCCCTCGAACCCGAGCGCGTATCCGAGCCGCGACGCCCGTCCCGACGAGCACGCCATCCGGTCGTCATCGCCGGCAACGCGATCTTCACGCTGGTCCTGCTGCTGAGTGTGGTGGTTGGGCTCGCCATCGCGGCCGGCCGGCAGCACTATGAGGCGCCAGGGCCGCTGAAAGACGACCGCGTCGTCAACATCCCACGCGGCGGCGTGCGCGATATCGCCGAATTACTGCAGCGCGAGGGCGTCATCGCTCAGCCATGGGTATTCATTGGCGGCGTGTTGGTGACGCGGGCGCGGGAGGAGAAGGAGCTGCGATTCGGCGAATACGAATTCAAAAAACAAGCCAGCATCCGTGATGTGGTCGATACCCTCGTGGAGGGCAAGGCGATCCAGCATCAGTTCACGGTTCCGGAAGGGCTCACCTCCGAGCAGGTCGTGGCCCGATTGTCGGACAACGATGTTCTTTCCGGTAACGTCAAAGAGATCCCCAAGGAAGGAACACTGCTGCCAGAGACCTACCGGTTTAATCGGGGCATGACGCGCGATCAGTTGATCGGCCGCATGCATCAGGCCCAATCGAAGATCCTGCAGGAGATCTGGGAGAGGCGCGCGCCCGACCTGCCGATCAAGACGCCTGAGCAGCTCGTCACGCTCGCCTCAATCGTCGAAAAGGAGACCGGCCGGCCGGATGAGCGTTCACGCGTCGCGGCAGTGTTTGTCAATCGATTGCGCACGCACATGAGATTGCAGTCGGATCCGACCATCGTCTACGGATTGGTCGGCGGCCAAGGCACCCTGGGCCATCCGATTACGCGATCGGAAATCGAACAGCCGACTCCCTACAACACCTATGTCATCGATGGTTTGCCACCAGGTCCCATTGCCAATCCGGGACGCGCATCGCTCGAAGCAGCGGCCAATCCGGCACGAACCAAGGAGTTGTATTTCGTTGCCGACGGGACCGGCGGGCATGCCTTCTCGGAAACGCTCGATCAGCATCAGAAGAATGTCGGCCGGCTACGCCAGCTCGAACACCAGAAAGACGCCGCGCAAAATCCGCCGGCCCCAGCCGCCGCCGCGCCGGCGGCTCCTGCGCGCAACAACCCGGCACCGCCTCGATCGGCCGCGCGCGCGGCACCAGCAGCACCGCGCCTCCTGCGCCCGACCCCCATCACGCCGCAGCCGCCGGCGACGAGTGATACCCAAGAGGGTGCGCGCACCCAGTAGGCGCCGACGTCGTCGTCGGGTTGGGGCGAGACAACGCTTGACCGCGTTGCCGCAGCCGGTCCGCTCCAGACCAAAGCTCCGCTTGCTGCATCGGCTTTTCGTGCCCCGGGACTTAAGCCGACTGTCGCGCGACGGGGCTGATTTGATCCGGCGGCCTTGTGACCCGCCGCCCTCGCCGGTAAGGTCCGCGACTCTTGCGAGCTTCGCAATTATTAAGGTTTTAGGGGTAACCCTATGGCGCTATCGAGCATGACGGGTTTTGCGCGGGCCGATGGCGTGTGCCGCTCTTATGTTTGGGCCTGGGAAGTCAAGTCGGTCAATGCCAAAGGTCTTGAGCTCCGACTGCGGTTACCGCCCGGCTGGGATGCCGTTGAAATGATGGCACGCGCCCGAGCAGCTGCCGTGCTCTCGCGGGGCACCGTTCACGGCAACCTAACGGTCCGCCGGGAGGGCGTAGCGCCTCAGGTCCGCGTCAATGAACCGGTGCTGGGCGCGGTGCTGTCGACCATGCGCGAAATCGGCCGTCGGATCGAGGCCGGGCCGCCGACGCTCGATGGGATTCTCGCCCTGAAAGGCGTGATCGAGGTGGTCGACGAGGATGAGTCCGGCGAGGACCGCCAGATCGCGGAGGCGACGATCGCCGATGGGTTCAGCCAGGCTCTGAACGGCCTCATCGAAATGCGCCGGCACGAGGGTGTTGCGCTGGGTCGCGTCCTGACGGCGCGTCTGGATGAAATCGAAGCGCTCGCGGCGCGGGCCGAAGCCGCACCGGGACGGCGGCCCGAGGCGATCAAGGCACGATTGGCCGAGCAGGTTGCTGTATTGCTCGACGCCTCCGATCGCTTCGACGCTGACCGGCTTCACCAGGAAGCCATCCTGATTGCGACCAAGGCCGACGTTCGTGAGGAACTGGATCGGTTGTCCGCTCATATCGGGCAAGCGCGCCGGCTCATCACCCAGGGTCACGTGGTCGGGCGTCGCCTGGATTTTCTGGCCCAGGAACTCAACCGCGAAACCAACACGCTGTGTTCCAAATCCAACGACGTCGAACTCACCAATATCGGGCTGGAGCTCAAGAGCGTCGTCGAGCAATTTCGTGAACAGGTGCAAAATCTGGAGTGACCCATGGCGGATAGATCCGGGGGTCGATCCGGACAGAATAACGTCACGCCGCTGCTGACTCGCCGCGGGATCATGCTGGTGCTCTCCTCACCATCCGGCGCCGGCAAGACCACCTTGTCACGACTTCTGCTGGCGGAAGATCCGCTGGTCGAATTGTCGATCTCGGTCACCACGCGACCGCGACGTCTGAGCGAGGTGGACGGACGCGACTATCACTTCATCGACCGCGCCCACTACGACGTCATGGTGGCTACTGGCGAGTTGTTGGAATGGGCCGAGGTGTTTGGTCATTGCTATGGGACACCGCGCCAGCCGGTCGAGGCGGCGCTTGCGGCAGGCCGCGACGTGCTCTTTGACATAGATTGGCAGGGCACCAGACAGTTGGTGTCCAAGGTGCGCGAGGATCTGGCCACCATCTTTGTCTTGCCGCCCTCGCTGCATGAGCTTGAGCGCCGGTTGCGACGGCGCGCCGAGGACAGCGACGAGGTCATCGAGCGGCGCATGGCGAAGGCCAGCGATGAGATCACGCACTGGGAAGATTACGATTATGTCGTGATCAATCACGACCTCGATCGCGCGTTTGCTGACGTGCGCGCGGTGCTCGCTGCCGAGCGATTGAAGCGTTTTCGCCAGTCCGGTCTCGCTGATTTCATTAATGGCCTGCGCGCCAAGCTGCCGCACGCCGTACGCTGACCTCTCAAGCCTCTTGCAGCGGGTCGTCACGGCTGGGGCGCACAGGCCATTTGGCGCGTCCGGAGCATCTCAAGGCGTCAACACCAGCCGGCCGACGACGCGACCCGCCCGCAGGTCATCGAGACTGGCCTGGGCATCGGCCAGCGGGCGTTCGACAATGGGGATGGGCGCAACCTGTCCGGCGCGGGCAATTTCCAGCATCCGTGTGGCCTCGGCGAGAGTCCCGGTCAAAATCCCTTCGATGGTCATCGCCTTGAGAGCAAACATCGCAACCGGGGTTGCAAAATTGCCGCCAATGAGACCGGACACCACCACCTTGCCGCCCCGGGCAAGCCCGCTGACCGCGAACTGCAGCGAGCGTTCCGATCCGACAAAGTCGCAGACCGCTTCAACGCCCCCGGTGGAGGCCAACAGCGACTTGCGGGCGTTTGGATCAGCCGGATCGAGCGCCATTGCGGCGCCCGCCGTCAGCGCGGCGTCACGACGGCTGGCATCAATGTCGGCGACGATGACCGGATGACTGAACAGCGTGCGCGCCAGCGCCAGCCCCATCATCCCCACGCCACCCAGTCCGATCAGCAGGAGCGGTCCACGTTGGGCGCGGTCGGTCAGTCGGTTCAAGGCCGCAAAGGCGGTGAGACCAGAGCACATATAGGCGCCGGCCAGCGACGGGTTGAGCGGCGCATAGTCGAGCAGATAACGGTGATGCGGCACTAGCACGTGACTGGCATAGCCGCCGTCGACCGTAATGCCGAGATGGCGCGGGGCGGCGCACAGATTCTCTTCACCGCGTGCGCAGGCTGCGCAGTGGCCGCAGCCGATCCAGGGAAACACCGCCACGCGACGGCCAGGTTCGGCGGTTCCTGCGTCTGGCCCGGCGGCTTCGACGACGCCGGCAATCTCGTGCCCGAGAGTGAACGGCAGAGTGCGTCCGGCCGTGACATCGAGGCGCTTATCGCCGCTGAGCGCAAAGTAGCCGTCCTGCAGATGCACATCAGAATGACAGACGCCGCACCGTTCAACCCGCACCAGAACCTCGGTGCCTTGCGGTTGAGCGCATTCGCCCACGAGTTGGGTGAGCGGGGTGGCATAGCCGGTCAGCGCTTGTCGGATCATTCGGCTCATGGGTACGGGCCTTTCGGCGACGGTGGCGATCGGCCATGTTCGCGCTCGGCGAGCGCGCGCGCCAGTCCGACATACTGCTCGATCGACAGCGATTGAGCTCGTAACGTGGGGTCGATGTTGGCGGCGGCGAGCAGCTGCTCCGCCTCGCCAAGCGATTTCAGGCTCTGGCGTAACATCTTGCGGCGCTGACCGAAGGCGGCCGCGGTTACCCGCTCAAGCATCGCCCGGCAGCAGGGCAGCGGGCTTGGCTGCGGAAGCAGCTTCACCAAGGCCGAAGTGACCTTGGGACGCGGTACGAAGGCGCTCGCCGCAACATTGAAAAGGATCTGTGCTTCGCTCCGCCAACCCGTCAGCACGGAAAGTCGCCCGTAGGATGGCGTGTCGGGACGCGCAACAATGCGCTCGGCCACTTCTCGTTGGAACATCAAAATCAGCGCGTCATACCAAGGCGGCCATGGCTCTGTGGTGAGCCAGCCGACCAGCAGACCGGTGGCGATGTTGTAGGGCAGATTGGCAACCACGCGGATCGGTCGTTGATCCAGATAGGGAGTGATATCAAACCGTAAGGCGTCCCCGATGATGATCTCGAGCCGGTCCGGGACGAGGACGGAGATTTCCGAGAGGGCGGCAACCGCGCGTTCATCGCGCTCGATCGCTATGACCCGCCGCGCGCCAAGGCTCAAAAGGGCACGAGTAAGTCCGCCCGGGCCCGGACCGATCTCAAGGATCGTGATGCCGGCAAGCGGCCCGGCGGCCCGCGCGATCCGCGCCGTCAAATTGAGGTCCAACAAAAAGTTTTGGCCGAGCGAGCGGTGGGCGCTAAGACGATGGCGACGGATCACCTCGCGCAGCGGCGGCAGACTATCGATTGGATTCATCGATCGGTTCGTTTCGCTCAGACGCGAGCGATCGCTGCGCCAAGCGGGCTGCTAGGCGCAAAGCCGCAATCAGGCTCGACGGATCGCCGCGGCCGCTTCCCGCAATATCGAACGCCGTGCCGTGGTCCGGTGAAGTGCGCACGAACGGCAGACCAAGCGTGACATTGACGGCGTGATCGAAGGCCAATGTCTTGATCGGGATAAGCGCCTGGTCGTGATACATGCACAGCGCCACATCGTAGCTCGCGCGCGCCGCCGCATGAAACATCGTATCGGCGGGCAGGGGGCCGCGCGCATCGATGCCCTGGGCCTGAAGTTCCTCAACCGCCGGCGCGACGATGCTGGCGTCCTCCTCGCCAAGTGCACCTTCTTCGCCGGCATGAGGATTGAGCCCGGCGATGGCCACGCGCGGCTTCCGCAGTCCAAAACGTTCGCGCAGGTCGCGCACAGCGATGCGCGCCGTGTCGACGATTAGCGCGCTGGTGAGATGGCTGGGCACGTCGCGTAGCGGCAGATGAATGGTCACCGGCACCACGGCTAGTTCGGGCGACCACAGCATCATCACCCCACGCGCCGTCTTGCCAGTTGCTTGGTGCGCCAGATTGGCGAGGAATTCGGTATGGCCAGGCTCTGCGAACCCGGTCCGGTAGAGGGCCGCTTTGGCGACCGGATTGGTCACGATCGCCGCCGCGCTTCCGGACATGACGTCGGCGACGGCTTGGCGGATCGAAGCGATGGCCGCCCGTCCACTGGCGGCGTCCGGTTTCGCCGGCGCGGTGGTAAGTGGCCCCCCGATGGCGACGACCGGCAGGGCGGTCGCAAAGGCCTCTCTGGCGCCGCCGGCTTCTACGGCGGCGATCGGAACGCGCAGACCCAGTTCTTCGGCGCGATGCGCCACGAAAGCCGGATTGGCCAGGAGATAGAACGGCGGCAACGCCAGTTCGAGGCGACCGAGCCAGGCCTTCAGCGTGAGGTCGGGTCCAATTCCGGCGGCCTCGCCAAGCGTCAGCGCCAGGGGCCGTTGCATCATCGAGGCTCAGCGAATCTCAATCAGGGCGCCGCGCCGCAGCTCGTCGAGAAAGCGTTTGGACTGCGTCTGGTATCGTTCAGCGGCGATTTGCTCTCGGGCCTCGCGTTTGTCTGGGCTGTCGCCGCGGGTCTGCTCCCGTGCGCAAACCGCGAACATCTGGACACCACCTTGCGTCTGTTCCGGCGGGGTCAGGTGACCGAGCTGGGTGCCGTCGAGCACTTGGCGTTGTTGTGTTGCAAGGTCGATGCTCGATCGCATGATCGCACTGCGCACCGCCACGTCCTTGAGCCCTTCGGCCAATTGAATGCCCTCGTCGCAGGTCTGGAAGCGTGCGCGCAACGCCTCGGCTTCGTGCCAGCGCGCCTCGAGTGCCGCCGGCGGAGCCCCGTGTGGCACGATGAAGACGATCGGACGCAGCGTATATTCGTTGGAAACCGGATCGGTTTCGGGCTTGTTCTCCGACTCCAGCCGTTTCTGGATATCCTTTTCGCCGACCTGCAGGCTCTGCTGAAACTTGCCGCGAACGATCTGCTGCCAGCCAATATCGGCTTTGAGGCGGCCCTTGAGGGCCTCGACGCTCACACCGGCAGCCGTCAGCGACTGCGAGAATTGCTGAGGCGATGAACCTGCGTGCCGCGCGATGTTATTGTAGGCGTTGTTGACTTCCTTGTCGGAGACATCCAGCGTGTAGCGTTTGGCCACGGCGAGCTTGAGCTTGTCGTCAATCAGTTCGTCAAGGGCTTCCTTCCGCGAGAGGACTTTGCGTGTCGATACCTCGACGAGCTTGATGCGATAGGCGATGTCGAGATTGGTGATCGGCTCGCCGTTGACGAGCGCCGCGACCTGCTGCGCGTGCGCGCCCGACGGCATGCCGACCAGGAGCGCGGCCACGATCAATCCCGCGCCGCACCAACTGTGGCGACGGCCCCCTAAGACCCTCGTGTCTGAACTCAATGGTTCCGATTTTCGGTGTCGAAGTCTCACGCACTTCATCCTGCCGCCCACCTTCGCTGGCTGGCGGCTTGATCGTCTGCGCCCCCTTGTCCCCAGGCACCCGGAGCTCAAGGGGTTCCGGTGCTGATGGTTTGCGAGAACGCCGTGCCGCCGAGCGTTCGCAGATTGATCTGCAGCATCACCCGGTGATCGACCGTGGTGTTCCCGGAGTAGCTATAGTCGGTAAAATAGCTCACGTTGACTGCAAAACAATCGTCAATATAACCGACGCCCAATCGATATTGGTCAAATTGCGAATTTTCGATGTCGTAGCGGGCCCCGCCCAGGACGGACCAGTTCTGGGTAACTTTGACGGAAGCAGTGCTCAGCACGCCCTCGCGCCTGGTCAGGAAGCCAATATCCGGCTGCTCGGCATAGTCGCCATACAGGACTGAGAGGGCCCAACGGTCGAAATTGGCCTTACCCTCCACCTCGAGGCGCTGAACGTTGAAGGTCTGCTCATCGAAACGAAACCGCGAGGTGAGCGAATAGATGGCGTTGGGTTGAAAGCCGAGCCTGGCCACATAGTCGGACCGCGATGTCTGCAGTCCACTGTCGAGACCGGTATTGGCGGTATCGGCCACCGCATAGGAATTGAGCCCAAACAGCTGATAGGACTGGCCGAACAGGGCGTTGACGTTCCCCGCCTGGTTGAACTGGGCAGTATATTCCATCCCCACATTGGCGCGGCCGCCGCCCTCCACCCGATCCCAGCCTGAAAACTTGTCGATGCTGAACAGGTTGCTGTCGCTAAACACCAGGCTCTGGGCGTCTTCGTTGGGGAACTTGCCGATATCGGTTTCGTTGGGCCGAATGATCACTTGGCCGATCGGCGTAACGGTCTGGGTTCCCCAGGATTGGACGCTGATGAAGGGGTAGCGATATTCAAGACCCATCGCCGGCATGAAACGCGCGAGCGAAGTGTCGCCGGTCGGGATGTAGTTCGACACTCCCGGTTGATTGGCGATGTCGGCATTGGCCACGTCGCCACGCAGCACGAAGAACGGCGTCCACATCTGGCCTAACGGATCAATGATCGTGTGTCGCCAAGTGGTCTCGGCCGACAGGCGCGAATAGACCCCCGGAATGCCGCGCAACAGACAATTGGCCGGGACCTTGACGGCCGGATCGGCGGTGGTCTGCGCGCAAAAGCCCTGGTTGACCGCATTCTGATTGACGGCGTCAAATTCGGCGCTCTGCCGGCTGAGGCTCGTCAGATTGATCTTGTAGCTGACCTCACCACCAAGGATCGGCTGACCCAGGACATTCGAGTAATCGATGACGGGAGCGACGATCGGCAGCTGACTCTGAGAATCGAATTCCGAGAAGCCGTAATAGCCCATGACGCGGGCGTCGAAATAGCTCCGGTCGCCGCGACCCGCCAAGTAGAGCTGGGAGACCCCCTCGCGCACGCCGCTCTGGAACGAGTTGAAGTCGCTAAAGCCCTTGATGCCGTAATCCTGAAAGAACGTCTTGTCGGTTATCAGCAGGGCATCCCAGCCGAAGACCCACTTGTCGTTGAGCGCGAATATGCCGGTCGAATCGACGTCGCCGCGGAAGTTGCGGTCGCCGGGCGTGGCCGGGCCCTCGGTGCGCACGAACTGATCCGGATCCTCCTGGAAGATGCCGGCGGCATGGATCGTATACGAGCCGTTGATAAAGCGTTGGCGCCATTCGGCCTGCATCAGCAGGCCCTGCTTGGTCGTATAGGTGGGCGTCAGCGTAACGTCATAGTCAGGTGCGATCGCCCAGTAGAACGGCGCCGTGAACCCCCACCCATACTTGCTGGGACTGTCGGTGATGGTCGGTGCCAGCCAGCCGGTCTTGCGCTTCACCGTTGGATCGGGAGTCGAGAAGAACGGGGACCACATCAGCGGAATGCCGAAGGCGTCCAACCGGGCATTCTCGAAGTAGATCATCTTCTCGACTTCGTCGTGGATGATGCGGTCCGCCTTGATCTCCCATTTGGGCGGCCAGGTGGGATGATCCACGCAGGGCTTGCAGGCCGTATAGGCGCCGCTCTCGAACACCGTCGAGCGGCCGCCGCTGCGCTCCATCCGGGCCGCGCCGAAGCGAGTCTTGTCCGCCGATTCGACTTGAATGGCGTCGACAAAGCCGTCGCGGAAGTCGTCGCTGAGCTCGAGTTGCTCGGCGTGCACGATCTTGCCGTCGGCCTCGGTCAGAATCACGTTGCCTTCGGCGCGCAGCTTCTTGGTCTGCTGGTAATAGGTGAGCTTATCGGCAGTCACCGTGGAGCCGTTGTAGTAAAGCTGGACGTGCCCCTCGGCCGTGACCATCTCGTTGGCGTGGTCGTAGTTCATATTGTCGGCCTGCAGGAGCATCTGGGCGTTGGGGTCCTTCTTGGTATTGATCGAAAAATTGGGACCCGACGCCGTACTCGAGGCGTTTGACTTGCTTTTGGGAACGCCGACCCAGTCCTGATTGAAATTCTGGGCTGCCGCCGGCCCGGCCACGGCCAGCAGGACGACAAGGAGGCCCGCCGCCACGGGCCCGTTGGGCCGGCGGAATCGGCGTCGCGACGGCGGGAGCGTGGGTAACGCCGGCGCCATCACCCATCCTCCTGGTGCAGCATCACCACGAAGCCCGTCAGCCCCCCGACAAGCACAGGCAACCAAGCCGCTGCCATCGGAGGCATCAGCTCAGCCTTGCTCATATCCTCAGTCACTTTCGACAATACGTAGAGCAGAAACCCGGCTCCAACGCCACTTAAAACCATTTGCTGCACGCCGCCAAATCGAAAGAACCGTAAACTGACCGAAGCCGCAAGTATAACCATCGCAACGAGGAGAAATGGGCGAGCGAGCAACAGATGATACTGCAGCCGATAGGCCGCCGCACCAAGGCCTGCCTGTTCGGCGAGATCGATGTACGATGACAATTGCCAGAAGGAGACTGTTTCGGGGGTAGCAAAGCTTTCTCGCACCTGCTCGACCGACAGATTGGTACTGAGCAGGTAGGACGCCTCCTCACGCGGTGGAGCGCTCACCGAATAGATGCGGGCGTCGGCGATTCGCCAAGCGCCGGGTTGCAGTTCGGCGGACTTGGCCTCGATACGCTCGTCGAAACGCCCCGCAGTGTCGAAGGTATAGATCGTGACATCGCCCAGTAGGGCACCCTGCTCTTGGCTTGAGCTCGCATTGATAATGGCCTGGTGGCCATCGCTGCTGCGCTGTCGAACCCAGAAGCCACCACTGGTGGCCTGCTGCACACCCGAGCTCTCGGCTCCAAACATCTCGGCCTCGAGCCGCTTCGAGCGTTCCCGCAGCGCCGCCGAAATTGGGTTGTAGACGGTGGTCGCTACGATCCCGAGTCCCAGCGCCACGACCACCGCTGGCGCCACGAACTGCCAGGCCGACATCCCGGCCGCGCGGGCCACGACAAGTTCGAGCCGGCGCGACAGGTTGAGGTAGCACGCCATTGCGCCGACCAGGGCCGCAAACGACATGACGCGCTCGGTGACCTGGGGCACGCGATAAAACGAGGTGCGCAACACCAGCCAGGGTGACACGTTGGGGATGTCGGAAGCGCGTCGCATCAACTCGATGTAGTCGATCAGCGCCACCAGAGCGAAAATGCTGGCGAAGACCGCGAGTGCCGCCCCAAGAAAGCGCCTTCCGAAATAGAACCCGAGCGTGAGCGGGATCATGGCGTTGCCCCCGCTGGCGTCAGGCGTCGCGACAGCTGTTCCATCAGCTTCGCGAACAGGGCAGGCGGCTCGAGCACCGAGCCGCGAGAAATCGCCAGAAAACCAAGGAGCATGGACGCGATCACCGCGCCATACATCGGAATGAAGGCGAGCGGGCTCTGCACCGCAAAGACCGCGCTGGCAAACCCGATCAAACGCAACACGGTCACGCCCGCAATGGCGATCCCCAGTGCGAAGCTACGGCTCTGTCGCGTGGTTCGGGGCGCGCCCAGCGCCGCATAGGCGATCATGGTGAAGGCCACCGGGTAGAGCGGGGCGGTGATGCGGTCATGAAATTCCGCGCGGAACTGGCCCGGTTGGGCCTTGAACGTTTCGTCGTTGGTATCCGGATTGGCGAGGTCCCATAGGTATCGCTCGCGCGTTCCATAGGTGATTCGGACACCGTTGGAAAAGCGCGAAAGGTCAAAGGCATAACGGTCAAACAGGACGATCGTCGGATCACGCTGGCCGGCCTGATGGCGTTGGACGCTGCCGTTCACCAGCACCAGGAAGGTGCCACGCTCGTTCTCGAGGATTTCGCCGTGCTCGGCCAAAAACGCTGCATGTTCGTTCTCGGTGCGGCGGTCGTCGATGAAAATGCCGAGCAGTTGGCCGTTGTTGCGTCGCTCCCGGATGTGGAAGGTCAGGCCACTTTCAATTGAGGTGAAACGGCCGGGCTGCACGATATTGGCGACCAGGTCGGCCCGCACCTTGCTGATCCAGTTGTGCAATTGGCGAAGGCCCTCGGGGGCGAGGTAGGCGCTGATGAACAGCACCAGGACAGCAACGAGGAGCGAGACCTGGAGGAAGGGCCGGAACAGCCGCCACGGCGCCATGCCGGCCGCGCTCATCACCACGATCTCCGAATCGCTGTTGAGCTTGTTGAGTGTGTAGGACACCGCGATAACCAGCGCGATCGGCGCAATCACCAGAACCAGCAGCGGAATGATCAGGCCCGTGATGCCGACGAAGACCAGGATGGTCTGACCCTGGTTGGTCATGAGATCGATGTCGCGCAACGCCTGGGTGACCCAGATCACGGCGGTCAGGCTCACCACCACGATCAGGAAGGCCCCGAAAGTCGTCCGGAAGATGTAGCGGTCGATCGATCCCATAGGCGCCGGGTTCGCTCCCAAACCGACACGGGCGCCCCCGCGCCCAGTCCCCCAACCCGTTCCTACGGGTCCGGCTCAATCCTGTAAACCAGTTCAATGGCAGGACCGCGGCAGCGGATCTCGCCAGCCAATCACTGATGCGATATGGCAACACCCGTCGACCGGCCCGGCCACCTCCCGTCGGGCTCGAAAGACCGAACTATCAAAAGGAAGTCGCCCATGCCCGAAGCTACCAAGCTCGGATTCGCCGCCTTTGCCGCCCCCATCAAGGGAGTCCTGGTTGCTTTTGCCGACAACGAGTTGCGCGTAGGCTCGGTGACCCGCAATTTACTGCGACCGTCGGGCGACCTGCTCTCGCGCGCCGCCGCTGCGGAGGGCTTCACTGGCAAGATCGGCTCCTCCATCGACCTCGTGGCACCGGCGGGCCTAAAGGTGCCGCGCCTGATGGTCATCGGGACCGGCAAAAGTGACGAGGCTCGGGACTTCGTCAAGCTCGGCGGTCAGGTGGCCGGCAAGGTTCCGTCAGCCGCCGACGAAGCAACCGTGGTGCTCGAGTTCGCCGGCGGCCCGCTCAGCCCCGATCAGGCCGCCGATGTTGCACTCGGGATCAGCCTGCGCCGCTATGCATTCAATCGGTACAAGACAAAATCAAAGGACGGCGAGGACAATCCCCCGGCCAAGGGCCGCATCACGCTGGCGGTCGCCGACGCGGCAGCCGCGCGCCGCACCTGGGCCAGCCGGCAGACCCTCGCGGAGGGGGTGACGATCGCTCGGGACCTCGTTAACGAGCCGCCCAACGTGCTTTATCCTGAGGAATTCGCCCGCCGGGCCGCCGCCCTTAAAAAAGTTGGCGTCACCGTCGAGGTCCTCGATGAGCCGGCCTTGCGCAAGCTCGGAATGCAGGCGCTGCTGGCCGTCGGCCAGGGTTCGGTGCGGCCAAGCCGGGTTGCCATCATGCGGTGGAATGGCAGCAAACGCGGCGCGGCGCCGCTTGCCTTCGTGGGCAAGGGCGTGACCTTTGACACCGGCGGCATTTCGATCAAATCAGCCCAAGGCATGGAGGACATGAAAGGCGATATGGCGGGGGCCGCCTGCGTTGTCGGACTGATGCATGCGCTGGCCGGCCGCGGGGCGAGCGTCAACGCGTTGGGCGCAATCGGCTTGGTGGAGAACATGCCCGACGGCAAGGCGCAGCGGCCCGGCGACATCGTCACCTCGATGTCCGGCCAGACCATTGAGATCGTCAATACTGACGCCGAGGGCAGGCTCGTGCTTGCCGACCTGTTGTGGTACATCCAAAGCCGCTTCAAGCCGAAATTCATGATCGATCTCGCGACCTTGACGGGCGCCATCATGGTTGCGCTTGGTCACGAGCATGCCGGCCTGTTCTCCAATGACGACATGCTGGCCGAGAATCTGCAGAAGGCCGGAATCGCCACAGCAGAACGGGTGTGGCGAATGCCGCTGGGAGCGGATTACGACAAGCTGATCGATTCAAAAATTGCCGACATGAAAAATACCGGCGGTCGCTTCGGAGGTTCGATCACCGCCGCGCAGTTTCTACAGCGTTTCGTCGACGGCACGCCGTGGGCGCATCTCGACATCGCCGGAACCGGATTTTCCGCGCCGCCGACAGAGATCAACCGCAGCTGGGCGCCGGGTTGGGGTGTCCGTCTGCTCGATCGTCTGGTGGCCGATTATTACGAAGGCTGATCCATGACGGAGGTCTACTTCTATCATCTGCAAAGCCAAAAGGTTGAGAGGGTGTTGCCGCCGCTGCTCGAGAAATCGCTGCAGCGCGGCTGGCGGGTCGTGGTGCAAGCCTGCGAGGAAGAACGCATCGACGCGCTCGATTCGCAATTGTGGACCTACCAAGAGGACAGCTTCCTGCCGCACGGAACCTATCGCGACCCTGAGGCCGGCTTGCAGCCCATCCTGTTGACAGTGAGCGACGACAATCCGAACGCCGCCAATGTCAGATTCCTGATCGACGGCGCTGAGATGCCTGCCGATGCCGCGGCCTACCAGCGCGTTGTGCTGCTGTTTGACGGCGATGATCCAGATGCGGTTACGATGGCGCGCCAACGTTGGCGGGATGCGCAGGCCAAGGGCTTCGAGGTCACTTACTGGCAGTCCGATCCCGAGGGGCATTGGGTGCGCAAGGCCTAGGCCGCACCGCGGGCTCGACGGTACGAGCGCCCCGCTTGGCTTCTTGAATTTTCGCCGCCGAAATGGAATCCAGAGCCCCGATCCGCAGGCCATCAGAGCGAGAGGACGTGCGACCGCCCGGCCCTGTGAGCTTTCCGAGCAAACCAAGACGGTAACTCAGAGCGCCGCAGGGCGGCCGGATCCACACCATGCTGGTGCTCGATAATCTGTCGCTTCGCATTGGTGGCCGGCTGCTGGTCGAGGCGGCGTCAGTACAGATCCCGTCCGCCGCGAGGGTCGGTCTGGTGGGCCGTAACGGAGCCGGCAAGACCACGCTGTTGCGGGCGATCGCCGGTGACCTCGGCCTCGACGGCGGTGCGGTCCGCCGACCCCAACGCGCGCGGATCGGCCGCCTCGCCCAGGAGGCGCCTGACGGACCCGCAACGCTGCTCTCGACCGTATTGGCCGCCGACGACGAACGCACGCAATTGCTGGCTGAAGCCGAACAGACCGGCGATCCGATCCGCATTGCCGAGATCCAGACCAGGCTTGCAGATATCGGCGCCCATTCGGCGCCGGCGCGGGCAGCAGCCATCCTGGCCGGCCTCGGCTTTGATGCAGCCGACCAGCAACGGGCTTGTGCGCAATTCTCGGGCGGCTGGCGTATGCGGGTCGCCCTGGCGGCGCTGCTGTTCAGCGAACCCGATATTCTGCTGCTCGATGAGCCCACCAATTATCTCGATCTGGAAGGAACCCTTTGGCTTCACGATCACCTGGCGCGCTACAGGCACACCGTCATCGTCATCAGTCACGACCGCGATCTGCTCGATCAGTCGGTCGACTACATTCTCCATCTTGATGGCGGCCGCCTGACGCTTTACCGCGGCAGTTATTCGAGCTTTGAAAAACGCCTTGCCGAGCGCCAGGTCCAAGACCAGAAATTCGCAAAGCAGCAGGAGGCTGAGCGACGGCGCATTTCGGCATTTGTCGAGCGCTTTGGCGCCAAGGCCTCCAAGGCGCGGCAGGCTCAATCCCGTCTCAAGGCATTGGCCAGGATGCAGACCGTCACCGTTCGAACAATCGATGCGGTGCGCCCAATCAGGTTTCCGGCGCCGGAACGGCAACTGTCGCCACCGATCCTCGCTCTCAACGACGTTGCGGTCGGCTACGCACCGGGTGAGCCGGTGCTCAGACGCGTGACGCTGCGCATCGATACCGAGGATCGCATTGCGCTCATCGGCCAGAACGGCAACGGCAAGTCAACGCTCGCCAAGCTGCTGGCCGGCCGTTTGCGGCCGCTGTCCGGCGAGCTCGTCGGCGCGGATCGTCTCGGCGTCGGCTATTTTGCGCAACATCAGCTCGACGAGTTGCGGGCGACCGACAGCGCCTACGGACACTTCCGCCGCCTGATGCCGGACGCGCCGGAAACCAAATTGCGCAGCCTCGCGGGCGGCATGGGATTTTCGGGCGAGGCGGCCGACACGCCGGTCGCCATGCTCTCGGGCGGCGAGAAGGCACGTTTGTTGTTGGGCCTTGCGGCCCTGTCCGGTCCCCATCTCCTCATCCTCGACGAGCCCACCAATCATCTCGACATCGACAGTCGCGCCGTGTTGATCAGAGCCATCAACGAATTCCCCGGCGCAGTTCTTCTCGTTTCCCACGATCGCTATTTGCTCGATGCCTGTGTCGAGCGGCTTTGGTTGGTGGCGGATCGAACCGTCGCGAGCTTCGATGGTGATCTTGCCGACTACCATCGCGTCGTAATGGATGTTCGCAAAGACGCAGGCCGTGCTCAGGCCAATGCCGAAGCCTCCGAGCGCGGTTCGCGCGCCGCTTTACGGCGTGATGCGGCCCTCAAGCGTGCGGAACTTGCCCCGTTGAAGAGCCGCGTTGCGGCTGCCGAGGCCGCCATGACGCGCTTTGCCGCTGCGATCAAACAGATCGACGCCGAGCTCGCCGCATCCGATCTGTTCGGACGAAATCCGCAAAGAGCCGCCATACTCGCCAAGACGCGCCACGAGACCGCGGCAGCGCTTGCGGCGGCCGAGGACGAGTGGTTGGCCGCCAGCGCCGCCTACGAGGCCGCGATGGCGTGAGCAGTGGGTTGTTGGTGGGTCTTGAGGCGGCAGATCGCCCCGCCACCGGTTACGAATTCGCGGGCTTCGGAGGTGGTTTTTTGGCCTTCACCTTTGCGGGGGCTGGCGCATCCGGTCCGCGTTCGATCGAGACCAGTCGTCCACTGACGAACCGATAGACACCTGACCGCTCGCTCTGCGAGTAGGTGAGTACTACGCTGCGTTGGCCGCGCTCGTTGGTCCCGACCTCGATCTGGTTGGTGGGACCGATGGCCCTGATGACGTCACACTCCGTCATGTTGAGCGTGACTCCATGGCCGATCGATTTTGCTTCCGGGGAAGGGATTGGGCCAGCCGCACCGTTGGCCGTGTTGCCGACTTGGGGGCCGGCCTGGAAATTGAGCGCCTGCGAGGCCGGAGCGTCGCCGGCACAATGTCCATCCGCCGCGATGAGATCGTTACCCGTAACCGCTGCTGCGGTCTCCTTCGGAGTGAACACATTCAGCTCTGGGGAATAGAAAGTAAGATTAGGTTTCTTGAACTCTGGCAGTTCCCACGACGAACAGGCCGTGAGCGTCAGGCTGAGCGCAATCACGGCCGGCAACGCGCGGCGTAAGCTCGCGCCACACGACGTCTTCAAGTCACGCCCAGTCTTGGACACGAAAAGCCCTCCGTCGGCAAGCCGTCGGGACAACAGGTTCGACCGACGATGCGGATTTTGCGTGACGGTTCCGCGATCATCAACCCATTCCAAAGGTTTTACCCCGGATTGAGGCGATACTTTGGGGCGTGGCACCGCCGACAGCGCAGTCCTGCGGCGAAGGCCAGGTCCCCCGGCAATACGCTCGGTACCTCAAAGGCTTGAGGGCCCGTGGCGGCGATCAGCGCAACGACGCGACGCGGCCCGCGCAAGGTGCAAGCCGGCCCGACCGCCCAAGTGAGGACCCCGCCTCGGACGGTCGGCCGAATCACCTGGCGACCGCCCCTTCGGAACAGCGCGCGCGGGAAGGCGGTCGGCCCCGCGTGAACCGAGCTCGTCGGCCGCATCGAGACGAGGCATCTTGAGGGGGCAACAGACGCTCGTCGCCCTCAAAGGTTTGAAGGCCGAACCGCGAATCCCAGGAACCGTGCCAAGTATGCAGCGGGCCCATGAGGACCACATCGTGGGCGCCGCTCGGATCGGGGCTGCCCAACACGGTAATCGAAAGCAAAGCCACAATTATCGGCTTACTGAATCGCATCTGCATTGAGGCCCCCCTCGCATCGCTCAAACTTCGTCGCCGCAGCTTCACGATCGGTTCAGCGAGGCTCGATCGGCCGGAGGCGGCGCGAAACCCACGATGCTGGCAGCACATGAGCAGCGGCGCTGGGGTTTGATGCGGGTCAGCGTGGCGCGTGCGTCCAACCGCGACGGCGAGGGCGGTCAGCCGTGTCGGTCGATCGATTGCTTGGTCAGTCGGCACCCGCTATAAGCCGCGACAACCTGCGAGCCTATAAACATCTCAACAAAGGACGATGCCGATGGCGATCGAGCGAACCTTCTCGATCATCAAGCCCGATGCGACCCAGCGCAATCTGACCGGGGCCATCAACGCGATCATCGAGCGCGACGGGCTGGGGATCATCGCTCAGAAACGTATCCGTATGACTCGGGACCAAGCGGAGACGTTCTATGCGGTGCATCGGGCCCGGCCGTTTTTCGGTGAACTCGTTGAATTCATGACCTCGGGCCCAGTGGTCGTCCAGGTCCTGGAGGGTGAGAACGCAATCGCCAGGTATCGCGAACTGATGGGCGCCACTGATCCGGCCAAAGCCGAGCCTGGTACTATTCGCAAAGCGCATGGGCTGTCGGTCGGCGAAAATTCGGTTCACGGTTCAGACAGCCCGGCGACCGCTAGCGTCGAGATTGCGCAGTTCTTTTCCGGGAACGAAATCGTCGGTTGATCAGACCGTTCGCGCGCCTTCACCTTCGTGGTTTCGCGCGAGCGCAAGGCGATGCCGGGTCGAATTCTCAATCACGCCGTCAATTATGATCGCGGGTCGTCTCGTGCCATTAGACGAACGCTCGAGGCTTTCACCACTTCAGCTCGAGGCCCAATGTCCCGGAATTGGACTGGAAGTGTTCTCGGAAACGCGCATCGTAGCCGGCATAGATCCGAAGGTTCTGACTAAACCGCGTCGACACAGTGGCCCCGGTGTCGAAGCCGTATTGACCTTCCGGAATTGACGCAACCGTATCTTGGATGGTCGGCACCACGACCGATGTGGCGACGACCGAACTGTTGCTCTCCGCCAGGACATCGACGAAGCGCCCGTAGGCACTGACATCGTAAAGCCGGTGCTCCGCGACCCAGCTCTCGCCGACTTCCAGGCCCGCGTACGCGTGAGCACGATAGTTGGTCTCGCTGGGCGCCATGAGGGCGTTGATGCCACCGGACTCGGTGAACGCCCCGGTTTGGGTCTGCGTCCAGTCGGCCGCAATCTTGGGAACGATGCGACCGTGCTGGCCGACCGTGAAGGTGTAGCCGAGCTCGGCGATGGCTCCCCAGACCTTGGCATCATAGGACGCCGTCAATTCGCTAATCGCGGTCCGGTTCGAATCGACATTACCGAAGCCATAGGTCGCTGCCAGACCGAGCGTCCATTGACCGACATCAATGGTCGCGTTGGCCCCAAGCTGCGTCAATTGAAGCATCGCACTCTGCGAAAAGCCTGGTACGTCGATGTGGGTCCAGCCTTGGTCGATCCCCAATCCGACCGCAACGCCGGGCGCCACCAGCATGCTGGCACCGCCAATCGCCTCGGTGCTGTCACGTCGCTCGCCCGGGATCCCGTCCACATTGAAGGTACGCACCGACATGCCGTCGAACTCGGCCCAACTGCGGTAGCGGGGCAACCGCGGATCGAGCGCCGCGGAGGCGCCGCCGCCTTCGGAGTCGTTTTCGGATGTGCGTCCGCTTTCGTTGGTCAGACGCTGCAGAAATTGCGTTCCAAGGTCCAATAATCCGGCCGACGCACTGTTCAACACGAATGGGTCCGGACAGCGCAGGTCACGTCCGCAAAAGCCCGGTCCTGGTCCTGCTTCCTGGGCTCGTGCCGTGGTCGCAAAGCCTGCCGCGAATAGGGCTGCGGTAAGCCCTACGGCCAGCCAACCATGCCTGATCATCTGTCCCCGTGCCCCACGCCGACGCTACTCAAACCAGGCCCCTCCTGGTTACTGTAGGCAACACCGCCGCCACAATCGGCCCGTCGCGGCCACAGCCCGGGCATTGTTGCGGATTCCATGCCCGCGTCAATAGCCCGCGTCCAGTTGGTTCTCCGCTGCCTTCCGGTGCCGGGCGCGGAGAGTGTCGCTGCCGCCCCGTGATCTGTGAGCTTGACCGATCGGTTCGATCACCGACGCAATCGCGATTGCGGTTCGTTGTCGTGACAAGGCGAAGGCGATTACCGTTGCGAATCTGTCGAGATCCGCGACGAAACGATCAGGCGCCTTCAACAAACCCCACGCGTCCTGCACGGCGATTTGATCGCACGCGCGAGCAACGATGCGGCTGACATATCAGCCACGACCTCGACGGTGGGTCCGGTTCTTTGTCGTCGGTTCCGACGCATGATGTGGCCTTGCTAACGCCAAAATTTTCGTGTTGCTTTTCTGGGCAATCTGATTTTGGCCGTTCCGGCCTCGATGTCATTTAGAGTGACATCGCTTCGGATCTCTCCAAAAGCCGGGTTGTCGTGTGGGTGCCGTTGGCGCCCGCGTGGAGCCGAATATTGATTGACTGAAGACCAGGAGACCGACGATGCAGAAGGGCACCGTCAAGTGGTTCAACCCGACCAAGGGCTACGGGTTCATCAGGCCGACGACCGGTGACAAGGACGTATTCGTCCACATTTCGGCTGTCGAGCGTGCTGGCCTCAGCACCCTCAACGAGGGGCAGGTGGTCGAGTACGAGCTTGTCACCAACCGTGGTAAGACATCCGCTGAGAATCTGAAAGTTGCCTGACGAACAGCAGCTGTCGGCGCGTAAGAAAGCCGACCGCACACCTTCCGTAGCCCCCGGTCCAAAGCCGGGGGTTTTCTTTAATTTTGGTATCTTGGGGTGCAGCCGCCCCATCAGGCCTGGGCACCGCGTCGCCGACGAGACATCGGCGCAGCTCTCGCCGGGCCCGGAACATCGAGGGCCTTCTGAACGACTTCGCCGAGAGCGGTAAAATCCTGCTTGCGTGGCGACGTTCGTCGCCAGACGAGACCAACGTCGCGTTGTGGCTGAGGTTCGTGAAATCGCAGCAGCTTGACGCGGTCATCGCGCACCTCGACGTCGACCGCCACCTCGGGAACCAGCGTGACTCCATAGCCGCTCGCAACCATCTGCAGGATGGTCGCGAGGCTGGTGGCGCCAAGGCTGGTATTCACGTCGCCGCGCGCCCGCGCACAATAGGCAAGCGCCTGATCACGCAGACAATGTCCCTCTTCAAGCAGCACGAGATTACGCTGGTCTACGTCCTGCGCGCTGACACGGGCACGCTCACGCAATGGATCATCGGCCGGAACGGCCAGGAGAAACCGATCCTCAAACAACCGCAGGCTCTCGATATCGGGCTGATCAACCGGCAGCGCGAGCAACAGAACATCGAGCGCCCCTCGCGTGAGCTCCGCCAAAAGAGTCTTGGTCTGCGTCTCGATCAGCTCGAGCCGCAACTGCGGATGCTCGGCATGCAGTTTGGGCAATATGCGCGGTAAAATGTAGGGGGCGAGCGTCGGAATTACGCCGAGCCGCAAGGGGCCGCATAGTGGTTGGCCGCTATGACGCGCGAAGTCGGTGAGGTCGCGCGCTGCACTAAGGATCAAGGCGGCGCGCCGGGCGACCTCCACGCCGATTTCCGTGAGCAGGACGCGGTTCTGGCGCCGCTCGACCAGTTCGGCTCCCAGCAATTCCTCAAGTTCTCGGATCTGCATCGAGAGTGCCGGCTGGCTGACGGCGCAATCTTGCGCCGCGCGTCCAAAGTGGCGGTGCCGGGCCAGGGCATCGAGATAGCGCAATTGGCGCAGGGTCAGCATCCCAATAAGATAAGCTTATCAGGGCGCCAAGCAAATACGATTGGACTTATCGGCTAGACCGGCCATGATGCAATGGCGGATGGACTAACCTCCGCACAACCGAGGAGGATGCTCACCATGGCTTGGGAAACTCCGACGCTCGTCGAAGTCTGCATCGGACTGGAGATCAGCGGTTATCTGCCGGCCGAGCTCTGAGTCGAGTCAGCGAGGCATCGGCCTCTTGCGGCCCGGACGCCGATGGTTTGGACGGTCTGCCGGGTGTCCGATGCGAAGCCGGAAATCGAGATTAAGCATCAAACGAGCTGCTGTGCGCCCAAACGGATCGCACGGCAGCCCGGATTTCAAGGTTGTGCTTGACGGCCGCGGAGGGTGCCCGCGCGAGGCTCGAACGACTTTTCGGTTCCGCGCGTCACCGGCCCGCCCAAGGCCTGGCGCTCCGCTAGGCGGCTGCTTTGCAGCCGGCCATTTCACTCCACTGCGGATAATAGCGACTCATCATCCGTCCGACATAGCGCCGCAGATTGGAGTGGCGCTCGGCCGCCTGCCGTGCCGGGGATTCGAACAAAGGGCAGAGCAGGCCGGTCACAAAGGCAAACACCGTCGCGTCAACCCCGGTGGGTTCGCCGCCCATGAAATAGGATTTGTCTCCAAGATATTCGACGATCGCATCAACCGAACGGATGGCGAGACGGTCGATTTCGTCGGGCGCGTGGCGGCCCATGCCTTGGGCCCTTAGATAGTGACGTATCTTGCGGCGCACCATCGACACCACCAGCGGGCGTGCCGGCCAGGGGACCGCGCGAAAGAATTTGATTGGACCCTTGGCGAAGTTGGCATCGTTGTTCCATCGAGACTCGAGAATGGCCCAATAAAGCTGGTCCTCGAGCATTTTTTCAAACGCCCACGCGACCGCGCGCTGCTCGGTCGATAATCCCTGATCGAAATCAACGCCGTATTTTTTCTCCAGATGCCAGCGGATCAGCGTCGAATCGGCCACGATCTCGCCGTCATCGTCGATGTAGGGCAACTTGCCTTTCGGCGCCTTGCGAAAGCCCGCTGTATCTATTTGGTAGGTAAGCTTTGCCATCTTCAGCAGAAGCTCGGCCTTCATAACGAACGGGCTGGGGTCCGGCAGCCCAAATCCGGGGCCAAAGCCAAAAAGAGTGATCATGTTTGCAAGTCTCCGAGACCTCGCGGGGTGAGGACACCGCGACCGAAGCAGTAGCCGGAAATCAAAGGCGAATATAGCGTTGAACTTCTGAGCGCCTGCGACTGTTTGTGACTTGTGAAACGATCGGCGAGCGAAAGGGCCTGCGGTCTGTCGGGTGAGACCACATGGCGCATACGCCGCAGCCGCAAACCGTCCATACCAGCGAGCAGCGACCGGGCGTTCCGCGGCGATCGCCATCCACATAGGGTTAGACGTTTGCCTCAAACCTCTCCAACTGTGGTGCTCGTTGTGCGCGTCAGTGGCCGCCGGATAGTGGGCCGTGATCGGACGGAACCAGCAGGGCGTCGACGACCCCACCAGCCGCAGCGAGCACGCAGCGTCCACCAATCAAGCGCGCACATCCCTGCGCGACAAGTCGCAACGCCAGGGGATAAAGCCGATGCTCGACGGCAAGGACGCGCGCCTCGAGTGTATCTGTAGTGTCGTTCTCAAGGACCGGGACCGCACCTTGGGCGACGATCGGGCCGGCATCCGTTTCGGTGACAACGAAATGAACGGTTGCGCCGGTGATTTTGACGCCCGCGCGAAGCGCCTGGCCATGAGGATCAAGGCCCCTAAAGGAAGGTAGCAGCGAAGGATGAATGTTGAGCATCCGGCCCTGCCAGTGTTGCACGAATGGGGCAGTGAACAGGCGCATGAAGCCAGCGAGGCAGACGATCTCGATGGCGTGTTCATCGAGAATGGTCTGCAGATCCCGTTCGAAGGCGGTGCGGTCCTGCCCATAGGGTCGATGATCGAGCGCGACGCAGGCCACGCCGTGTTGTCTGGCCAAGGTCAGGCCGGGCGCATGCGGCTGGTTGGAGACGATGAGCACAATCTGCGCCGGATAGTTTGGATCCTGCGCAGCGGCGATCAGCGCGGCCATGTTGGATCCGCGCCCCGAAATTAACACAGCAACCCGACGGCGCATCGCAAACGCCCCGCAGCTGGAATTTGGCCAGACGGGCTTGCCGGCCCGCGTGTGCCTCAGCGTTCAAGATCGCGAAGCCGTAGTCCTTCAACGACGACGCGCTGATCCCCCTCAGCTGCACACACCTCACCAAGTCGGTCGATCTGCTCGCCTTCGCGGGTCAGCACGTCGGCCACGGCATCGGCCTGCTCGGGATCGACGATGGCCACCATGCCGACGCCGCAATTGAAGGTCCGGAGCATCTCGGCGTCCTCGATACCGCCAGCCTGGGCGAGCCAGCCGAACACCGCGGGGATCGGAACGGCGCTGAGGTCGAGCCGCGCGCCGAGGCCGGCCGGCAGTACGCGCGGCAGGTTTTCCGGCAGGCCACCTCCTGTAATATGCGCGAGGGCCTTGACGGCGCCGGTCTGCCGGATCGCAGCGATGCAGGCCCGGACATAAATGCGCGTCGGGGTCAGCAGCACTTCGCCCAAAGCTCGCGGGGCCGCGAACGGGGCAGGGTCGTGCCACTCCAGTCCAGATCTGGCGACGATCTTGCGCACCAGCGAAAAGCCGTTGGAATGCAGACCTGAGGCGCGAAGTCCGAGCACCACATCGCCAGCCCGAATGTCTGCGCGTGGAAGCAACTGGCCTCGCTCGGCAGCGCCGACCGCGAAGCCCGCCAGATCGTAGTCCTCGTTGGCATAAAGACCGGGCATTTCCGCGGTCTCGCCGCCAATCAGCGCGCAGCGCGCCATTTTGCAGCCGGCCGCAATTCCTTCGACGACCTTGGCGCCGACCGCCGGATCGAGCCGTGCGCAGGCGAAATAATCAAGAAAGAACAGCGGCTCGGCACCTTGGACGACAATATCGTTGACCGACATGGCGACCAGGTCGATCCCAATCGTGTCGTGCCGTCCAGTATCGATGGCAATCTTGACCTTGGTTCCGACCCCATCGGTCGCGGCCACCAGCACCGGGTCGCGAAACCCGGCCTGCTTGAGGTCGAACAAGCCGCCGAAGCCACCAATCTCCGCATCGGCGCCCGGTCTGGCGGTGGCGCGCACCAGCGGCTTGATCAGATGCACCAAATGGTTGCCCGCGTCGATGTCGACGCCAGCTTGTCCATAGGTGAGCCCTCGCACGCCTGGCATGCAAGCGCAGTACCAGTTTTCAGCATAGCCGCACAAGACCGTGCGCCGGATGGTTGGTCTGATGCGGACAATGCCCAGGCGCCGCCAGCCGTGCACTCTCGCCGAATCCGTGAGCGATGCGTTGATCGGCGTGGGACCGGGACGCACGCCACGAACGAGCCGGGCTATGCGAGCCAGCCTCCGGATCGGCTCCGCGCCGGCCCAAGATCACACGCGGGTATCGGCGCCAGGAATCGTGCGATCTGCCAAGGAGCGGCTGTCCATGGCAATCGGGCACCGCGCCGGGCCATTTTACCTCGGGCACTCAAGATACCGTCGCGCGCCTGACGGCTGCCGACACTTTCAGGTAATCGAAAGTTTGCCAAGCCGAGCGCAGCGGTCTATTGGCGAAGAGCTCAAAATCAAACGAGGTTAATGGTGATAAAATAGAGATTCGACCGCTGTCACATCGAAACAGCGGTCGGAACATCAGACCTAAAAGGGGGCATTTTCCACCTGCTGCCACGTCCGTGACTGCCAGCTCGGAGATCGCCGGCTGTGGTGCCGCCCACACGGCAGCCGGCCCGAGCAGTGCGACTGGGCCCGGATGAGTCGGGTCCATCTGGTGGGAAGTTCAGAACTATCATGAATTTGCCGAATCTCATCACGCTTGGCCGCATTCTCTCGGTCCCCGTCATGGTCTGGGCGATCGCATCAGGCCAGATGCTGATCGCCTTTGCACTGTTTGTGGCAGCTGGTGTCAGCGATGCGGTCGACGGATTTCTGGCCAAGCGTTTCGGCATGGCGAGCGAACTCGGTGCCTTCCTTGATCCTCTGGCCGACAAAGTATTGATCGTCTCCGTCTATGTGGCGCTCGGCATCAGCGAGGCGCTGCCGCGCTGGCTGGTCATCCTGGTGGTTTCGCGCGATTTGATGATCATCGGCGCCGTGATCCTTTCCTGGCTGGTCGGCAAGCCGGTCCCGCTCAAACCGCTGTTCGTCTCCAAGCTGAACACAGCGGCGCAGATCGCGCTTGCCGGCTTGGTGCTGGCCTCACTGGGCCTCGGCTTCGGAGCCGGTTGGTTATTGGTGGCGACAAGTGCGGCGGTGGCCGTGCTGACGCTGTGGTCGATCGCCGCCTACGTCCGCGAATGGGTGCGTCACATGGGTGCGGCCGATATCGCGCGCCAATAGTCCGTCGAAATCATTTCGCTGATTCACAGACCTTTAGTGCCGCTGCGAGTCGTTCGGCCCGGAGCTGCAAGGAGCAAGACGTCTTGGATATCACCTGTATTGTGGCAATCGGCACTCGCTGCCTCACCCGACATGCCCAAGGGGGTCCGGCGACGCGAACTCATGCTGCTATCCGTCTGATTCGCCAAAGAATGTTTCCGGACCGATCGGTAAGGGGCATGCCTCATTGACCAGGCTCGCGCCGTGGCCAACAATCGCCTCACTGTGGTGCGCGCGAAGGCCCTCAAAGGGCGCGTCATCGATCGCGCGATCGATGATATATCAGGTGCTTCGTTGAGCCGACGAGCTAACCAACAACCGGGGATCATCAAATTGCGGCCTTCATAGCGTCGACGCATGAGGAAGTCGAAAACCGCTCGGATGTTGGATGCCCTGACGCATCGGCCTGATTGTTTTTTGGGATAATTCCATGAGCCTGTCGCGACAGATGACGTTCTGGATCGTGGCCATCGTGGTCGTGGTCGGCGGGCTGTGGCTGCTGCGCGAGATCTTGCTGCCGTTTGTGGCCGGCATGGCGCTTGCCTATCTGCTTGATCCGCTCGCCAATCGGATCGAACGGCTGGGGATCAGCCGTCTGGCGGCCGCTTTGCTGATCGTTGTGACCTTCACCCTCGCGTTACTGGTCCTGGCTGTCTTGGTTGTTCCCATCCTGGGCGGTCAGCTTTCCGCCCTGATCGACCGGCTTCCTGATTATGCCGGTCGGCTGCAGGCGTTGATGGCCGATCGCCCGGGGTTGCGCAAGGTGCTGGGCGAGCTTCCCAATGCGGATATCGGCGACGTGATGAAGGAGGGGGCCGGCTGGCTTGCCACCTTTCTGCATTCGCTGTGGTCGGGCGGACAGGCGCTGATCTCACTATTCTCTTTGTTGGTAGTGACGCCGGTCGTGGCGTTTTATCTGATCTACGACTGGGAGAACATGGTCAAGGCGGTGGACGATTGGGTGCCGCGACCGCAGCTCACCCTGGTGCGCCAACTGGCCCTGGAGATCGATGAAGCGATGGCCGGCTTCGTGCGCGGTCAGACCGGGGTCTGTCTGATTCTCGGCTCATTCTATGCGGTGGCGCTCACGCTGGTGCAGTTGAATTTCGGATTGCTGATCGGGTTGATTGCCGGCCTCATCACCTTCATTCCCTACGTCGGCTCTCTGACCGGCCTGGTGCTGGGGCTCGGTATCGCGGTCGCACAGTTCTGGCCTGATTATTCGGCAATTCTCGAGGTGCTCGGCATCTTTCTGATTGGCCAATTCGTCGAAGCCTATGTGCTGTCCCCGAAACTGGTGGGCGAAAGCATCGGACTGCATCCGGTGTGGCTGATCTTCGCT
>Ga0187783_10000490_pt1 | contig 29313 bp, 23 predicted proteins | sample 1015_SJ02_MP02_2_FD_132471 | JGI IMG/M metagenome (GOLD analysis project Ga0187783, IMG submission 132471) | Tropical peat soil microbial communities from peatlands in Department of Meta, Colombia - 1015_SJ02_MP02_20_MG | ecosystem: Environmental > Terrestrial > Soil > Wetlands > Peat | place... | reverse complement strand
CGGGCGGTGCCGGCGATGCTGCCGGCACCGCCCGCCTCGCGCTGGCTGGGCCGGAGGCCCGGCGCCACCTATGCTGGAGGGAGCGGCGGGCGAGCCGACCGGGCGGCCGCGTCGCGTCAGCTTGGCTGGCGCGCCGAGGAAGGTCCGGGCTCCGCAGGGCAGGGTGGTCGGTAACGCCGACCCGGGGCGACCCGCGGGACAGTGCCACAGAAAGTAAACCGCCCCCGGACTCGTCCGGGGGTAAGGGTGAAACGGTGGTGTAAGAGACCACCAGCGCCCAGGGTGACCTGGGCGGCTCGGTAAACCCCACCCGGAGCAAGGTCAAGAGGGAGCGCACCCGAGCGGTGCGCTCCTGCGCGAGCGATCGAGGGCTGCCCGCCCGAGCTCGCGGGTAGACCGCTTGAGGCTGCCGGCAACGGCAGCCCTAGATGGATGGCCGCCGGCCCGCGCGAGCGGGTGCACAGAACCCGGCCTACAGGCCGGCTCGCCCGCCGCCCGCCGCCGGGACTCGAGCGGCCTTTGCTGGACGGCTCGCTGCCGCGGCTGAGGCTACATCCGGCGGGTTATTGACCGGCTAATGCCGAGGCCCTTACCTTCGGGGCACGGGCGGCCACCCCTGGCCGTCGTTCCCCCCCGGAGAGGCAGACTATGCATCGACTCCCTCGCATCGTGGCATGCGCAGTAATCGCCGCGCTGCCGGCTTTCGGCCTGACGGCTGGGTTAACCACGGCCGCCAATGCCAGCTCGGTTGGCACGGCCCCGGCCAGGGCTGACGCACTGGCCATCGCGATCATCCGGAGCCTCCAAATCGGCCAGCATGGAACCAACCACAGCCTGCCGGGCGCACCCCACAACATCTCCGGGCAGGGCCAGGTGGAGAGCACGAACTGGTCCGGATACGCCGACACCGGCAGCAATTTCTCGACCGTGGCCGGCACGTGGAGCGAGCCGGGCGCCAGCTGCTCGCGGAGCACGACGACCTACGCGGCTTTCTGGGTCGGCATCGACGGCTACAGCAGCGATACCGTGGAGCAGGACGGCACCCTCATCGAGTGCTACCGGCGTATCGCCTACCAGTACAGCTGGTGGGAAATGTACCCGACGAATGACATCCAGGTCGTCGGCGAGTCGGTAGCGGCCGGCGACAGCATCAGCGCCTCCGTGGTGCGCAGCGGCGACAGCTACACGCTGAGCGTCACCGACTCCACCCACTCGGCCAATAGCTTCACCACGACGCAGGCCTGCTCGAGCTGCAGCAACAGCAGCGCCGAGTGGATCGCCGAGGCACCGTGCTGCACCAACAGCGGCGGCATCTTGCCGCTGGCCGACTTCGGCACCTGGACCGAGAGCGGCGCCACGGTGACCGAGGGCAGCACCTCCGGCGCCATCTCCACGTTCACCGATGACGAGATCACCATGGTCGACAACTCGGGCCTGGTCAAGGCCCAGCCCGGCACGCTGAATAGCTCCGGCAACGGGTTCTCCGATACCTGGGAGCGCAGCAGCTAACAGTCAGCCGCCCTTCCCGCCCGGCAGCCTCGCCGGGCGGGAAGGGTCAGGACCGGAACGCGGCGTAGATGATCGCGGCTAGCCGGTCGATCATCTCGTCCCTGGGCAGCCTGACCTCCGTGCCCATCAGGTAGTTGATCCGCTCGAGCATCATCAGGCAGGCGACGGCGGTCAGCTCCGCGTGCTCGGTGCGCAGTCCGTCGCCGGCCGGGCCGCCGTCGGCGGCGGTCATGCCCTGGGTCATGACCTCGGAAAGCCGGAACAGCACCTGCAGCCCGTCACTGAACACGCTCTCGCCGACAATTTCCGCCTGGCTCAGGATCCGGATGACGGTTGCGTGGGCGCCATAGGTGTCGCAGAACCGCTCGACCCATCGGCGCAACGCGGCCTTGCCCGCGTCATTGCTGGTGACCACGGGGAACTCATCGGTGATCTCCGCCATATCCACCAGGGCGTCGCGCAGCAGCGTCCGGAAGAGGTCGTCCTTGTTGGCGAAATACAAATAGAACGTCCCGTGCGAGGTCTTAGCCCGGCGGACGATGTCCTCGACCCTGGCCGCCTGGAAGCCCGCCTCCCCGAACTCGGCCAGGCCCGCCTGCAGCAGCCTGCGGACCGTCTCGCGGCCGTGTGCGCCGAGTTCGCGCTGCAGGGCCGGCACGCCGCCGTCGACCGACGGGCGCAGCGGCCGCGCTCCGCCGGTAGCACGATTGGTCAGCTGTCCGCCCCTTTTGTGCCCGCCGCCGTCAGCCGGCGCCTCGCCTTGCTGGCCGAGCCGGCTCACCTTCGGTCCAGGCGGATTCGCCCGCATGCCGGGTGCGCTTCCTAACGCGCCGCGCTAGGCGCCAGCGCGCCGCACAGCGCGATGCTGGCTCGCCCGGATGTCCGACACATGTCGGGAGACTAACCGGTGATCGGCCTTGCGGCCACGGCGGGGTCGATGGTGGTCGTCATGGTACCGCGCGGGACCGCTGCCTTCCGCTGACCAGTTAACCAGATACCGCTTAGCAGGGCCGCATTTTTGTCGTGAATTCCGCTCGACTCGGCGCTTCGCTGCAGCTAGATGAGGCTTTCGCAGAGTTCAGGCGGAGGCTACAGCTGACAGCGGTATCAGGTGACGTAAGCGTCATTATTTGCTTCGAATTAGCGGCGCGTGCGGAAATAGAGACCATGACTCGCGACAGAGCCGGGGGTGGAACCGCGCTCGGGCAGCCGCCTGCCCGACCGCAGCCGGGCGTCATCCCGGCTGACGCGATGGCAGCCAAGGCCGCCGCCGAGAACTTCCCCGTCGCCCTGCGGGTCCTTCCGCGCCGCTACCGCGGCTACCTGATGGCCGTCTACGCGTTCGCCCGGACGGTGGACGACATCGGCGACGAGGCGCCGCCGGAGCAGCGACCGCGGTTGCTCGCTGACCTACGCGAGGACCTGCAACGGCTCTATGCCGCCCAGCCCGGCAGCCGGCCGGCCCACCCCGTTGTGCGCGGGCTGGCCGGTGCGGTGACTGACTGTGCCATTCCGATGCGGCCCTTTCGTGACCTGATCGCGGCGAACGAGCAGGACCAGGTCGTGTCCCGGTACCAGACGTTCGACGACCTGCTCGGCTACTGCCGGCTGTCGGCCAACCCGGTCGGTCAGCTCGTGCTGTACGTGTTCGGGTGCTACACGCCCGAGCGCGCCGAACTGTCCGACGCCGTCTGCAGTGCCCTCCAGGTCGTCGAGCACCTGCAGGACGTGGCCGAGGACTTCCGGGCCGGTCGCATTTACGTGCCGCTTGACGACCTGCAGAGCCACGGCTGCACCGAGCAGGACCTGGCGGCGCCGTCGGCCTCGCCGGAGCTTCGCCGGGTGGTCGCGGCTGAGGCCGGCCGCGCCGCGGCCCTGCTGGCAGCGGGCTCGCCGCTGGTGGGGCAGCTGCGCGGCGCGGCGCGGATCGCGGTCGCCGGGTACCTGGCCGGTGGTCGGGCGGCGCTCCGCGCGCTCGCCCGGGCCCGCTACGACGTGCTCGCGAGCAGTCCACGGCCGTCCAGGGGCGGGACCGCGGTGGCGTTCGTCGGCGCACTGGTACGGGGCCGGTGAGCCCGTGACCCTCAGTGCCCCGCACACTGCCGACGTCAGTGCTGCCTACCGGCGCTGCGAAGCCATCACCCGGCAGCAGGCCAAAAACTTCGCCTACGGCATCGCGCTGCTGCCTGGCGACAAGAGGCGGGCGCTGTCGGCGGTCTATGCCCTTGCGCGTCGCATCGACGACATCGGCGACGGCACGCTGCCGACCGCGGAGAAGCTCACGGCGCTGGGCGCGACCAGGGCCGCGATCGCCGATCTTGCGGGCGGCACCGCGGCCGACGCCGCGGCGACCGAAGATCCGGTGCTCATTGCCCTGCACGATGCCGCCCGCCGGTTCCCCCTCCCGCTGGCTGCCTTCGGGGAGCTGATCGAGGGCTGCGAGGCCGACGTGCGCGGCGATCGGTATGACACGTTCGACCAGCTCGAGCGCTATTGCCGGTGGGTCGCCGGGTCGATCGGCCGGCTGTCTCTCGGCGTCTTCGGCAGCCGGGATCCCGGCTCCGCGGAGGCGCTGGCCGACTCGCTGGGCGTCGCCCTGCAGCTGACCAACATCCTGCGGGACGTGCGCGAGGATCTCGGCAACGGCCGGGTCTACCTGCCCGCCGATGACCTGGGCCGGTTTGGCTGCCGGCTGATCCCGGCGGAGTCCGCGGACGGGGGCGCCGAGGCCGGCCAGGGCACGATCGACGGACCCATGGCCGACCTGATCCGGTTCGAGGCAGAACGCGCCCGGCGCTGGTACGCCGTCGGCCTGCGGCTCCTGCCGCTGCTTGACCGGCGCAGCGCGGCCTGCACGGGGGCCATGGCGGGTATCTACCGGCGGCTCCTCGAGCACATTGCGGCCCGCCCGGAGGCGTCGCTGGCGGCCCGGATGTCGCTGCCCGGCCGGGAGAAGGCGATGATCGCGGCCGCGGCCCTGACCGGCATCGGCCGCGCAGGGCCGCGCCGGGGCGGCGTGGCTGCGGGAGCCCCATCGTGACCGGGCGCACGGTGGTCGTGATCGGCGGCGGTCTGGCCGGCATCACCGCCGCGATCCAGCTGCGGGACGCGGGCCTGGACGTGACCCTGCTGGAGTCGCGACCGCGGCTCGGTGGCGCCGCCACGTCCTACCCGCGCGCCGGGATGATGATCGACAACGGTCAGCACGTCTTCCTGCGCTGTTGCACCAGCTACCAGGAGCTGCTGTCCCGGCTGGGCGTCGCCGGCTCCGTGACGATCCAGGACCGCTTCGACGTCACCGTCCTCGGCCCTGGCGGCCCGGCCAGGCTGCGCCGCAGCGCGCTGCCCAGCCCGCTGCACCTGGCCAGGTCGCTGCTCGGCTACCCGCTGTTGCCGCTCGCCGAGCGGGTGCGGGTGGGCCGGGCGGCGCTGGCCTTCCGGCGGGCCGACCCGGCCAGTCCCGCGCTCGACCGTCAGCCGCTCGGCGACTGGCTGGCGGACCGCGGCCAGGGCCAGCGGGCCAGGCGGCGGCTCTGGGACCTGTTCATCATCTCGGCGCTGAACATCGACGGTGACCAGGCCAGCGCCGCGCTGGCGGCCAAGGTGATCAAGACGGCGCTGCTCGGCCGCAACGACGCCGCCGACATCGGCATCGCGACGGTGCCGCTCGGTCGGCTGCACGCCGACGCCACCGCCGACCTGCTCGGGCGGCTCGGTGCGCACCTCCGGCTCGGCGCCAGGGCCACGGCGGTCGAGCGGCACGCTGACGGCGGCTTCCTGGTGCGGCTCGGGCGGGCAGAGGTCATCGCGGCGGGGTACGGCGCGACGGACCCCGAGCCGGGTCAGTCGCTGCTGGCCGACGGCGTCGTGCTGGCCGTGCCTGCTGACCAGGCAGCCCGGCTGGCCGGGACCGCGGGCGTGGCCGGCACTGCCGCGTGGGCCGACCTCGGCCATTCCCCGATCGTGAACGTGCACATCAGGTACGACCGCACGGTTATGGATCTGCCTTTCGTCGCGGCCGTAGATTCGCCGGTCCAGTGGGTATTCGACAAGACCAGGCAGGCCGGCGTGCGCGACGGCCAGTACCTGGCGGTCTCGGTATCCGCCGCCGACCATCTGGTGGAAGCGCCCACCGCGGCCATCCGCGAGCTGTTCGAGCCGGAGCTAGCGCGGCTCTTCCCGGCCGCCGCGAGCGCTACCATCAGGGATTTCTTCGTGACCCGAGAACGTCGGGCGACGTTCAGGCAGGGCCCGGGATCCGGTGCCCTGCGACCCGGTGCCGGAACCTCGGTGCCGGGACTTGTGCTGGCCGGTGCGTGGACCGCCACCGGCTGGCCGGACACCATGGAGGGTGCGGTGCGAAGCGGACACAATGCAGCGCGGGAGCTGGCCCGCGAGCTGGCCTCCCAGCCAGCGCTCGTCAGTGCCGCGAGGGGTTCCGCCTGGTCGGGTGCCTCATGACGGTCACCATGCCGGCCGGGGTGCAGACGGCTCGTGACCTGACCGGGCCCGCGATCGCCGGCGCGGTGGGCCGGCTGAGCCCGGCGGTCCGGGCGGTCGCCGCGTACCACCTCGGGCTCGCCGATGTCAACGGCGTGCCGGTGTCCGGCGGCGGAGCGGGCAAGGCGCTGCGGCCCGCCCTCGCGCTGCTCTCGGTGCGGGCCGCCGGGGCCGGGCCCGAGCGCGGCGTCGTGCCGGCCGCGGCGGTCGAACTGGTGCACAACTTCTCCCTGCTGCACGACGACATCATGGACGGCGACACCGAGCGCCGGCACCAGCCGACCGCGTGGACCGTGTACGGCGTCGGGGCGGCCATCCTGGCCGGCGACGCGCTGCTGGCCCTGGCCCAGGACATCCTGCTGGAGACCCCGCCGTACGGCGTGTGGGCCGCGCGCTGCCTGTCCGCGGCCGTGCAGCGGCTGATCGCTGGCCAGGGGGCGGACCTGGCCTTCGAGCGCCGCGACGACGTGGCCGTTGAGGAGTGCCTGGACATGGCGGGTGACAAGACCGCCGCGCTGATGGCGTGCGCGTGCAGCATCGGGGTGATCTACGTTGGCGGGTCGGCGAGCCTGGCGATGAGCCTGAGCGGCTTCGGCGCGCACGCGGGACTGTCCTTCCAGCTGGTGGACGACCTGCTCGGCATCTGGGGCGCGCCGGCTATCACCGGCAAGCCGGTCGGGTCGGACCTGCGGGCACGCAAGAAGTCCGTGCCCGTGGTGGCGGCCCTGACCAGCGGCACCACGGCCGGCCGCGAGCTGGCGGAGTTGCTCGCCAAGCCCGAGCCGCTGACCGAGGACGAGGTGAACGACGCCACCACCCTGGTCGAGGCGGCTGGCGGCAAGGAACAGATCGAGACGATGGCCGACGCCGAGCTGGCCTCGGCGCTGAACTGCCTGGCCGAGGCCGACATGCCCGAGGACGTGCGCGCCGAGTTCGCCGCGATCGCCGAGTTCATCACGGCCCGCCAGTGGTGACTCGCGGAGCCGTTCGGCCGCACGACGACGGCACGCGCTGGCCGGCCGGCCAGCCTGGTCGGCCAGGCAGCGGGCCGTCGTCCGACGGGCAGGCGGCCAGGACCGCGCTCGACCGCGCGGTCCGGCACCTGACCGGGTTGCAGGACTCCGCCGGGTGGTGGCAGGGCGAGCTCGAAACGAACGTCACCATGGACGCCGAGGACCTGCTGCTGCGCGAGTTCCTGGGCATCCGGGGCGCGGAGGAAACCGAGGCAGCGGCGCGCTGGATTCGGTCACAGCAGCGCGCCGACGGGACGTGGGCGAACTTCTACGGCAGTGACGCCGACCTGTCGACCACCGTCGAGGCCTACGTGGCGCTGCGCCTCGCGGGCGACCAGCCTGCGGCCGGCCACATGAAACAGGCGGCCGACTGGATCGTCAGCCGGGGTGGCCTCCCGGCCACCAGGGTCTTCACCCGTATCTGGCTGGCGCTGTTCGGAGAGTGGCCGTGGGAGAGGCTGCCGGTCATCCCACCTGAGATGATCTACCTGCCGCGCTGGGCTCCGCTCAACGTGTACGACTGGGCGTGCTGGGCACGCCAGACGATTGTGCCGCTGACGATCGTCTGCTCGCTCCGGCCGATCCGTCCGCTGCCCTTCAGCCTCGCCGAGCTCGCGGCGCCTGCCAGCGGTGACGCGGCGTCGGCCGGACCCGGGCCGACGGAGCGGGCGCCGCGCACCTGGCCAGACGACCCGTGGAGCACGGTCTTCAGCGGGCTCGATCGCGTGCTGCACCAGGTGGAGCGCAGGCTCGGCCGCAACCGCGCCAAGACCGCGGTGCGCGCCGCTGCGTACCGCCGGTGCGCCGAGTGGATCATCGCCCGGCAGGAGCGGGATGGCTGCTGGGGCGGCATCCAGCCACCTTGGGTGTACTCGCTGCTGGCCCTTCACCTGCTCGGTTACGAGCTCGACCACCCGGTCATCAGGCGCGGCCTGGATGGCCTGGACCGGTTCACCATCATCGAGGACGCGCCCGCGGGCAAGGTGCGTCGGCTGGAGGCCTGCCAGTCGCCGGTGTGGGACACGGTGCTGGCGATGGTCGCGCTCGCCGACGCCGGGCTGCCTGCCGATCACCCGGCCCTGCAGGCGGCGGCCCGCTGGGTGCTGGCGGAGGAGATCCGCGGTCCCGGTGACTGGCAGGTGCAGCGCCCCGGCCTGGCGCCGTCGGGCTGGGCGTTCGAGTTCGACAATGACGGATACCCGGACGTGGACGACACGGCCGAGGTCGTGCTCGCGCTCGGGCGGGTCGAGCAGCCCGACGACGCGATGGCGGCCGCAGCCGGTGCCGCCGCCGCCCGGGCGCTGACCTGGCTCACCGGCATGCAGTCGCGCGACGGCGGCTGGGGCGCGTTCGACGCCGACAACACCTCCAGGCTCGTCGCCAAGCTGCCGTTCTGCGACTTCGGCGAGGTCATCGACCCGCCATCCGCGGACGTCACGGCGCACACCGTGGAGGCGCTGGCAGCCGCGGGTCTCGGCGCCAGCCGCGCGGCGCGCCGTGGCGTGGCCTGGCTGCTGCGGAACCAGGAGCCGGACGGATCCTGGTTCGGCCGGTGGGGCGCCAACTATCTCTACGGGACCGGTGCGGTCGTGCCCGCACTCATCGCCGCCGGCGTGCTGCCCGGCAAGCCGTGTATCCGCCGCGCCGTCAGCTGGCTCATCGCACACCAGAACCCGGACGGCGGCTGGGGCGAGGATCTGCGGTCCTACGCCGATCCAGGCTGGGCCGGCCGCGGCCCGTCGACGGCGTCGCAGACGGCCTGGGCGCTGCTGGCACTGCTCGCCGTCGGCAGCGAGGACGCCATGACCAGCGCGCGGCGTGGCATTGCCTGGCTGGTCGCGACCCAGCGGCCGGACGGGTCATGGGACGAGCCGCAGTTCACCGGCACGGGCTTCCCCGGCGACTTCTACATCAACTACCACCTGTACCGCCTCGTCTTCCCGATCAGCGCGCTCGGCCGGTACCTGAGCGGCAGCCGATGACGACGCCGACCGTGTGCGCGCCACTGCGCGTCGAGGCCCGCGCGCTGCGTCGCGGCCTCGCCGACGCAGCGCGTGCGACCGAACCGACCGCAGCCACCGACGCGCCCGGAGCCGAGCCGGCCGACCCGGACCGGGTCCGGGTCGTCCGGACCGGTTACGGGCCGGTCAGGGCCGCGGCGGCGGCGGTCAGGATCGCCCGCGCGGGGCCGTCGGCGCTGGCGGTGGGCGGCGTCGGCGGCGGGCTGACCAGTGACCTGCGCGTGGGCGACGTGGTGGTGGCTAGCGAGGTGACCTACGGCGGCGCGACGGTGCGGTGTCCGGCCGCGCCGCTGCTCGCGGGCGAGCTGCGCCGCGCCGGGCTCCGAGTGAGCGTCGGACCGGTCGCCACCGTCGATCGCCTGGTCCGCGGCGCCCAGCCCGCGGGGCTGGCGGCGAGCGGGGCGATAGCGGTCGACATGGAGTCCGCGCCGCTGCTCGCGGCCGCGGCCGGGCGTCCCGTCGTGGTGGTGCGGGCCATCTCCGACACGCCGGACCGGCCGCTGGCCTCGCCCGACATCGTCACCGGCGGCCTGGCCGCGCTGCGGTCGCTGCGGCAGGCAGCGCCGGCGCTGGCGCGCTGGGCGGCGGCCCTAGGCCCGCGGCGGGTGCTGCTCGCCAGCCCCCGGTCGTTCTGCGCGGGCGTGGAGCGGGCCATCGAGATTGTCGAGCTGGCGCTCGAGCAGCGCGGCGCGCCGGTGTACGTCCGCAAGCAGATCGTGCACAACGCGACGGTCGTGGCGGACCTGGAGCGGCGCGGCGCGATCTTCGTGGATGAGCTGACGGAGGTGCCGGACGGGGCGAGCGTGGTGTTCTCGGCCCACGGCGTTGCGCCCGAGGTGCGGCAGGAGGCCGCACGGCGCGGGCTGGACGCGGTCGACGCCACCTGTCCGCTGGTGGCCAAGGTGCACGCCGAGGCGCGCCGGTACGCTGCCGATGGCTACCTGGTGGCGCTCATCGGCCACGCCGGCCACGAGGAGGTCGAGGGCACGCTGGGGGAGGCCCCTGACGCGATGGCCCTCGTCGAGCGGCCCGCCGACGTGGCGCGGCTGACCCCGGCCGACCCGGCCAGGGTGGCCTACCTGATGCAGACGACGCTCGCGGCTGACGAGGCCACGGCCGTCGTCGACGCGATCACCGAGCGATTCCCGCTGGCAACCGGGCCGGGAACCGGCGACATCTGCTACGCCACCACGAACCGGCAGTCCGCGGTGCGCGCCATCGCGGCCCGGTGCGACGTGGTCCTCGTGGCCGGCTCGGCGAACTCGTCCAACTCGCTGCGCCTGGTCGAGACGGCCAGGCGCGCGGGGGCGGCGGCCTACCTCGTGGATCGGGCCGAAGACATCCAGCTGGGCTGGCTGGCGGGCGCCAGCGCGGTGGGGATCACCGCCGGCGCGTCGGCACCACCCGCCATCGTCGAGGAGATCGTGGCCGCCATCGGCGGCCTCGGCGAGATCGAAACCGAGGAGGTGGCCGTCGCGACCGAGTCGGTGCAGTTCGGGCTGCCCAAGGAGGTGCGACGGCAGCCCGTCGGGTCTGGCGAGGGCTGACGGCGGCATGACCGCACGGATGACCAGAGAACTAACCAGGAGAGAGACGGTGCCATCGTGAGCATGCCACTGCGCCAGAGCCTGCGGGTGGGGAGCTACCTGCTCGGGCAGAAGCTGCGCGGCAACAAGAAGTTCCCGCTGATCGTCGAGCTGGAACCGCTGTTCGCCTGCAACCTCAAGTGCGCGGGCTGCGGCAAAATCCAGCAGCCGGCCAGCGTCCTGAAGCAGCGGATGCCGGTCGAGCAGGCGCTCGGGGCTATCGAGGAGTGCGGGGCGCCGATGGTGTCGATCGCGGGCGGTGAGCCGCTCATGCACCCGCAGATCGACGTGCTGGTCCGCGAGCTGGTCAAGCGCAAGAAGTTCGTGTTCTTGTGCACCAACGCGCTGCTCATGCCGAAGAAGCTAGACAAGTTCACCCCCTCGCCCTACTTCGCGTTCGTGGTGCACATCGACGGGCTGCGCGAGCGGCACGACGAGTCGGTCTGCAAGCAGGGGGTCTTCGATGAGGCGGTCGCGGCCATCAAGGAGGCCAAGCGACGCGGCTTCACGGTGAACACCAACACCACGTTCTTCAATACCGACACCCCGCAGACGGTCATCGACGTGCTCAACTACCTCAACGACGACCTGCAGATCGACAACATGCAGATCTCGCCGGCGTACGCCTACGAGAAGGCGCCCGACCAGGAGCACTTCCTCGGCGTGACGGAGACCCGGGAGCTGTTCCGCAAGGCGTTCGACGGCGGGAACCGGCGCCGCTGGCGGCTGAACCACTCGCCGTTGTTCCTGGACTTCCTCGAGGGCAGGGTGGACTTCGGCTGCACCGCGTGGGGCATCCCGTCCTACTCACTGCTCGGCTGGCAGCGGCCGTGCTACCTCATGGCGGACGGCTACACCAAGACCTACAAGGAGCTGATCGAGACCACCGACTGGGACGCCTACGGCCGCGGCAAGGACCCGCGCTGCGCTAACTGCATGGCGCACTGCGGATACGAGCCGACCGCCGTGCTCGCCACGACGGCGTCACTGCGGGAGTCCATCAGGGCGGTGCGCGGGTCCTAGCCTGGTCCGGGCCGGCCCAGCCGCCGGCCAGCGGTCCGGTCAGCCAGCGTGCGCCCGGAGGAATTCGAGGGTGCGCTGGTTAAACTCCTCGGTCACTTCATAGATCGGCGCGTGCGCGGCACCGGGAAACACCACCAGCTCGGCGCCGGCGATGCCGTCCGTCAGCGGCGCGGCGAACCGGGTCGACGTGCACACGTCGTGCTCGCCGAAGGTGACCAGCGTCGGGGCCTGGATCGAGCCGAGCGCCGCGCGCGCGTCGTGCCCGAGCACGGCCGCGGACTGCCGCAGGAACGCGTCGACCGGCGGCATCGGCCGGCTCCGCACGAAGTCCGCCAGCGAGCCGATGTACTCCGGCCGAGCCGCGTACAGCTCCGGCGTGAAGCACCAGGGGAAGATCCCGGCGATCACCATGTCGGTCACGCTGCCGAGCCCGCTGGCCATGATCCGCCAGGTCTCGACCACAACCCGCAGGTACGGGTCGGTGACGTCCCACGCGCTGTGCAGCGACAGCGACTTCACCCTCGCCGGATGCCGCGCGGCCAGCTGCATGCCGGTCGCGGCGCCCAGCGACAGGCCGGACACGTGCGCGCTGTCGATGCCCGCCGCCTGCATGAACGCGGCGACGTCGTCAGCCAGCAACTCGGTCGAGTAGTCGCCCTCGGGCTTGCCCGACAGCCCCGCGCCGCGCAGGTCGACGGTGAAGCAGGTGAACTCCTTCGCGTAGTCGGCGACCTGGAATGCGTAGCACGCCTGGTCGGCGGCCAGGTACGGGATGAGCACCAGCGGCTCGCCCTCGCCCTGCACCTCGTAGTAGACGTCGATGCCGTTCGCGTGCACGACGGGCATGCCCAACCCCCTCCTGGCCGTGGCCGCCGGGGCTGGCGGCCTGATCTATGGTGCCCTGGCCGCCGCTCGGCCGCTAGCCGTCATCCGGCTGACGTCGCCGGCCGGCCCGTTCCCTTACTGGTGGTAATCCGCCAGGAACGTGGCCAGCCGCCCGATCGCGTCGTCCAGCACCGGCACGGCGGCCAGGAACACCAGCCGCAGGTGATCGGTCGTGGGCAAATTGAACCCGCTGCCGTGCGTCAGCAGCAGGTGCTGCTGCTCGAGCAGGTCGATCATCATCTGCTCGTCGTCGGTGATCGGGTAGACCTCCGGATCCAGCCGCGGGAACAGGTACAGTGCACCGGCCGGCTGGTAGCACGTGACGCCGGGGATGGCAGTCAGCGCCGCCCAGGCGTGGTCCCGCTGGTCGCGCAGCCGGCCGCCGGGCTGCAGCAGGTGGGTGATGTCCACCCGGCCGCCGAGCGCCGGCTCGATCGCGTGCTGCGCGGGCACGTTCGGGCACATCCGCATGTTGGCCAGCAGCTCCAGGCCATCGAGGTAGTCGGCGGCCTGGTCACGCGGTCCGGACACCACGAGCCAGCCGGACCGGAAGCCAGCCAGCCGGTAGGTCTTCGACAGCCCGCCGAGCGTCAGCACCAGCAGGTCCGGGGCCAGCGCCGCGGCTCGCGAGTGCACGGCCTCGTCGTACAGGATCTGGTCGTAGATCTCGTCGGTGAGCACGAGCAGCCCGTGCCGGCGGGCGAGGTCCAGCATGCCGAGCAGGATCTCGGGGGAGTAGACCGCCCCGGTCGGATTGTTCGGGTTGATGATCACCAGTGCCCTGGTCCGCGGGCCGATGCGGCTCGCCAGGTCCTCCAGGTCCGGGTTCCAGTCGTGCTGCTCGTCGCACCGGTAGTGCACGGCGCGCCCGCCGCACATGTTGATGGCGCCCGTCCACAGCGGGTAGTCAGGGCTCGGCACCACGACCTCGTCGCCGGGATCGAGCAGCGCCTGCAGCGCCATGACGATCAGCTCGGACACGCCGTTGCCGAGGTAGACGTCGTCCGGTCCGACGCCGCCGACGCCGTGCTGCTCGAAGAACTGAGCGACCGCCTGGCGCGCGGACTGGATGCCCCGGGCGTCGCTGTAGCCCTGCGCGTCGCCGATGTGCTTGACGACGTCGCTCAGCACGTCGTCAGGAGCGTCGAGGCCAAACGGGGCCGGGTTGCCGAGGTTGAGCTTGATGATCTCGTGTCCGGCAGCCTCAAGCTGGCGAGCTCGCCGCAGCACCGGGCCGCGTATGTCGTACCTGACGTTGCTGAGCCTGCCTGCCTGAGCAACCTGCACGGGACGATCCCTCCGCTCCGCTCGTCGTATCGGTGCGCGTCCATGTCGGTAAAAAGACGTCCCTGGCGGCCGACCGGAGCGGCCGGTGCCAGGGGCGCACGCGCTGCCCGTAAGACTACCGTTGACCTGGCTCGTCGCGCGCGGCCAGGATGCCGGTCAGCGGGCGGACAGCACCTCCGCGATCTTGGCCGCGGCCGCGTCGGGCTCGCTGGTGTCGTGCAGCAGTTCGCCCCAGGACCAGCGGTAGTACCAGTGCAGCCGGCCGGCGTCGTCGGTGCTCGGCACGCAGTCAATGCACTCGGCCAGCATGGACGCACCCGGCATGAAGACGTGCAGCGCCGCCGGGTAGGAGGTTTTGACCGTGGCGTGGAAGCCCTCGGTGTCGAGGGCGGTCGCTAGCCGGTGCAGGTGATAGCTGCGCGCGTGATCTCGAGCACCGGGCTGCATGTCACCTGCTTCAGGGGTCGGCACATTCTGGCCGCCTGCAGCCGGGTGTTGTCAAGCCCCGGCGGCGGGGGTGGCGCGTTAGCGCCGGTCAGCGCCGTAGCCTGGGTAACCCTGAAGGCCATCGGGGCCGTAACCGAGGTCGGGTCCAGAGTATCCGGGCTGTTCGTACCGCGCGGTCGGCTGGTTAGCGGCGTAGCCGGCCAGCCCGGCCGCCGCCGTATCGGGGTACGCGGGGTCGTCGTAGCGCAGGCTGGTGTAGTCGATTCCGGCGTAGCCGCGCGGGGCTGACCCGTTCTGCACGTGACCAGCGGATCCCGCGCCGGACGTGCCGAGAGTGGCGGCTGGCAGGTAGCCGTCCGCTGCCGACGAGCCCGCAGCGCCTGCCTCGAGCGCGGACGTCGGGTACCACGTGCCGGTGCCGGTGGCTTGCTGTGCGGCGGTCGGGAGAGCAGTGGTCGGCAGCGCGGTGGCCGGATAACCCGGGTAGTCCGTCGCTGGCAGGCTCGGGGCAGCGGCCTCGGGGTAGCCAGGCCGCGCGTAGGCCGGCTGTGCCCCGCTGACGTAGCTGCCATACGGGTTCGCGGCAGGGGCGCCGGCTGGCGCCGGCTTCGCCACGGGCGGGACGGCCGCTGCCGCGGCCGACTGGACAGGGTAGCCATCCGGTCGGCTGGTGCGATCCGAACCGGCCGGGTGCCTGGTCTGGTCGGCGATGCCGGGCTGGCTGGTCGCAGACCTGCGGGTGCGATATGACCGGCTGTCCGCAGCGTTGATCGCCGGGAACGACGGGCTCGTCAGCGGGTCGTCGTCGGCCGGTCTCCCATTCCACGAGTGTCCGTTGCCCGACCCGACCGGGGCGGCGGGCACCTGTGGCTGGGACGGTCGCGGCGGCCGGACGCCTGTCGCCGACCGCTGGGCTGCGGGCGCCCGCGGCGCCGTCACGGGTCGCGGCCCGCCCCGGCGCCCGGCTGCGTCCAGGCCCGCGGTCCCCGCCGGAGCCGGCTCGGCGGCTCGGCCCGGTGGCGGGCCGGCCAGCCTTGCGGCCGGCTGGCGCGGCTGGGCCGACACCAGGCCATGATCGCCGCGGGCGCCGGCCGGCGGGCCGGCCGGGCGCGGATCGGAGCTCCGCTCCGGCGCACGCCTGGCCGCCGAGGCGGGGCCAGCCGCCGTGGGCGTGATCTGCGGCTTGTCGGCGGCCAGCTCCGCCCAGTAGTCGACGTCGGAGAGCGAGTCCCAGCCGTTCGTCGCGGAATCTGGGTCGTCGAGTCGGGCCGACCTGGCCGGCCGGGAAGCCGCAGCTGCGGCGGCTGCCGGCGCCCGCCGCGGGCCGGCCTGGCTGCTCGCGCGCTCCGGCACGGCCGGCCGCGGCCCTGTCTCGCGGTCCCGGTAGCCCGACTGTCCGCGGGAGTCGGCTGCCCTGGCCGACCGGTCCGCTACCCGTGCCTCGGTGACGGCCGCGCGCTGGCGCTGTCGGCGATCCGGCCCGACCGGCAGCGGACCCGACTGCGGGTCTGCCGCACGACGAGGGCGGCGCGGCTCGTCGGGAATGTCGTCGAACGTGTCGGAGTCGTCGGCCCGCAGGTAGCGCAGTGCGAGGAAGGCGATGATCACGATCAGCACGACCACGGCCACTAGGACAATCAAGATCGTAGTGATCATCTCACCATCCCATTGGCGCGCCCTCGTCGCGGCGCTCGCGAGGACCGCGACGGCCGTCGACGCGAGCCTCCGGCCGCGCAAGTACCTCGGTCAGAATGAAGCGGATTGATGTGCCTGAACAGCGATTGTGTCGGACGCTATACGCCTTGTCACGCAATTCGGGAACTTTAGCCGCGTGTGTCGACTGTCCGCACCCGGCCTGCCACTCAGGGTATCGGCAGGCGCGGGCGCCGGGGGTGCGTTTTGCTGCCGCTCTTGAGCGGCGGCACACGCACACCCACCAGCGACAACAACGCCGCTGCGAGCGGGGAGTCGCGGCCGATCACGACGTGTAACGGTCCCTGGCCGGCCCGGGCAGTGCCTTGAACGTTGCCGTGCCGCGCGCAATGACGTGCGCGGCGATCGTGGTCCAGGCCTGTAGCAGCCGCGCGTGGTTCGGCAGGGACGACCCGAAGTAGGTGTTCAGCGCGTACACGCTGAACCGGTAGCCGTGCGCCGCGCCCACCGGGCACGGCGGCGAGTAACCCGCGGCGCCGGCGCTGTTGGCGGCCACCCGGGCGCCGGGCGGGAGGGTCGACGGGGCTGGCTTGTGACCGGGTCTGCCGATCGTCGGCGGCCCGGTCTGCAGGTCCGTGGTGTCGGCGGCGATGTCGAAGACGATCCAGTAAACCCGGGGGGAGATAGGTGCGAGATAGTCGTCGACGATGAGCGCCACTGACTTCGTCCCGGCCGGCGCGCCGGACCAGAAGATCGGCGGGCTCTCGCCGGCGCCGTAGCACGTGAACTGGGTCGGGATGATGCCACCGGTGAACTCCGGACTGGTCACCGACATCACGAGCGGCGCGTCCGCGCTGAGCGGCTGGGGCTTGCCGAGCAGGCCGCAGCCGGACACTAGCAGGCTGCAGGCAGCCAGGGCGGCCAGCCTCGCCGACCGACCGCGTGCGCGGCGGCCGTCATCTGCACCCCGGCGCACGACGCCTCACCTATCCCTGTTCTGGCCCCAAGCGGACCCGATCGACTGGCCGCCGAGACCGGCGGCCTGCCCGAGGCTAGTCGGGCTGCCGCGATGTGCCGAACATGATCTCGTCCCAGGACGGTACCGAAGCACGCCGGGACCGGCCGGTCTTCTTCGCGGCACCGCCCGGCGGCTGCGCGGCCCCGGCGTCGGCTCCCGCGGCCGCGGCGCTCGTCGCCGCCGCGTCCGGCTCGGCAGCAGAGCCGGACGCCGGCCCGGTGGCCGCCGGCCCGAGGCGAGCCGCGTCCGCGTCGGCAGCTGGTGCCGCCGCGAGGCCCGCGTCGCGACCTCGCGCTGTGCCGGGGCCACCGCGGCGATCGAAGTCGCGAGCGTGATCGGGATACGTCGCGTGCTGGCGGGAGCCGATCGGAGTCACGGTCGCCGTCCGGTTCCGGTCGGCGAACGAGAAGGCTGCCCACTCGTCCGCCGGCAAGCACAGCCGGATCGCCTGCTCGTCGTCCGGGATGACGTGGCGACGTCGCGGGTCGTAGATCCACTCGGCCAGTCCTGTCCGCCCGCCGACGCTGAACTGAAGCTGGATCTGCCAGTTTCCGTCGGGTCGCTTTCGGGAGTCCCACTCGGTGCTGTCGGCGTGCGCGCCGACGCCGCTGAGGCGTTCGACCACGATGTCGCCGAGCCGTGGACCTGGTCCGGACTCGCCGTGGACGCGAATCGTCGCGCGCTGCGCCTGCTGCGCCTGATACTGCCGCTCGGCCAGGATCGGTCCCTCAAAGCGGCGAATCCTGTCCGGCGGGATGCCCGCCGCGTCGGCGATCTCCTCTGCGGTCTCGCCAGCGCGGATGCGGTCCTGGATCTCCTTGGGTCGCAACGGATTCTCCACTTCGATCTCGTACTGCGCGAGCCGAGAGAACTGACCCTTGGCCACCGTCCTCAGCCGGTCGTCTATCGGCAACAGGAACCTGCCGCTCCGCCCCGGCACTGCGAGGATGGCGTAGCTGCCGTCCTCGCTGACTGCGACGAGGCGCAGTTCCTGCATGGGTGTCCCTCCTGCGGCTGGCCGGCCACGCGAGGCGGAGACGGACCTGCCGAGACCGAGTCTGCCGGCATTACCGCTGACAGGCCAGCACCCCGTCCGGCATGTCCGGAGACTGACCAGCTAGACCGCATTGCCGGGGCATGTCCAGGGCCATGACCAGCGCTGGCGGCGATGTAGCCACGATACGGCCGGCCGGGTGCGGAGCAGCAGATAATCGCGCGGTCAGGCCTGCCGCTGGCGCCCGTCGCGGCAGCCGGGCGCTCCTAAAGTGCCGTGCTGCAACCAGCGGTACACTCGGCAGCAGAATGTTCGGTTACAGAACTATCTTGGCGGAGGCACCGCGCCCGGTCGCGATCCGTGAGCACCCGTGGGCGCCGTGGCTGGCGGTCGCGGTCGTCTGCTTCGGCGCCTTCATGGGTCAGCTCGACGCGAGCATCGTGACGCTGACGTTCCGGCCGATGGAGCGTGAGTTCGCCGCGCCGCTCGCGGCCGTGCAGTGGGTATCGCTCAGCTACCTGCTGGTGCTGGTGGCGCTGCTCACGCCGGCCGGGCGGATCGCCGACGTCATCGGCCGCAAGCTCGTCTACGGCTACGGCTTCGCGGTCTTCACCCTGGCCTCGGCGGCCTGCGCCTTCGCGCCGTCGCTGGCCGCGCTGATCGCGTTCCGGCTCGTTGAGGCGACCGGCGCGGCCATGCTGCAGTCCACCAGCGTGGCCCTGGTGACGACCAGCGTGCCGCCTCGGCATATGCGCGTGGGGCTCAGCATCCAGGCGGCTGCCCAGGCCATCGGCCTCGGCCTCGGCCCCACCCTGGGCGGGGTGCTGACCCAGACGGCGGGCTGGCGCGCCGTCTACTGGATCAACGTGCCGGTCGGGTGCCTCGCCATCGTGGCCTGCCGGTATCTCGTGCCGCGGACGCGGCATCGCAGCCCTGGCGGGTCGTTCGACTGGCTCGGTTCCGTCCTGCTCGGCGCGGCTACCACGACGCTGCTGGTGGTCCTGTCCATCGCCGGCGGGCTCTCCGCCCCTGGCTGGCTGACGCTGATCATGACGGTAGTAGCGCTGGCCAGCGCGGTGGCCTTCGCGGCGCGCCAGCGGCGCGCCCCGTACCCGCTGGTCCCGCCCGCGCTGCTGCGATCGGCCAGGATCAGGCTCGGGCTGGCCGGGGCGTGCCTCGGCTACCTGGTGCTGTTCGGCCCGCTGGTGCTGGTCCCGCAGCTCCTCGCTGGGCAGGCGAGCGAGGCGCGAGCCGGCCTGCTCCTGTCGGCGCTGCCGGCAGGATTCGGGATCGCGGCGCTCGGCGCGGAGGCCGTGCTTCCGTCCCGATGGCGGAACCGGACCCGCGGAATCATCGGGGCGGGCGCCTGCACGGCGGCCTTGGCTATGCTCATCTTCATGTCTAGTTCAACGGTAGGAATTGTCGTCCTGCTCGGCCTCGCCGGCCTCGGCCTCGGCATCTTCGTGCCAGCCAACAACGCGCTGATCATGCGCACAGGGGCGGCGAGCACGTCGGGCACCCTGGGCGGTCTGGTCAATATGGCCAGGGGAATAGGGACGACGCTCGGCATCGCCCTCGTCACCCTGGCGCTGCACGTCGGCAGCCACGCCACCGGGCGTCCCGGCGGGACCCTGGCGTTCGTCATGCTGGCAGCGGCGGCGCTGTGCGCGGCCCTGGTCGCTGCGGTCATCCGCCCGCTCCCTGCCACGCCGGGCGAGCAGGGTGCCGGGGCGCCGGAACCGGAGGGCAGCGGTGCCTTCCACTGACGCGGCCGCGTTGGCGGCTGGACCGGCCGGGCTCGCGCTTGCCGATGCGGTGTCCCGGCTGCGCCGGGCGATGCGGCGCGCCGCGCGCGCCCGTGGTCCAGGCAGGTCGCTGCCAGGCGGGTTGTCGGTGGCCCAGCTTGAGTTCCTGTCCTGCCTCGCGGAGAACCCGGCGGCGCGGCCAGGCCAGGTGGCCCGGCTGCTCCAGCTGGCGCCGAGCTCGGTGGCCACTCTTGTCAACGGCCTGGCCAGGACCGGTCTGGTGGTACGCACCGGCGGCGTCGCCGACCGGCGCACGGCGGTACTCGAGCTGACGCCCGCGGGTTACGCCGTGCTCGCGGATTGGGAGCACCTCAACGCGCAGATCCTGGCGGCCGCGCTCACGGCGGTGCCGGCGGCGAGCAGGCGGAGCCTCACTGCGTCACTCCCGGCGCTGCGCCAGCTGACCGCTGCGATCGACGCCCTGGCCGACGAGCCGCAGCCCGTATCGGTGACCGGTCGGGCTGTCCGGAGCGAGGGGGCCGCGCCCAGTCGGCGCTGATCGGCCGGCCCGGCCGCGGCGCGGCTGGTGTGCGGCCGGCTCACCGCGCGTGTTCCCGTAGGATCCCTGGTCATGCGGGTCGATGCAATGTACGGGGCGATCGGCAGGTTCGGCGTCCGATTTCGCTGGCTGGTCGTGCTGATCTGGATAGCCGGCGCGATCGCCGCGGCGACGCAACTTCCGTCGTTGTCCAGCGTCACTCAGGGGAACAACGAGAAGTTCCTGCCCGCGAGCGCTCCGAGTGCCCAGGCCGCCGCGCTGGCCGCGCCGTTCGGCACCGGGAACTCGCAGCCCATTCCCGTGGTCGCGGCGACCGCGGCCGGACCGCTCACGCCTGCCGACATCTCCGCGCTTGACCACCTGCAGGCTCTCCTCGCGACCGCGCCCGGCATCATCAGGGTCATCAACGCGGGCCGGTCGTCGGACGGGGAGGCCGAACAGCTGGTCGCGATGGCGAGGTTCACGGGCAGCGGGAACCCGGACTATGCCAAGAACCTGATCGACGGGCTGCGCGCGCAGATCGCTGCGGCCCGGCTACCCGCCGGCCTCAGCGCGCACGTCACCGGCGACCTGGCGGTTCAGGTCGACCAGCAGAAGGCGTCCGGCAGCACGAGCAACCGGGTGCAGGCGCTGTCGGTGCTGTTCGTCATCCTGCTACTGGTGTGCATCTTCCGGTCGGTCACGCTCGCGATCACGACCGTGCTGCCAGCCGGGATCTCGGTGACCATCGCCGGCCCGCTGGTGGCCGAGGCCGCCCGGCACGGGCTGCAGGTGTCCCCGATCGCGCAGCTGCTGCTGATCGTGCTGGTCATCGGCGCGGGCACGGACTACGGCCTGTTCCTGGTGTTCCGGGTCAGGGAGGAACTGCGGGCCCGTGACCACGACACCGGCGGGGAGCCGCATCCCGGCACGGCCGGAACGGCCCGGAGCGTGCTGGCCGACCTCGCCAGGCCGCGGCCGTCGGCCGCGGCGGCGATCATCGAGGCGGTCACCAGGGTCGGCGAGTCCATCAGCGCCTCCGCCGCGACCGTTATCGCGGCGATGCTGACGCTGCTTCTCGCCAGCTTCTCCTTCTATTCCGACCTCGCGTGGCCGTTCGCCATCGCGGTCGGCGTCATCCTGCTGGCCGGGCTTACCCTGCTGCCGGCCCTGCTGTCCGTCCGGCTGTCGCTGCTCGCCGTGAAGCGCTCTCTGTTCCAGGCGCTGTTCGGCAGGCCGAAGCTGCTGCCGTGGAGCATCCAGGGCAGCGGGCGCGCCGGTGTGTGGGGGAGGGTGGCCGGCCGCATCGTGCAGCACCCGGTCCCGACCCTGCTGGCGGGTGTGGTTTTCTTCGGCGGCCTCTCGTTCGCCGTGCTCGGCTACGCCTCCGGCGGCTTCGGCGGCAACACCACAGCGCCCGCCGGCAGCGACTCGGCAGCGGGCGCGGCCTTGCTGGCCAAGCACTTCCCGGAGTCGGCGGCCAACCCAACGAGCCTGATCTTCACGTTCTCGCAGCCCGTGTGGGACGACGCGACACCGCTCGCAAAGGCGACCACCGAGCTCCGGGCGACCGGCCTGTTCACTCAGGTCGCAGGCGCGCTGAACCCGGTGGGCGGGGTCACCCTCACGGCGCTTCAGTACGAGGGCCTCTACGGTGCGCTCGGGCCGCCTGGCAAGCTCCCGGCCACGCCCACCGCTTCCGAGCTGCAGCGCGCCCGCGTCCCGGCCGGGGTCTACCAGCTGTACCGGGTCACGGCGAACTTCGTCAGCCCGGACGGCCGGACCGTCCAGTTCTCGACCGGGCTCAAATACGACCCCGGCAGCACGGCGGCGATGAACGAGATCCCGGCGATCAGGGCCGCGACAACGTCGATCCAGAAGTCGGTCGGCGCCACCGCGTCGGGCGTGGCCGGAGAGGCGCCAGCGCTGAGGGACATCAGCACGATCTCGACGAACGACCTCAAGCGCATCATCCCGATTGCCATCCTGGCCATCGGCATCCTGCTGGCGCTCGTGCTGCGGAGCCTCGTGGCGCCGATCTACCTGATCGCCTCGGTGGGGGTTTCGTACCTCGCGGCGCTCGGGCTGTCCGTGCTCGTCTTCATCAAGGCCGGCGGCAGCGGCGGGCTGGTGTTCTTCATGCCGTTCCTGATGTTCATCTTCCTGCTCGCGCTCGGCGAGGACTACAACATCCTGGTGATGACCCGGATCAGGGAGGAAGCGCATCGGCTGCCGCTCCGAGAGGCAGTGGCGAAGGCGATCAGCGTGACGGGGACCACGGTGACCTCCGCGGGCCTGGTGCTGGCCGGCTCGTTCATCGTGCTCACGTTCGCCGCTGGCAGCGGGTCCGGCGCCAGCCAGGTCCGCGACATCGGGCTCGGGCTGGCGATGGGCATCCTCATGGACACCTTCCTGGTCCGTACCCTGCTGGTGCCGTCCACGGTGGTGCTGCTCGGCAGGTGGAATTGGTGGCCGTCGCGGTTCCGCCAGGACCATGCTCCGGATGTCACCGCCACTCCGGTAGGTGACGTGGCGCCGGCCGCGGCCGGGGAAGCCTCCTAGCAGGCGAGCGCGATGGCGCGGATCTCGGTCGTCGTCCCGGTGTACGACGTGGCCGAGTTCCTGCCGCGCTGCCTGGATTCCATCCTCGCCTGTGCCGACGCCGACCTCGAGGTCATCGCGGTCGACGACGCGTCCCCCGATGTGGCGGGCCAGATTCTCGCGGACCGCGCCGCGACCGATCCGCGGCTGCGGGTGATCCGGCTGGCCGCCAACGGCGGCCAGGGGCGCGCCCGCAACCTTGGGCTGGAGGCCGCCACGGGGGATTACGTCTGGTTCGTCGACGGCGACGACGCGCTGGCAGCCGGTGCGCTCGCCGCGGTCGCCGACACGCTGTCCGCGGTGAAGCCGGACGTGCTGCTCGTGGACTGGGAGAGCTGGCGCGGTGACTCGGGCCGCACGGCGCCGAACCCGGGGCGCGCGCTGCTGCGCACGGTGCCTGCGCCGGGTTGCACCCTGGCGGACCAGCCACGGCTGATCGACCTGACCATGACGGCGTGGAGCAAGCTGTACCGGCGCGACTTCCTCCGCGGCCTGGGCGTGTTGTTCGGCCCTGGCATCCACGAGGACATCCCGGTGACGTGCGCGGCGATGCTGTCAGCAGACCTCATCGCAGCCGTGGACACGGTGTGCTATCGCTACCAGCGCCGGCCCGGCTCGGCCATGACGACCACGAGCCCACGCCAGCTGGCGGTGTTCGACGCGTACCGGCAGGTGTTCGAGTTTCTGGCTCGACGGGACGCGGCGGGACAGCCCGTCAGCGACGCGGTGCGCGCGGCCGTCTTCGAGCGCGCCATCTGGCACTACACCACGGTCCTGGAGACGACCGGGCCGGGCGTGGGCAGGGTCGGGCTGCCCGGTCTGGTGCCGCGCGCTGACCGGCGCCGGTTCTTCCGCCGGATGCACGAGGATTTCGTGCGCTACCGGCCGGCCGGCTACCGGCACCCGCCAGGCGCCCGCGGCGCCAAGCTGCGGCTGGTCGAGCGGGACGCTTACCTGACGTACTCGGTGCTGGAGCCGCTGAACCAGGCGAGGGTGGCGCTGCGCCGACTCGCGCGCGGCGCGGGCGGGTGAGACGGCCCGGTAGTTCGGCGCGGCTAGGCACGTGGGGACCGGGTCAGCCGCGAACGATGTCACGACATTCGCCACCACGACCCCGTTCCGCTCCTGAACCGGTCCGCTGATGACGCAGAGCCACGCACGTGCCGCCGCTGCGACCCGCGTGGCAGGCCACCGTTCCTCGCCCTGGGTGCGCGTCAGTGCGCGGCGGCGAACTGCTCGCTCTCGGTGGAGCCGGCCAGCGCCGTGGTCGACGCATCCGGGCTGATCGCCGACGTGACGAGGTCGAAGTAGCCGGTGCCGACCTCGCGCTGGTGCCTCGTCGCGGTGTAGCCGTCGGCCTCCGCGGCGAACTCAGCGTCCTGCAGCTCGACGTAGGCGGCCATGCCGCGCTCGGCGTACCCGCGGGCGAGCGTGAACATCGACTCGTTCAGCGCGTGGAATCCGGCCAGCGTGATGAACTGGAACTTGTACCCCATCGCGCCGAGCTCTCGCTGGAACGAGGCGATGGTGTCGGAGTCCAGGTGCGCGCGCCAGTTGAACGACGGCGAGCAGTTGTAGGCGAGCATCTGGTCCGGATAGACGGCCTGGATCGCCTCGGCGAACTTGCGCGCAACGGCGAGGTCCGGAGTCGACGTCTCCATCCAGAGCAGCTCGGCGTGCGGCGCGTAGGCCAGGCCGCGCGCGATGCACGCCTCGATGCCGTTGCGGACCCGGTAGAAGCCCTCGGCGGTGCGCTCACCGGTGACGAAGGGCTGGTCCCGCTCGTCGACGTCGCTGGTGATCAGCGTGGCCGCCTGCGCGTCGGTGCGCGCCACGACGAGACTGGGCACGCCGCACACGTCGGCGGCGAGCCGGGCCGCGTTCAGCGTCTTGATGTGCTGGCCGGTCGGGATGAGGACCTTGCCGCCCAGGTGGCCGCACTTCTTCTCGGACGCCAGCTGGTCCTCCCAGTGCACGCCCGCGGCTCCGGCCGCGATCATCGACTTCATCAGCTCGAACGCGTTCAGCACGCCGCCGAATCCGGCCTCGGCGTCGGCGACGATCGGCGCGAGCCAGTGCGGTGCGCCCACGTTGCCCGACTCCGCCCAGGTGATCTGGTCCGCGCGCAGCAGCGCGTTGCTGATCCGGCGGACCACCGCGGGGACGGAGTTGGCCGGGTACAGGCTCTGGTCCGGGTAGGTCTGGCCGGCCAGGTTCGCGTCCGCGGCCACCTGCCAGCCCGACAGATAGATCGCCTGCAGGCCCGCCCTGACCTGCTGGACCGCCTGGTTGCCGGTGAGCGCGCCGAGCGCGTTCACGTAGCCGTCCCGCTGCAGCAGCGACCACAGTCGGGTAGCGCCGAGCCTGGCCAGCGTGTACTCCTCCTGGACCGAGCCGCGAAGCCGGATCACGTCGGCGGCGCTGTAGATGCGGTGGATGCCGGCCCAGCGCCGGTCGGTCGCCCAGCTGCGCTGCAGCGCAGCCGCCTGGTCCTCGAGCGCGGTCGTGCGGCCGCTGTCGCCGGGACCGTTGAGAGTGCCCTCGAGGCGACTGTCGCTCACTGCTGTCCTCCTGGTTCGGCCGTCCCCGGGTGTGCTGGTCACGGTGCTGACGTGATGTAAGCCCAGGTTCACTGTCTGGGTGGAGCGACGGCTAGGGGCCAACGTCCTGAAATTCAGTTGTTCTTCAGTTACAGTGAAGAAGTGAGGACTTTCACCGAGGAAGAACGGCGATCCTTGCCGGATAGCGGTCTTGACCTTGGCATATTCGGCCAGCGGCTGCGGTATATTCGCCGTGCCCGCGGACTGACGCTGACCGAGCTGGGGGAGCGGGTCGGCCGGGCCCCGTCTGCGCTGTCCTTGCTGGAGAACGGCCGGCGCGAGCCGAAGCTGTCACTGATCGAGGCGCTCGCCTCGGCGCTCTCGGTGACGCCAGATGACCTGATGCGGCGGCAGCCGCCGAGCCGCCGGGCGCAGCTCGAGGTTGCACTCGCGGAGGCGCAGCGGGATCCCGTGCTGGCCGACCTCGGCCTGCCGCCGGTGCGGGTCGGTGCGAAGGTGCCGAACGACGTGCTGGAGCACCTAGTGGCGCTGCACGGCGAGCTGCGCCGGCAGCGCACCAAGCCGACGGCGACACCGGAGGAAGCCAGGGCGGCGAACGCGGACCTGCGCACGATGATGAGCGACCGGGGGAATTACTTCGCCGAGATCGAGGCGGCCGCCGCGGAGGCGCTGGCACCTGTCGGCTACGTCGGCGGCGCGCTGTCCCAGGGCATGCTGCTCGCCGTCGTCCACCACCACGGGTTCTCCGTGCAGTACGCGCAGGATCTGCCGCGATCCACCCGGTCGGTTACCGACCTGCGCAACCGGCGGATATACCTGCGGCAGGAAGCGCTCGGGATGCATACGCCGCGCGCTGTGCTGCTGCAGACGCTCGGTCACTTCGTGCTCGGCCACTCCGCACCGGCCGACTTCGGTGAGTTCCTGCGCCAGCGCGTCGAGGCCAACTACTTCGCCGCTGCCGTGCTCGTGCCCGAGCAGGCGGCGGCCGCGTTCCTGCGCAACGCTCAGCACGGGCGTGACCTGGCGGTCGAAGACCTGCGGGACGTGTTCTCGGTCTCCTACGAGATGGCCGCGCACCGGTTCACCAACCTGGCGACGCACCACCTCGGCCTGGCGTGCCACTTCGTGAAGAACGACGAGGGCGGAATCATCTACAAGGCCTACGAGAACGACGGCGTCGTGTTCCCGGCCGACCCGACCGGCGCGATCGAGGGCCAGCGGATGTGCCGGAGCTGGTCGGGCCGACAGGTGTTTGCCGCCGCCGACCCGTTCAGCCCGTACTGCCAGTACTCCGACACACCATCAGGCACGTACCTGTGTACCGCCCTCGTCGATCCTGGCCGGGAACGCGGCTTTGCCGTGACGCTCGGTGTCCGGTATGAGGACTCGCGGTGGTTCCGCGGCCGCGACACGACGGTGCGGATGAAGTCGACCTGCCCGGCGCCAGAGTGCTGCCAGGCTCCGCCAGCCGGGCTGGCCACGCGCTGGGAGGGACAGGCCTGGCCGTCCGCGCGGGCGCACTCGCACGTGCTGCTCGCGCTGCCGTCCGGCAGCTTCCCCGGCGTGGACGAGACAGACGTGTTCGAATTCCTCGACCGGCACACGGCCGACTAGGGCGGCGGTCGCGCGGTGCGCCCATCCGGGCGGAGGGCGGCGGCTACCCGAACCGCGGCTCGCGCCTTTCCCGCAGCGACGCCAGGCCCTCCTTGATGTCCTCGCCGAGGAAGGTGAGCATCTCGTAGGCCGCCGACTGGTCGAAGATGGGCCCCGCGGTGCGCAGCCAGCCATTGAGCGCCCGCTTGGTCAGCCGGATCGCCTGCTGCGGTCCGGACGCGAGCTGATGAGCGACCCGCAAGGCTTCGGCCAGGACCTGCTCCCGCGGCAGCGCCTTGGACACCAGGCCGATCCGCTCCGCCTCCGCGCCGGTGACCATCTCGCCGGTCAGCAGGTAGTACTTGGCCTTGGCCAGGCCGCACAGCAAGGGCCAGATGATCGCGGCGTGATCTCCGGCCGCGACGCCGAGCCGGACGTGGCCGTCACCCAGCCGGGCGTCCTGCGCGCAGATGCTGATGTCGGCCAGCAGCGCGACCACGAGGCCCGCCCCCACGGCGACGCCGTTGATGGCCGACACGATGGGCTTCTCGCAGTCGGCCATGTTGTAGACGAGGTCGCCCATCTCCCTGAGCATGGCGGTCACCCGGTCGTAGCTGCCGATCTGGCGCTCGACCATGGCCAGGTCACCGCCGGCCGAGAAGGCGCGGCCGGCCCCGGTGACCACGGCGACCCGGGTATCGGCGTCGGAGCTTACGTCCGTCCAGATGGCGGCGAGTTCGCTGTGCATCTCCTCGTGGGCGGCGTTCAGCACGTCGGGTCGGTTGAGGGTGATCAGCAGCACGCCATCCGGTTGCCGGTCCAGCGTGAGGTGCTGATAGCGGGCGAGGTCCATGCGACCGTCCTTTCGTGCGTGCTGTCGGCGCCCCGTCCGGTCGCGACGCGCGCGCCGGTCACCGGGCGGATCGCACACTAGTGACCAGCGACTGTGGCGCGCGAGGCCAGTCACCGTTAAGCTGATTACTAGCCAGTAACTTAGTCTGTCCGGGGCATCCGGGGATTCGTGTCATAACGGGAGCGAGATGACGAGATGAGCAGTCCGGACCAGGCGGGCGGGTTCTCGCTCGCGCTGACCGAGGAGGTCCGGCAAACCCGTGACTGGCTGCACGCGTTCGCGAAGGACGTCATCAGGCCGGTGGCAGCCGAGTGGGACGAACGTGAGGAAACGCCCTGGCCAGTCCTCGAGCAGGCGGCCAAGATCGGGCTGTACTCCCTGGACTTCTTCGCGACCCAGTGGTTCGAGCCGAGCGGCCTCGGCATGGTCGTGTCCTTCGAGGAGTTGTTCTGGGGCGACGCCGGCATCGGGTTGTCCCTCGGCGGGACCGGGCTCGCGGCGGTCGCGGTTTCGAGCAACGGGACGCCGGAGCAGATAGGGGAGTGGCTGCCGGAGATGTTCGGCAGCCCCGGCGACGTCAAGCTCGGCGCGTTCTGCTCGTCGGAGCCCGAGGCCGGCAGCGACGTCGGCGCGATCCGCACCAGGGCCGTCTACCAGGAGGCCAGTGACGAGTGGGTGCTGAACGGCACCAAGACCTGGGTCACCAACGGCGGCATCGCTGACGTGCACGTGGTCGTCGCCGCCGTCGACCCGGCGCTCGGCAGCCGCGGTCAGGCGACGTTCATCGTGCCGCCAGGCACGGCCGGGCTGTCGCAGGGGCAGAAGTTCCGCAAGCACGGCATCCGGGCGTCGCACACCGCCGAGGTGGTGCTGGATAACGTGCGGATTCCCGGCCGGTGCCTGGTCGGCGGCAAGGACCGGCTCGACGCGCGGCTGGCGCGTCTCGCCGAGGGCGGCCGTGGCGGCGAGCAGGCGGCCATGCGGACGTTCGAGAAATCGCGGCCGAGCGTGGCCGCGATGGCGGTCGGTGTCGCCAGGGCCGCGGTGGAGTTCGCCACCGAGTACGCGACGCAGCGGGTGCAGTTCGGCCGGCCGATCGGCCAGAACCAGGGCGTCGCGTTCCAGCTCGCCGACATGCACGCCGCCGTCGATGCGGCCAGGCTGCTCACCTGGCGGGCCGCGTGGATGGCCAGGCACGGCCACGTGTTCGACCACGCCGAGGGCTCGATCTCTAAGCTGGTCGCGGCCGAGACCGCGGTCCGGGTCACCGAGCAGGCGATCCAGATCCTCGGCGGCAACGGCTACACGCGCGAGTACCCGGTGGAGCGCTGGCACCGGGATGCCAAGATCTTCACGATTTTCGAGGGCACGTCGGAGATCCAGCGCATGATCATCGGTAGGGCCGTCACAGGGCTTGACGTGCGGTAATAACCGCACCCATGGCGCTGGTGCGGATCTTGAAAGGGCCGGTGAACTCCGGTTTCTG
>Ga0187783_10000489_pt1 | contig 29313 bp, 23 predicted proteins | sample 1015_SJ02_MP02_2_FD_132471 | JGI IMG/M metagenome (GOLD analysis project Ga0187783, IMG submission 132471) | Tropical peat soil microbial communities from peatlands in Department of Meta, Colombia - 1015_SJ02_MP02_20_MG | ecosystem: Environmental > Terrestrial > Soil > Wetlands > Peat | place... | reverse complement strand
CGATGCAGACCTCGTCGTGCGATGCGGAGACAGACGGGGGCACGGCGGTGATCCCGCGTGATCCTCATTGAGCGTCTTTTCGGATCAGAGGCGCTCCGTAAGGCGGAGAGGGGCGGATGAATATAGGATCGGACGCAACGCTTTTGCTGAGCAACCGGGCGGAGGTTGCGAGCCGTGTGGGGCCGGCGCGAATTCGACACGATGCCCATCGGGTCAGAGCGCGCCTGCTCGTCCGGATCCGCAATCGCATTCGGTATGTGGCCGATCAGCCGCCGCGTGGTCCCAGAGGTGGTGGGCCCGGCACTGCCTTTCAGACGCGCTTTGCGAATTTGGGGTCGAGTCGGTCTCGCAAGCGATCGCCGAGAATGTTGATGGCCAGTATTGTGAGAGCGAGTGCCGCGCCCGGAAACAGAACGATTCGCGGTGCGATCGGAAAGAGGGCCCGTCCCTCGGCCATCATGTTCCCCCAACTCGGTATCTCGGGCGGGGTGCCCGCTCCAAGAAAGCTCAAAATTGCTTCGGTCACCATCGCAGAAGCGCACACGTAAGTGGCCTGCACGATCAGGGGTGGCATGCAGTTTGGCAGGACGTGGCGAAGCAGTAGCCAGGGCAGTCGCGTACCGACCGCGATCGCCGCTTCGATATAGGGCTCTTCACGCACCCCGAGTACCATGGCGCGGACCAACCGCACGACACGGGGGATCTCCGGAACCATGATGGCAACGACCACCGTCAATTGACTCGCCCCCGATAACGAAACCAGAGCGATCGCCAGCAAGATTCCTGGGATGGCCATCAGTCCGTCCATGATCCGCATCAGCAAGCCGTCGAGCGCGCGTACGTAGCCCGCAACGAGCCCAATCAGGAGGCCAATGGCGATCGCCAGCGTGGCCACCGCCAGCCCGACCACCAAGGATACGCGAGCGCCGTAAACCGTCCGAGACCAAAGATCTCGGCCGAACTGGTCGGTGCCGAGCCAGTGCGTGGTATCGGGCGGGCGCAAACGCTCAAGCGGGTTCAGCGCAAGTGGATCGCTTGCCAACAGTTGGGCGAACAGCGCCGCAAAACACGTGATACCGAGAATGGCAATACCCAGTGCGATCAGCGGATCGCCCAATCGAATTTGCCGCCGAATGTTTGCGACGACGTCGACGAAGGATATGTGGATATCACGCTTGCTCAATAGCGAATCCTCGGGTCAAAAACCGTGTAGGTGATGTCGATGACAAGATTGAGCACGATATAGATCAAAGAGAAAAACAAGATCAGCCCTTGAATAATCGGATAGTCGCGTTTGACGATGGCATCGACTACCAGGCGCCCAAGCCCCGGAATGTTGAACACGCTTTCGGTCACCACCACACCGCTGATCAGAAATGCAATGCCGAGCCCGATGACAGTGACAACCGGGATCGCGGCATTGCCCAGCGCATGCACCAGCAGGACTTTGGTCTCGATTTGACCCTTCGCACGCGCGGTCCGGATATAGTCTTCAGACAACACCTCCAGCACGCTGGCGCGGGTTATCCGAGCGATCAGCGCCACGTAGATCGTTGAGAGTGTCAGAGTTGGCAGCGTGATGTGGCTGACAAAGCGCGAAAAGTCGTTGAACGGACTATAGTACCCCTGGACCGGGAAAAATTTCAGCCCCAGCGAAAAACCATAGATGAGAAAATAACCAATGACAAAAACCGGTATTGAGAAGCCGATGACAGCAAACACCATCACGACACGATCGATGACGGTATTCGCCTTCCATGCCGCAACAACGCCGAGTGGAACTGCAATCAGGACTGATAAGCCGATTGTTGTGATACTCAACAGCAAGGTAGGCTCGACGCGCTGCCTGATCAGTGTCGTTACCGGGAGGCCGGAGAAGATCGAAACACCAAGATCGCCGCGAAGGACCTGGCTGATCCACCTGATAAATTGCACCTGGACCGGCTGGTCGAGGCCGAGTTGGGCGCGGATTCTGGCAATCTGTTCGGCGCTGGCGTAGTCGCCGGCGATGACCGTTGCCGGATCGCCAGGTGACAATCTCAACAGCAGGAACACGGCCAGCGCGACCACCACCATCACCGGGATGGTGGCGACCAGACGCCTTATGATGAAGAGCCACATGCCGAACTCTGGTCCGGACGGCCGAGCGAGGGCAGCGCCGTGGTCGATTTGCTGCCCATCGTGACATCAGGCGGCTCGTCGGGATGAAACTGCCTGATGCTCCGCATCAATCAGACGTCCATGTTCCAGAAAAACTGCACCGGCGAACGGATCATTCCTGTGACATTGTCGCGATAGCCGACGGGGGTAAAGAAAGTGCCGAGGTTGGCATGGGTGCCGATTTCGATGGCGCGCGTTTGAACGTCTGCGGCAATGCGCTTCTGTTCGTCGAAACTGCCGGCAGCCGCGAAGGCGGCGCGCAACTCCTCCAACTTGGCATCGCTCGGCCAGCCCGGCCACGCCTTGTTTGGATCCGCGATCAGCGCAGCATTGGTCAGCGGATTGAGCAGATCGCCACCGATCCACCAGGTCGGGAACATGTTCCAGCCGCCCTGCTCGACCGGGTCCTTCTTTGCCCGCCGCGACGTTACCGATGACCAGTCCATGGCCTGCAAGTCGACATTCATGCCGAGGTCGCGCAGTTTTTTGCCTACTACCAGGGCGAACGCATTGGAAATCGGTATGTCGGCGGGCTGCATGATCACCAACTTCTCGCCATTGTAATTGCCTTCCAGGAGTTTCTTGGCCTCCTCGTCACTCGCCGGCCGGATCAAATCGAGGCCTGCCTTGGTTTCCAGCGGCGAGCCACACGGAAAGAGGGTCTCGCAAAGTTTGTAGAAATCCGGATTGCCGACCGCCGCAGCAAGCACTTCAGGCTGGCTGATGGCACGCTGGATCGCGCGACGGACCATGGGATTGTTGGTTGGAGATACAAGATGATTGAAGCGCATCATACCTTGCGAACCAAGCGGATCGAGCACCTCAATCTTCACGCCCGGCGCCTTGGCGAGCACTGGGGCAAGATCGCCTGGAACCTGTTCCCAATAGTCGACCTCACCGGAGCTCAGCGCATTCATCGCAGTCGTCGAGTCAGGAATGTAGAGCCACTCGACACGATCGACCTTGGGAATCTTGCCGCCGGCCGCGCCGGATGCCGGCTCGCCGCGGGGGACGTAGTCGGGGTTCTTGACGTAGACCACCTTCGAGCCGGGCACCCATTCGTCTTTCTTGAAAATAAAGGGTCCTGAACCGGTCGGGTCGGTGATTTGCTGAAACGGATCGGTGTCAGCCACCGCCTTGGGCATGATGAAGGGGACGTTGGAGGAGATCTTGCCGATCGCCTCGATCACCAGGCCGTAGGGCTTGGCAAGCCGCAGAACGATGGTCTTCTTGTCGGCGGCGACGAGGCTCTCGACCGCCGCAAACAATGTCTGCCCCATGGCATCCTGCCTGCCCCAGCGGGTGAGAGAAGCGACACAGTCCTCTGCCGTGACCGGTTGACCGCTGTGGAAGCGCAGACCTTCACGCAGCACAAATGTCCATCTTGTGCGGTCCGTCGAGACGTCAAAGCCGTCAACCATTTGCGGTTTCGGCACCAGCTCGTCGTCCATCGCAAACAAAGTATCATACACCATGTAGCCGTGATTTCGGCTGATGTAGGCGGTGGTCCAGATGGGATCGATGTTCTTTAAATCGGCGTGCGGGATGACGCGCAGCACCTTGCCTTTGGGTTGTGCGAAGCCAGTCCGGGCCAGCATGGGCGTCGCAAGTGCACCGCCAAGGAAGATGCGACGGGTCAATTGCATGGTATCCTCCTCGTCAAGCGCCGCTCCGCGCCGGGTTGGGTTGCAGGTCGGCGCGGCCCGATGCTGCGGTATCGCGCGGGTGTTTACAACCGGCTTGCCACCCGGTGCGGGATCTCAATCCATGCGAAAACCGCAGTCCGATAGCCCTGCCGGCTTGCTTTGTCGACCCCAGATGGTCAAGCTTACGGCTCGTCAACACGAATGGAACTCCGATGCGCTTCCTCATTGCGATGATGAAGCATGAGACCAATACCTTTTCGCCGCTGCGCACCGATCTCAAAAGGTTCCGTGATTGGGGGCTCCATGAAGGCGACGCCGTCACGCGCGCCTACAAAGCCACCAACCATCCGATCGCAGCTTATCTCGACCTCGCCGAACAACTGGGAGCCGAAATCGTTGCGCCCATTGCGGCCGAGGCCATGCCGTCTGGACCCGTCGACCGGCAGGCTTACGAGTATCTCGTCGGACGTATTCTCGATGTGTTGCGCCGCAAACATATTGATGCAGCTTTCCTCGACCTTCACGGCGCCATGGTGGCGGAGCACGAGCCTGACGCCGAGGGCGCCCTGCTCGAACGCATGCGGGCGTTGGCTCCCGATTTGCCGATCGCCGTCACCTTTGACATGCACGGCAATATGAGCGAGCGAATCGCACGCCACGCCACTGCTATTATCGGCTACAAAAGTTACCCACACGTCGACATGTACACGGCCGGCCTGCAGATCGGTCGGGTGCTGCTCCGCGCGCTCACGGGCGAGGTCGCACCGGCGGTGGCCTTTGGCAACGTGCCGCTGCTGGCCCAAACGCTGCGCATGGGAACGGCTGACGAACCGATGCGAAGCCTGCAGGAGCTGTGCCGGCGCGAGGAACAGGGCGGCATCCTGGCCGCCAGCTTGTTCGGCGGTTTTCCGATGGCTGATATCCCGGACGCGGGCATTTCCGCCATCGTGGTTGCCGATGGGGATGTCGGGGCCGCTCGCGACAGTTGCCAACGCCTGCTTGCGGCCTCCTGGGAACGTCGGGATGAATTCGTCTATCGCCACCAGCCGCTGAGTGAGGCGCTCGCCCGCGCCCGGGCGCTGACCGCCGGTCCAACCATTCTGCTCGACCACGCGGACAATGTCGGATCAGGCGGGACGGCGGATTCCATGGCGGTTATCGCTGAGTTGCTGCGCCAGAATTTCGAGGATGTTGCGGTCGCCGCCGTATGGGACCCGGCCGCGGTGGCGGCCATGGCCGAGGCCGGCGTCGGCGCCGAGGTGAGACTGGATCTTGGTGGTAAGACCGATATGCCGGCCATTGGTGTCAAGGGACACCCGTTGCGGGTCACCGGTAGGGTGCGCCGGCTGTCTGACGGCCAATGGACCGTGCGCGGACCGATGTATACCGGCACCCATGTCACGACCGGACCGACCGCATTGCTGGAAACCGACGGTCTCAAGATCGTCGTGACCTCGCTGCACCATGAGCCATGGGATCTTGGCATCTTCACCAGCATCGGCATCGATCCGGGTCAATGCCGCTATCTGCTGCTCAAATCGCGGATTCACTACCGAGCCGGATTTGCGGCGCTGGCCAAGGCCACGATCACACTCGATGGGGTTGGCGTGACGACCTCGGACAACAGTGTACTTGCCTACCGCCATGTACGTCGGCCGATCTATCCGCTCGATCCGATGACAAGTGCGCCACCTCTGCCATAGTCACTGGCGTGGAGCGTCAATCGTCACAAAGGGACGGGCACTCTCGAGGGCGCGCGCTGCACGGAGCACCAGCTGATCGCCGCCGCGTGGCCCGACAATCTGCAGGGCAATCGGCAGTCCGTCGCTTGTCAACCCACAGGGCACGGAGGCCGTGGGCTGCTGCGTCAGGTTGAACGGATAAGTGTAAGGCGACCAGCCGATCCAATCGTCGCCAAAGCGACCGTCGGCCGGTGTGATCCGTCCAACCTCAAGGGCCGCGATCGGCATCTGCGGCGTGAGCAGCAGATCGTAGCGGTCGTGAAATTGCACCATCGCATTGGCAAGGTTGGCGCAGGCTTGGTAAGCCTTCAGATAATCAGCCACGGTTGTCCGGCGCCCTTGATCGGCGACCCGCAGGAAGTCGGGATCCATTCTGGCGTGCTCGGAGGCCGGCAGACTATCGACGATGGCTGCCGAGACCGCACCCCACATTGTGCGAATCATGTCAATTGGTTCGGCAAAACCCGGATCTGCTGTCTCTACAGTCGCCCCGAGCTCCGCGAAAACTCCGGCAGCCGCCGCGGCCGACGCTTCGATCTCAGCATCAAGTCTTTCGACGTAACCGAGCCGGGGGCTGAACGCCAATCGCAAGCTGGAAACACCGTCCTCCAATCCGACGCGGAAATCCGGTGCTGGCGTGTTCCACGCGGTCATGTCGCGTGCGTCGGGAGCAGCGATGATCGATGTCATCAGCGCGGAATCAGCAACGCGCCGGGTCAACGGACCCTGATGAGCCAGCCCGCCGAACGGAGACGCTGGAAAGGCCGGCACGCGGCCGAAAGTGGGTTTGAATCCAAACACGCCAGTAAAGGCCGCCGGAATGCGGATCGAGCCCGCTCCATCGGTGCCCAGATGGAGCACGCCGAGATTGAGCAGAGCCGCCGCCGCGGCACCTCCGGAGGAGCCTCCAGGCGTGCGCTCGAGGTTCCATGGGTTGCGGCTGATTCCCGTGAGCGGACTGTGACAGACGCCGATCCAGCCGTATTCGGGCAGCGTCGTCTTGCCCAGGAAAATCGCCCCATGTTCGCGCAGACGCGCCACCGCTGGCGCATCCGCTGATGCCGGACCTGAATCGGTGGTGAGCGATCCCCGGCGCGTCGGCCAGCCACTGACATTGATGTTATCTTTGATGGTGACCGGGACGCCGTCGACTAGACCGTTCGGCTCTCCCTTCATCCATCGCGCCTCCGAGTCTCGCGCCGCCGCCATCGCACCGGTGGCATCGACCAGCAGGAAGGCGTTGATGATCGGGTTGACGGCCGTAATGCGGTCGAGCGCAACGCGCACGACCTCTACGGGCGACAGTGTCCTGCGGCGATAAAGCCGGACCAGATCGGTGGCGCAGAGCGAGTGAATGGCGGTCATGATGGTTCAGGCGGCTTCGATCGTTACGGCCGGGGCATTTGGCCAGCCGAATACTACCACCAGCCCTCCTATTTGAAGAACCCAGTGCACTACAAATTCTCGATGACGATGCCATCGCCGGTCGCCTAACTGTCCAGCGCACCGCCACGACCGGTGCCGAGACCCTTCATGAAGCGGCCGCGAATCAGCGACGGGTCACGCACCGTCTGCAGCGGCGCGGGTTGATCGTCGATCCGGGCGGCGATGAGTTTGGGTCCACCGCTAGTGAATGGACGTTCTATCAACTCGGCAAAATGCGCGCCGTCGCGCACCCATAGACTGTCGCTGATGCCGGCCCCCCGTGCGATTGCCACGATGTCGGTCCCGTAATGCGTCGCGGTCGGCTGTTTCCCGGTGATCTGGTAAATGCCGTTGTCCATGATGATGATGGTGAGGTTCCTCGGCTTGACCATGCCGATCGTCGCGAGGCAGCCAAGCGACATCAGAATCGACCCGTCACCCTCGAGCGCGATGACACCACGTTCTGGCTGTGCCAGCGCCACCCCCAGTGCAATCGGGCAGGCGAGGCCCATGCTGCCCAGCATGTAGAAATTCTGCGGGCGATGCCCCGCGGCGAACAGATCGAAATTGGTGTTACCGATACCGCCGATCACCGCTTCATCATGGCAAAGCTTTGCGGCTAGCTTGGCAGTGAGGTCAGTACGATTGAGGGCATTGATTGGGGAAGACGATGCGTCGGCCACGGGCACGAATTTCCTTGACGACTAGCTTTTGAAGGTCTTGCCGCCGGTCAGCAGTGGAGACAGGATGAAAGCGACCGGACATTGGGTTGCCACCGCCTGTTTTATTGAACGGTCCACCATGAAGTGAAGCCGGTCCTGATCGGCAAGGGTGTGATAGGTGATAGCGAGCGCATCGAGCGTCGGCCGCATCGTCCGGCTGACCAGCACTTGGCCCAGATTGAACTCGCCGAGCGTGCCGCGCTCTGAAACGAAGAGGATCGCCGGGATTTGGTAGGGGACGACCAGCGATGCCAGCACGTTGGGAATAACCCCGAAGCCGCTCGTCTGCATGAGCACGCAACCGTGTAACCCGGCCATCCAGGCGCCAGCCACGATGCCGACAGCTTCATCCTCCCGGGTCGCTACAATCGAACTGAAAAATTTATCAGCGACCACTCCCTGGATCAGCGGCGTGAGCACATTGTCCGGCACGTAGGTGACCAGCCGCACAGCGTTGGCTTTCAAGGTGTCAAGTAGGATCTCGGACCAGGCCATCACGCATGTCCCTGCGGGAGGTCGAAAACAGGTTGTTACTATAGCCCCGCGGGCTACTCAACAATTCCTCCCGCGTGGGGCCGCTGGGCGGGATGGCAACCGCGGTCAGCGCCGTACCGACATCGCGTTGCAAAAAGAAGCCGCCCCAACGCGACAATCGCTTCCATGGCCCTGTCGCGGGGCCTGCGCGGACTCGCAGCGCAACAGTTGCCCGTACTGCCTACATGTCCGCATGGGCCCTTGCGACAAAACCGCCGGCTCACCTGGGCATTGCGGATTTCCCCTGCTCATGCCAAATCGTGCTCGTTGATCTGGATCGACCAGATGAAGCGCTCACACAACCCGCCCGCCATTCGTCCGCCTTTTGCCGCGTACAGCCACGCGATCGAAGTTCTTGGGCCTACCCGCCTGCTGTTTGCTTCCGGTCAATTGGGCATTGGGCCGGACGACGTCATCCCGGACGGCGTCGAGGCTCAGGCGGTTCTCTGCTTTGAGAATATTCGGGCCATTCTGACAACCGCGGGCATGGATTTTGGCGATGTCGTGCGGTTCAATGCTTTCGTGACCGATCGAGCCTTTTTTCCGATCTACGGCGCCGTTCGCAGCCGCTACGCGACCGGAACTGGTTTCGCGTCAACCCTGGTCATCGTGGCCGGTTTCACTCGCCCGGAATTCAAGATCGAAGTCGAGGCAACGGCTGCAAAAGCCGATTGATCAGGGCATCGGCCCGCGTGCGATTGCCTCAAATTTCGGCAGGCTGCCGAATCGTTGATCCCTGAGCCGGCTCTCTACATGACCGTCTGGGGACGAAGGACGGTGATGACGACCCGGAATGGCTCGCCTACCGGGGCGCCACCCTAAGAAGCCTTGTCAATCGGCCCGTGGCCGATGGGCGGATTTCTCGATGAGAGCTACAATCTTGGCATCTGCTTTGCACGCCGCAATCGCCGTTATCGTTGCGACAATGAAGGGATTCGTCATGTCGACCGACACCAGGTCATTTTCGCTCCGGCTGGCGCTGACGGGCCTTCTTGCGGCATTGTGCGGCATTGCGGGCCTCTCGACGGCAGCCTTTGCGGCCGACAAGGTCACTTTTTTGACCAGTTGGTTTGCCCAGGCCGAGCACGGCGGCTTTTACCAGGCCAAGGCCATAGGCATTTACCAGCAGGCCGGTCTTGACGTGACTATCAAGATGGGCGGCCCGCAAGTGAACGGGATGCAACTGCTACTCGGCAACGAAACCGACCTCATGATGGGGTATGACCTTCAGGTGCTCAAGGCACTCGAACAGGGCTTGCCGGTCACAACGGTGGCAACCTCGTTCCAGTATGACCTGCAAGGGATGATGACCCACGAGAACGTCAACAGTCTTGCCGATCTCGGCGACAAGACCATTCTGGTGGCGACCTCGGGGCGGACGACCTGGTGGCCGTGGCTCAAGGCCAAGTTCAAATACACCGAGGAACAGACCAGACCGTACACCTTCAATCTTCAACCATTCTTTGCCGACAGCAATACCGCGCAGCAGGCCTACCCGTCCTCGGAGCCGTTCCAGGCGCGGCAGAAGGGCGTTCCGGTCAAATTCTTTCTGTTCGCCCGGGACGGCTATCCACCCTATGGAAGCACCATGGTTGCGACGCGGAGCTTCGTTGACAGGAACCCAGACGTGGTTGCGCGTTTTGTCAAGGCGTCGCTCGAGGGTTGGAAAAGCTACATCGCCAACCCAGCGCCCGGCAACGCGCTGATCAAGGTTGATAATCCGAAAATGACCGACGAGCAGATCGCGTTCGGCATTGATGAACTCAAGCGTCTGAGGGTGCTGGACGGCGGTGATGCGGAAACCATGGGGATCGGCATCGTTACTTCGGCGCGTTGGAAAGCGACTTATGATTTCGCCGTCGCAGCCGGTTTGCTCAAACCGGAGGTCGATTGGAACGCTGCCTTCACCGACCGGTTCGTCAAGGATCTCAAATTGGCGATGTGAGGGGAGTTCGCCGTGTTGGCCATTGGCGCCACCGGCCCAGCGACCGGACATGTCCACGGCGAGCACCTGCGCATCCCTGCCGTGGAGGTGCTGTCCGCCGAAAAGATTTTTGCCAACGGAACGCGGGCGCTCGATCCAATCGACCTCGTGGTCGGTCAGAATGATTTCCTGACACTGATCGGCCCCTCGGGTTGCGGCAAGAGCACCTTGCTCAAGCTCGTCGCCAACCTGCTCGAGCCATCTGAGGGCCGCATCCTATGGTGGCGCAGCGGTTTCGAGAAAATCGGGAGCGACGGACATCGCCTGTCCTTTGTGTTCCAAGATCCGACATTGATGCCATGGGCCCGCGTCGCCGCAAATGTCCGCCTCCCGCTCGATCTTGCCGGGGTCAACCGCGCTGAGGCTGATCAACGCGTTGCCGCCGCGCTCGCTCATGTCGGACTTGATGGGGTCGCGCGGCACTATCCGCGGCAACTGTCCGGTGGCATGCGGATGCGGGTGGCAATTGCCCGCGGCCTTGTCACTGAGCCCAATCTGCTACTTATGGACGAGCCGTTCGGTGCGCTCGACGAATTCACCCGCAATCGACTCGATGGGGACTTGGTTCGTCTGTGGTGGGACCGCAAGCTCACGATTATCTTCGTCACGCATTCGATTTATGAGGCGGTGTTCCTATCGACTCGCGTTGCGGTGATGGCGGCCGATCCCGGCCGCATTTTCAAACTCATGCGAATTGATCAGGAGCAACCGCGTGACGAGACATTTCGCAACAGTCCGGGATTTGCCGAGCATTGCCGCGCACTGTCGGCCGCCCTCGCCGAAGCGTCGACGTCTTCGCGGAAACCGTGAGGGGGACATTCGCCAGGATGCGACCGCTCGCCCAATCCCCCTCCATCATGGCGATCATGGCGCCGCTCATGGTCGCGGTAATCATGCTGCTCGGCTGGGAACTGGTGTGTCGGTCTGCACAGATCCCGGTCTTTCTCTTCCCCAAGCCGAGCGACATAGCCGTCACACTGTTAAACGACGGCGGCACACTCATGAAGGCATTAGTAGCGACCTTGCGTGTGGCCCTTCAGGCGTTCCTGGCGGCGGCGTTGATCGGCACAATGATTGCTTTCCTGTTTGTGCAGAGCCGAGTCATCGAGATGAGCCTGTTTCCCTACGCCGTCCTGCTTCAGGTGACGCCGATTGTGGCGATCGCTCCCTTGATCATCATCCTGGTCAAAAATACGCAGTTGGCGCTCACCATTTGCGCTGCGGTCATTGCGCTTTTTCCGGTCATTTCCAATACCACGCTGGGCCTGCGTAGCGTCGATCCCGGTTTGATCAATCTATTTCGGATGCACCGCGCGAGCCGGTTGCAGATGCTGTGGCGCCTCCAGATACCGAGTGCGCTGCCGTATTTCTTTGGTGGGTTGCGCATCTCGAGCGGTTTGGCGTTGATTGGCGCCGTCGTCGCGGAATTCGTCGCCGGCACCGGCGGCCGAAGCGCCGGCTTGGCTTATGAGATCCTGCAGTCCGGCTTCTCGCTCGACATTCCTCGAATGTTTGCTGCGCTGTTCCTCATTACCGGGGCCGGCGTCTTGTTGTTCGGGCTGATGGTCTTACTGTCAAAGCTGGCGCTCGGCGACTGGCACGAGAGCGAGATTGGACCAGAAACATGAACTCGATTCTGATCACGGGGGCGAGCGGAATATTCACCGGCCTGCCCGGCAAGTCGATGCGCACCGACGGAGCCATCCGCATCGTCGGATCGCGCATCGCTGAAGTCGGCAAGCTGGCACCACAGCCGGGCGAGACCCTCATCGATGCGTCGGGCTGCGTCATTTATCCGGGCCTGGTCTCAACCCACCATCACTTGTTTCAGAGTGTGCTCAAAGGTGTGCGGGCGGGACTCGATCTGCCGCTGATGGGTTGGTTGCGTACCGTGACCTATTCCCATTGGCACAAGCTCGACGAGGAGGCCCTGCGTACGGCAGCGCGCATTGGACTGGTCGAACTGCTGCTGTCAGGAACGACAACCGCCGCGGACCATCACTATCTGTTCGCCGAAAGCTATCGGTTCGATCCGGCGCACGTTATCTTCGAAGTTGCACGCGAACTTGGTATGCGGCTGGTATTTTGCCGGGGCGGGGCGACTAAAGCGCGCAATTTCGACACGCCCGACATCGCCGCAATGCCGACCGAACCATTGGACGCGATGATCCGCTCGGTCGAGGCCTGTGCGAATCGCTATCACGATCCCTCGCCTGACAGCCTGCGCCGCGTCGTGTTCGCACCCACCACGCCGCCGTGGGCCGTTGAGCCCTCTGAGCTTCGAACCATCGCAGCGGCGGCGCGCGGCATGCGCCTGCGCATGCACAGCCACCTGTCCGAGACCAGGGACTACGTCGATTATTGCCTGTCCGTATTTGGCAAGCGGCCGATTCAGTGGGTGGCCGAACACAATTGGCTTGGTCCCGATATCTGGTTTGCCCATCTCGTACATCTAAACGATGCCGAGGTCGGAATGCTGGTCGAGACCGGAACCGGCATGGCACATTGTCCGCAGTCCAATTGTCGTCTGGGCTCTGGAATTGCTCCTGCCGATCGATTGGCCGCACTTGGCGGCGCGGTTTCGTTAGGTGTAGACGGTGCGGCGTCCAACGAGTCCGCAGACATGATCAGCGAAATGCACAGCTGCTGGCACACCCACCGAGCCGCCAAGGGGGCAGGGGCGCTCACGGTCGAGGAAGTGGTGCGCTGGGCGACCGCCGGAGGCGCCCGCGTGCTCGGTTTTGACGATATCGGGGTGATCGCCCCCGGCAAGCAAGCCGACGTTGCGATCTTTGATCTGTCAAGCCCCCGTTATTTCGGTCTTCACGATCCGTTGCTCGGCCCTCTGCTGGCAGGCGGCTCGGCTCGACTGCGCCGCCTGTTGGTCGGCGGAAGGATCGTAGTCGAGAACGGGAATGTCCCGGGTCTCGATCTCGATCGGCTGCGCCACGACGCATTGCAAGTTGTGGCGCGGCTTGCCGCTTGAAGAGCAAAATTCGGGAGCAAATCATGCTGTGTACCAAACAGAAAGTCTTGCGACGCTTCTGGTACGCAATCATGCCGATCAGCCGCCTTCACGGTGGTCCCAAACCGTTCACCCTGCTGGGCGAAAAAATCGTGCTGTTCCTGGACCATCAGGGTGCACCTGCGGCACTCGCCGACCGTTGCTGTCATCGCACCGCCAGGCTCTCGAAAGGATGGTGCAGGGACGGGCATATCATCTGCGGCTATCACGGCTGGGAATACGATGCGGCCGGACAGCTCGTGAACATTCCCCAGTTCCCAGTTGAACAAGCCATTCCGAACGCCCGGGTACCACGATTTCACTGCGAGACGCGCTACGGTTATGCGTGGGTCGCCCTCGAGGCGCCGATACTGCCAATTCCGGATCTGCCTCAAGCTCGCGATCCGGCCTACCGCTGCATCCACCAGTTCGATGACCAGTGGAATACCGCTGCGCTGCGAATGATGGAAAATTCGTTCGATAATGCGCACTTCTCATTCGTCCACAAGTCGACCTTCGGTCAGATCGATCAGCCGAAGCCGGAAAAATACGAGCTGCGTGAGACGGATTTTGGTTTTACGGCCGAGACCATCGTGACCATCAAAAATCCGGCCAACGCCTTCAGGGTAACCGGTACGACCGATCCCTTGACCCGACGTCACATGCGCAATGCCTGGTTCATGCCGTTCTGCCGCACGCTGGATATCGAATATCCGAGCGGGGTGCGGCACATCATCTTCAATTCGGCTACACCAATTACCGACGGCAGCATCCGACTGGTGCAAATCCTGTTCCGGAATGACAGTGAAGAGGACTGCTCCACCGAGGAACTGATCGAATGGGATGCGGCCATCATCGCCGAGGATCGTGACATCCTGGAATCGACCGATCCCGACGCGATTGTTGACATGGATCGCAAGATCGAAATGCACATGCCCTCCGATCGGCCGGGCATGATCATGCGCAAACGTCTCCATGCCTTGCTCACCGAGCACGGCGAGGTCGAAATACCAGCCACAACCCAGTGACCATGCGTGGTTCACGCCAGCAGGGGCGGAGCGCCCTGAATTGCCAGAATCGATCACACGATACCCGATTGCCGCGCTGATCAGTGACCTGGCCGGCATTCCTCTGATTGACGATCCGGTCTCGGTCAAACGCCGGTCGCGCGATTTCTTCTGGTACAGTCCGGTCCTGCAACCCCAGCTGCAGGACAAGTTCGCCGATCTCGTCGTGTGCCCACGCAACGAGCCCGACGTGATCAGGATCGCTGCGAGCTGTGCGCGCCACCAAATCCCGATCACGGTGCGCGGCGCCGGCACTGGTAATTACGGCCAAGCGGTGCCGCTCCGGGGCGGCATCATCATGGATATGACCGCACTCAACGCGGTCGAAAGGCAGGGGGGTGGCATTGTCCGGGTACAGCCCGGCCTTAAGATGTACGAACTCGATCGTCAGACCAAGCCGAATGGCTTCGAACTGCGAATGCATCCGTCCACCAAGCGCAGCGCGACGATCGGGGGATTTATTGCGGGCGGATCGGGCGGGGTGGGCTCAGTCACATACGGTGGCCTGCGCGAACGGGGCAATATTTGCGCGGCCCGGATCGTCACGGCGGAGAGCGAGCCGCGCATTCTCGAATTGCGCGACGATGATGTCCAAATGGTCAATCGTGCCTATGGCACAACCGGGATCATCACATGCCTGGAAATGCCTCTGGCACCCGCCTGGCCGTGGGTCGATCTGATAATAGCCTTCGATGATTTCCTGGACGCGGTGCGTTTCGGTTCCGAGGTCGCGCTGGCGGACGGTATCATCAAGAAGCTGCTTAGTCCGATCACCTGGCCATTGCCGACATATTTCGGCGCACTGCGCCCGTATTGTCCGCACGGTCGTAGCGTGTTGATTGTCATGGTGGCTCAGCCCTCGCTCGCCGCCCTCAAGGCCATGCTGCAACGGGCCGGTGGAGAAATCACCTACGAAGCTGAATCCAACGAAACCCCCGGATCAACCCCGCTTTACGAATATACGTGGAACCACACCACCTTACAGGTGCTCAAGTCGGATCGCAGCGTCACTTATCTGCAATGTCTGTTTCCTTACGATCGGCTGATTAGCACACTTTGCGATCTGCAGACCCGGCTGGGGGATGAGGTACTCCAGCACCTCGAATTCATCCGTTTTGGCGGTCACGTGACTGCCAGCGCGCTGCCGATCGTGCGCTACACAACCACCCAGCGTCTCGACGAAATCATCGCCATCCATGAGTCGCATGGGGTGATGGTCGCCAACCCGCACGTCGTGACGTTGGAGGACGGCAGCCGCCATAAGCGTGCCGACGCTGATCAGTTGCGCTTCAAGCATGACGTCGATCCCTTCGGGCTGCTCAATCCGGGCAAGATGCGCAGCTTCGTCCCGGCCATGTCGAACGGCTGACCGATGCGCGTGCTCTACCTGTATTGTCATCCGCTGCCGGAAAGCTTCCATCGGGCCATTCGGAACGAAGCGCTGGCGGGGCTGGCCCAGGCCGGTCACAGCGTCGATCTGCTCGATCTCTATGAGGAACGTTTCGATCCGGTGATGTCCGTTGAAGGCCGCCGATGCTATCACGATGTCACCCGCAACCGCGATGGGATAGAATCTTACGCCGAGCGCTTGCTTGGTGCCGATTCATTGATCGTGCAATTTCCGATTTGGTGTTTTGGCCCGCCGGCAATGCTCAAGGGCTTTTTTGATCGCCTGCTGATACCCGGCATTGCCTTCGATCTGTCAGATCGGCGGCTCGTGCGACCGACATTGGCGAATATCAGGAAAATCACCGGCATCGTGACTTACGGTCGGCCGCGCCTGACTGCCTGGCTCATGGGAGATCCTCCACGCAAGATCGTTACGCGGTATCTGCGTTGGTTCGTTGCCAGAGGTGCGCCGGTCGAATATCTTGCGCTCTATAATCTCAACGTCGCGGATGAGCGGCAACGCAGCCGGTTTATCCAACAGGTGAGATCATCAATGTCACGCCTTTGATAAGTGTTGGCCGGCCGAAAACATGCGCAAGCTCTACTGGGGTGATCTTACGAGTTCGGAATTTGCCAGTCTCGACCCGGGGCGTACCATTGCGGTGCTGCCGACCGCAGCGACCGAGCAGCACGGCCCGCATCTTGCTGTCGCGACCGACGCCGTAATCGCCGAGGGGATGATCAAGACCGTTCTCGGCCTTCTCCCAGAGGATCTCGCCGTCCTCATCCTGCCCCTGCAGGCGGTCGGCAAATCCAACGAACATCTCGGCTGGTCCGGAACCATCACCCTGTCGGCTGAAACCGCCTCGCGGTTATGGCTCGAGATCGGCCGGTCGGTGCACCGTGCGGGGCTGCGCAAGCTTGTCATCGTCAATTCGCACGGCGGCAATGCTGACGTGATCGCCACGGTGGCGCGCGACTTGCGTATCGAGTTGCAGATGCTCGTGGTCCATACCAGCTGGCGACGGCTGGGCCTGCCCGAGCGCCTCTATGATGACCTGGAAACCGTGCATGGCATTCACGCGGGTGACATCGAGACCTCGCTGATGCTCCATTTCCGACCGGACCTGGTCCGCATGGATCGAGCCGAGAATTTCGTGCCCGCCTCGGTGGCGATGGAAAGGGACTTCAAGCTGCTGCGCCCAACCGGCCCCAATGCCTTCGGGTGGATCGCCCGCGATCTCAACTCGGATGGGGCTGCAGGCAACGCCGCACACGCGAGCGCCGAGAAGGGTCGCGTCACCGCTGAACATCAGGCTCGTCAGTTTATTGTCCTGCTCCGGGATGTTGAGGCTTTTTCACTGTCGCGCCTGGCGTGATCGGCTGCGCGTTGCCGGCCAGATCGTTTGCCGGGACAGAATGAGCCCAGGATATCGAGCGTCGCATCAGTTCGGCTTTCGATGCAACCGGCGCGAATGCCCCAACCGTGTCTGGAGCGCGATGACGCGGAGCATCGAGCCCCAGTTCGCGACAATCGATGTCATTTGAATTGCTTCCAAACCGACGGCGGCAGCGCGAGTGTCGATCCCCGGGCAATGGAGTCTCTGGACCGTTGCATGCCTCGTGTGGCCATCGGCCGAAAGGCTCAACGTGAGCGCATTTGGTTCACATCACCTCCAATACCCGCCCTGCCGACCGCGTCCCGAGGACAGGCGCGTTGTGCCGGAAACCGACGTGTTACCCCTGCAACAAGATCCTATTTACCCTTCAATCGGGCGACGCCCGGTCGCTCAACGAGTCGTGTGGCAACTTCCAACAGCTGCGGTTGGCTGAATGGCTTGGTGAGCAGGGTAACGGTGCTGAAGGCCGGCGGCAGGCTTTCGCGTCCATAACCGCTCACGAATGCAAAGGCGATCTTGCGCCGAGTCAATGCCGCCGCAATGTCGTCAACAGGCCGCCCGTTCAGGTTTCCGTCGAGCAGCGCCGCATCTAGCGGCTGGCTGTCGATGATGTCGAGTGCCTCGCTTGCCGAACCGGTCGCCGCGGCCACTTCGGCGCCCCACTCTTGCAAGCCGGCCGAGAGATCCAGGGCGACGAGCGGTTCATCCTCGACCACCAGGAAGCGCTTTCCTGCGAGCCTGCCGCGCGGCAGGTCGATGACCGGCGGCGGCTGACGCCCCGGGCGGACCAGTTCAGAGGCATTCGGTGACATCATTTCGTTGTTTGTGAGAGGCCGCCTCAGTTGCAGGGTGATTTCCCAGACTACGCCATCGGCTGTGGTCAGCATGCGCGCACTGCCAGCCTCGCCCCTCGCGCTCTGCTCGATAAGCGTGGTTCCGAAGCCGCGCGTCGCGGGCGCTCTGGCTGGCGGGCCGCCGCGCTCCTCCCAACGCAGCCTGAGTGTTTGATCTTCCACTGTCCAGGCAATCGTCACCCAGCCGCCGGCCACCGAGAGCGCCCCATACTTAACGGCATTTGTGCCGAGTTCATGCAGCATCAGCGCGACATGCAGGGTTGTCTGCGGCTCCAGGTGGACCAGAGGCCCCCAGGCGGTAATCCTGGTCTCGTCGGCCGCACCATGCAGAAGCTGGTCGCGAATGAGATTGCGCAGCTCGGCGCCTTTCCACGAGGCAGCGGTCAACAGCGAGTGCACGCGTGACAGCGACTGGATGCGACCTGCGAAGCTCTCTGCGAACGCTGCCGGATCTTTCGTGCGACGCAGCGTGTGCTGCACGATTGCCTGTACACTCGCAAGTATGTTTTTGACGCGATGATTGAGTTCGCCAAGTAGAAGTTGCTGCGTTTCCTCCGTTTGCTTGCGCTCGGTGATGTCGTGCGCAGCACCGAACCATTCGATGATTTCTCCCTTTGAGCCGACCAGCGGGATTGCCCGCGAGTGGATCCAGCCGATCGTGCCGTCAACGCGGATGACCGGGTGCTCGAGTTCAAAGACGCTCTTGTTCGATATAGCTTCGCGGATGGCCCACATCACGCGAGTCTGGTCGTCAGGGTGAATGTACTTCTGAAGCCAGCTCTGGCTCGGACTCTCGGTATCCGCGATGAAATCCTTGCCCCGGAGGTAGCGCATCTCGCTCCAGTCGGGGTTCATGCGATAGACCACATCCGAGCTTGCCGTGACGAAGGCACGGTAACGCTCCTCGCTCGCACGCAAGGTCTCTGCGGTCTCGGTGCGAAACCGAGCCATTTTTACGTGCGCCTCGACGCGGGCCAGCAGCTCGCGGGCGCTGAACGGCTTGATCAGATAATCGTCGGCACCCGACTCCATACCCTCCACGCGGCTCTCCTCGCCGGAGCGGGCTGACAAGAGGATGATGGGCAGCATGCTCGTCTGTGGATCGGCGCGCAGCCGGGCGAGGAGTTGCATGCCGTCGAGGCGCGGCATCATAATGTCGGTCAGCAAGAGGTCGGGTTTTCGGCGGGCAATCGTCGCCAACGCCGCCTCGCCGTCTGGGGCGACCTCGACGTCGTAGCGCGGCGCGAGAAGCCGGCGCACATAGTCGCGCATGTCGGCATTGTCGTCGGCAAGGAGAACACGGGCGCGCTCGCCGGAGATCGATTCGGAAGGTTGCGGAACCGCGGCATCCGCGATGATCTCGTCATCCTCCGGCGCGGTCTCGGGCAGCCAGCGCAATGCCTCCTCGACAAAATGCGTCGCTCGTAGCGCGGTCGAAACGAGGGTACGCGCCGCGCCAATCTGCTTGGCGGGCAAGTGGCTACGGCCCCGCGGGATGACTACCGTGAACGTGCTGCCTTTGCCGTGCTCGCTTTCAACTGAGACCGCACCGCCGTGCAGCTTGACCAGTTCCTGGACCAAGGCGAGGCCAATGCCCGAGCCTTCATGTGTGCGGCCACGGGCATCCGCCACACGATAGAAGCGTTCGGACAGCTTCGGCAACTCATGGGCCGGGATGCCGATGCCGGTGTCGCGCACTGCGAGGGCGAAATGCTCGTTCGTTTGCCGCAGCCTCACCTCGATTTCGCCTTCAAAGGTGAACTTGAACGCGTTGGAGAGAAGATTGAGGACGATCTTCTCCCACATCTCGCGATCGACGTAGGCCGCCTCGGAAAGCGACATGCAATCGACGACCAGTCGCAGGCCCGCTTGCTCAATTGCCGAGCGAAACACGCTGGCGAGTTCTGCCGTCGCGGCAGCAAGATCAGTCGGCTCATAGACGGCCTGCACGCGCCCGGCCTCGATGCGCGAGAAATCAAGGAGCGTATTGACCAGTTTCAAGAGCCGCAGACCGTTTCGGTAGGCAAGGTCGATTTGCTGATGCTGGCTGGCCGACACCGACGCCCCCACGCGTCCAAGCTCGCGTTTCAGCTCCTCGAGCGGTCCGAGCATCAGCGTCAGCGGCGTGCGGAACTCGTGGCTAACGTTGGAAAAGAATAGCGTTTTGGCGCGATCGATTTCGGCCAGCGCCTCGGCGCGCCTGCGCTCCTCTTCGTACGCCCGCGCCGTGGCAACGGCGGTTGCTACTTGCGCCGCCGCAAGTTCGAGGAAGCTGCGGTACTGGTGATCGAACCGCAGGCGCGGACTGAGACCCGCGACTAGCAGCCCCGCCAGTTCATGCGCCTTGTTCGAGCGAATGGGGACAATCACCGCCGTGTGCGGCGGGTCCGACCAGGGGCCCGGCGGCACGTTGGCAAAGCGGGCGGCGAGGTCGTCGATCCTGACCATTGCTTCGTCGCGAACCGCCGCGGCCAGCGGCCAAACCCAGCCCTGCTCCGGGCCCTCATGGAGGTCGACGACAAGCGGACTTGCGGCTTCCCCCATGCTGACGCCGGCTGCGCCGACAAGCCGGGCGCGCATGCCGTCGGGATCAATGAGATAGAAAAGGGCGAAGGGAACGTCTCGGGCATAACCTGCCAGCGTCTCGGCGGCGATGGCGCACGCCACCTCGGCCGTCCTGGCCTCGCCAGTCCGCGCGCCGAGATCGCGTAACGCCTCGACCCGGCGCTCGCCGACAATCTTTTCGGTGATCTCGTGCGCCATAGCCAGCACGCCGCCGATGCCGCGCGGCGCGGTTTCGTCGGGCACCGGACTGTAAGCGATGGTGAAATGCGTTTCCTCGGTGAAGCCGTAGCGGTTAATCTCCAAAAGGATGTCATCCATCCACGTGGCCGGGCCACCATTGAATGGAGCGTCGATCAGTGGCTCCAGGATATGCCGGATTTCCGGCCAGCATTCGCGAAATGGCTTGCCGAGCCCCCACGGGTGCTTGGCGCCGAGGACCGGGCGGTATGCATCATTGTAGATCGAGATATAGTCCGGCCCCCACCAGAGAAGCAGCGGAACGCGGTTCGCCACCAAAAGGCCGATGATCATTCGCAACGCCGGGGACCAGGATTTGGCCGGGCCGAGCGGCGTCTGCGACCAGTCGAACGCGCGCACGAGCGCAGCCATTTCCCCGCCGCCAACCAGCCAGTCGGCGGGGGTTGAGCGGATTTCGGCCTTGTCACACAACACGTCGTCGGTCACGGACCCCCCCGGGTCTCGTACTGTCGCAACGGTGTAACAAAGTGCATTCCAGGTCCAAAAGTTCCGAACCAAGAGTTGGCGTGGCGGCGACGCAGCTCAAAGTTGACATTGGGTAACCCCCTCCCCAATGAGGCTCGATCGGCCGGTTGACCGGGGACCCGGCAGCCGACATTCGGATGCAGGTGCGGTCGCGCCACTCGTCGACGGATTGCGCTGCGGGCTCGACGTTTGAGCCGTCCTCACAGCCGGGTTTGATCGAAGGCTTTTTTGGCTGGAACCGCTAGGGCCGTGCATTGCGCTTGCGGGCTGCGCTGGGTCAAACCCGACTGGCCGGCGATATTGTGGTTTGGCCCCCTTCTTGCGCCTCTCGCCGCGATGGCATCGGAAGGGGAATCCGACTGGGCCGCGTTGTCTGTCTCTCCAATGGCCTTAACCGTGCGCCGCTGCTCGCAGTTTCACTGCCAGTAACGTGACGGCCGCGGCAGCCAGGATCGCCCCCCGGCGATGTTCCCGACACCGAAGCATCCCACGGCCAAGGAGGCAAACAACGCCATCAGCAAAGCAGCCGGGATCCATGACGCTGCTGACCGATGTCGGAGATCAAGCAAGTACCAAAGTCCAGGGTCGATTCGAACAAGTGTTTCAATGAGGCGCCGCAAGACAATCATTGATCAGCCTTTCATCATGACCGGCCACTCGAACCTATCACGAACGGCGTCGTAATCGGGCTACAGGAAGCCTGCGGAGTGCGACGGGACCGAACGTGGCATGATGGGGTTCGCATCGGCGCCTATGTCGCGAGTGCCCGAAATCGATAGAATGTCTCGCATGAGCGCGGGCAGCCTTCCGGTTTTGAGAGGAAAGCGGGTTATCCTACGTCGGCCCAGCAAAGAGGATTTTCAAGCTCGGCTCAGGCTCGGAACTGACGCTGAAATATCTCGAATGTATGGAGGCAGCCGTACTGACCTACGTCCGATGACCGAAGAGGGCGCAAAGCGATGGATACAACGACTGCTGGACCAGGAATATGCTTGGATCATTGAGGTGGGCTGCCTGATCGGGCAAATCAGGCTCGATCGGGTCGATTTGAGAGATAGGCGCGCCAGTCTGGCAGTGGGAATTGAAGACGCCGCCGCGCTCGGGAAAGGCCTTGGCACCGAAGCTATCGCTCTTGTCTTGTGGTATGCGTTCAACGTTCTTAAGCTGCACCGGATTTCGGTGCGGGTGGTGGACTACAATTTGCGTGCCATCCGTGCGTATCAGAAATGTGGATTTACCGTCGAGGGTAGAGAACGTGAAGCTGCATTCGTCGATGGTGTGTGGCACGACGACGTCATGATGTCTATCCTCGACAGAGAGTTCATCAAGTTTCAGAGCGGCAAAAGATGACCGCTGTGAGCCGCCGGCGGCAATGCTCGTGGACTAATAGTGCTTTGCCAGGGACACGGACCGGGATTATGTCGGCCTTCATTCATTTGCGCCCTCGCCCTGGACTATCGACCGGTAGACAGCGAACGGTGGACACTCAGCTGTGGGTGCGGCCTCGCCACGCGCTGACAGATTGCGCGTACACCTCAAATACGCCCGATGTCTAAGCCGTCGCGGCCGACAAGGTATCCGGATCGCGGTGTCGGTGGGCGGCACGGCGGAAAATTCATGGGCGGCATAAAGGGTTCGGCTGCGGGCCAGTGATCGACATCGTTTTAGCGGAAACAGAGTTATATCGTGCGATCTATCTCCTGCTGGAGGCGTGCTGATCCAGCCGGTTGAGCCAGACCTCAAACTCGGCGGATTCTCGCTCTGGGTTTATGGCCGTCAATTCCCCGATGCCAACGACTATTGGGATGGGAACTGGCTCAATGTGCGCGCAAGAGCGGAAGCATTTGGTGCATTGGTGGAAGCCCGGGGGGCGTTTGTTCACACTCCTGAGCTTGCGGACTTCGCGAAGCAGCTTGAAACACTTCATGCGACGTTGGTCGGCGAAGCCGTGCTGCAGTGCATGGAGCCGAATTTGCAGATTGCGATTCGAGGCGACTCTATCGGCCATATGGAACTTAGAGTCAGGATTACCCCCGATCACATGAGCCAGTCTCACGACTTCAAATTTGATCTTGATCAGACCTATCTGAGTCCCTTCCTTAACGGGTTCAAAAGCGTTCTGTTGCGTTGGCCGGTCCGCGCGAAGCCCCGCGCTTAGCGGTCAATTGCTCCCTCAGCGTAGCACAATCGGCCGGTATGCAGTGCGCAGGACAGCGAACTTTTGGAAGCAATGCCCGGCTGCGTGCGACAGATCTCATGAGGAAGCGCAGCGGATGCGGCTGGTCGATCCGCGTGCGGACGCGCACACGCAACTGAACACAAGCTGGCCCAGGCTTAGCGACATCGAGATCGAGCGCGGGCATCGGTGACGACTGCGTGGCTCGCGGCACCGCGTACCGCTTTATTTGGTGCTGATCGTACGGCCGCACTCACGATGGCGTTGCGGGAGGTTTGGCAAGCTAAACAAGGCATCACCAAACGTAGCTACGCGCGCTGCACGTGCAGTCACGTTCTGACAACCCTCAGGGCGCCCCGTAATTCTACCGACGCATCAGCAGCTTGTGAGGCGGTCCCAAAAGGAGCATGTGATGCGTCGGCAGCTGCTGCCACGACTCTCTTTAACCCTCGACCTTGATTCGTCGTTTTTGAAGCTGAACACCATGACCATGACGGCAGTCGATAATGATTAAAACCTTTAGTTTGATCGCGACAAAGGCGGGGGTCACCGCCAGCGTCTGCCGCCGCATTCTGCCACTCGCTGCGGTAGGGGTCATTCTGCTTTTGGTATGGCTCGATACAGCGACCGCCCTGTTATGGTTGATGAAAAAGGTAGACGGGTTTCCGCCGGCTGCGTGGGCTATCGCGCCTCCCAATTGGGTAGATTGAACAGGCCGCGGTCACCTCCAAACGGGGAGGAACTAGTTCTCTCCGCCAATGGAACGCAGTGACGTTTGCGAGCAGCGCGGCCATTGCCACAGCGCTGCCAAGCGAGCGGATATTTTTGTCCGCGCTGAAGCTGGAGCCGGGACGGCAAGCGACGCGGGTTCACTGGGCCAGACGAAGGGGCCCCTCCCCATGGCCGGTCGTGTTGGACTTATTTGAGATGGATTCTCGGTCTCGTAGCTGCACCGATGAGGTACATTCAAAAGGCGACATCGTGTGGCATTGTCGTTCCCGAGCGGGCGGAGTGACGGCGCAGAAGCTGCAATCTGCTTATTTGACCTATCGAATATCATGACGGGTTCTGCTGATCGCCAGTTCGAGATTACCGTGCGAGATAAAAGCATGCACCGTATTGCTCTCACCCTGGTCTTGCTAGTGGGAATTGCTTCAACCGGCACAGGTCAGGCGCGAGCGGACGAGCCTTGGAACTTCGTACAGATCACTTGCGTGCCTGAACTCGGATATTTCTCGATCCGGAAGATTTTGATTATGAATCTGCCACACAAGGGGCCCTATCTGACCGACGGCTTCACTGCGCCGGCAAGCGCGGTTAGCGCTCTCCAGAGCAAGTACCGCATCTTCGAGGGCCAAGCGTTGAGCACGCACCCGTTGACCTGCATCATACCGCATTTGGATGTGGCCTCTGGATGGGAGCAGGAGCGGGAAGGATTTGAGGTGAAAGTAGTTGGGCACTTTGATGAGAAGAACAACAGCCCGGAATCTAGCTACTGCAGGATGACAGACAGTGTCGAGGTGCTGGTTAACGGCAAAAGCTCCGGTTCGATTGTGCTCAATCCCTGCGAGAATGGACCGATGCTCGTCAGCGTCGAGGTTTCCCACGATGGTGTCGAACTTGCGATTCGCAGGTGTACGCGCGATCCCCTTGCAGATCATTCCCCCGATCAACAGCAAACGGTCTGCCGCGAGGAGCCGTTAGCCAAGGTTCAGTGATGCTATGACGGCTTGCTCCACATGAGGGCTATGCAAGCTCAACAACGAAACTACGGCTGTACCCACATCTACCCGCGGCCCGACCCGGGTTCCGGCGTGCCGCTTGCTGCCATCCGGTTGCTTGCTGTTTCAAGCAGTTTGGGTAGGAGCGGTGGGGCCCCTTATGGAACCTTGGCTCAGAAGGTCAATCCGGTCCCAAACACTTCGACGGAGTAGAATAACAACTCGGCCTCCAACGCACGTTGGATATTCTCGGCCTTTCTGAATCCGTGCTGTTCACCCGAGAACAGGAGGTACCCGACGGCAATTCCATTGGCGCGCAACGCATCAACCATGAGCTCGGTCTGATTGGGTGGGACGATGGCATCCTCATCTCCCTGAAAGAAAATCACCGGCACCAGAATGCGGTCTGCGTGGGCAAGCGGCGAGCGCTGGCGATACAGGGCCTCCTCCTGCGGGTACGGGCCGATCAGCCAGTCGAGATATCGCGCTTCAAATTTGTGGGTATCTTTTGCAAGAACCGCTGTGTCGCTGACGCCGTAATGACTGGCTCCGCCGTAGAACTGCCGGGTAAAGGCCAGCGCGGCGAGTGCCGTATAACCGCCCGCGCTGCCTCCAGTAATGACGGCGCGCTCACCGTCCACCCATCCCTGCTCGGCGAGGAACTTCGCGCCGTTGGCGCAGTCCTCGACATCAACCACACCCCAGGAGCGATGGAGTCGCTCACGATAGTCGCGCCCAAAGCCGGTGCTGCCACCATAATTGACATCCAAAACTGCAATCCCCCTGCTGGTCCAATACTGGATCCCCAGACTGAGTGTGGTGGACGCCGCAGACGTTGGTCCGCCATGGCACCGTACAACCAATGGCGGCTTTTCGGATTTTAGTCCCTGATAATCAGGATTGTGCGGCGGATAATACAGCCCATAGGCTATCTTGCGCTCACCCGTTGGAAATTCGACAGCCTGAACCTTTGTCAAGTAGTCGGCAATCCGCAGCGCCGCGTTGTCGAGCAATTCGGTCGATTTCTTCAAGACACGAACGTCGCCGGATCGCAAATCAAGACAGGCGATGCAGGCAGGGCGGGTCGGAGCGCCGCCGCGGAAGACGATGCGATCGCCACTGGCCTGCACGGAGGCAAATTCAGTAAACGGCGTTGAGAGCTCTGATATCTGATTGGATGCGACGTTGAGCAACGCCATCTGGCCGAGTCCAGCTCGCGTATAGGTGCACACGACACGCTCTGGCCCGGCGAAAGCGTAGGTCGACATCCCGAAAACCCATTGCGGTTGTCCGAATTCAGCAGCCATCGGCGCGACCGCGTACGCCCGTGCGTCGTCCAACTGCCAGCGATAGAGATTCCACCAGCCGGAGCTATCCGACACAAACCAGATCGCCGAACCGTCCGGCGACCATTCGGGTTGAAAGATCGACTCGCTCCGACCCCCGGCGATGGCCCGAGGTTCGCCCAGTGGGGCACCGTTCTCGCCGAGTTCAGTAAGAAACAACGTCGTGCCGTTCCACGGCATGTTCGGAAAATCCCAGGCGAGCCACATGAGCCATTTGCCATCAGGAGAAAGTCGTGGCGAGGAGAAAAAATCGTGTCCGTCGGCCACGATCTGTCCGGCATCGGACCCTGGCTGTTCGAGCGCAATGGTCACGACGCTATTGATCGGATACCGCTCACTTCCGGTGTGATCTTCGCGCACGCCGATCCAGCGTTGACGCCGCACATCGATGATTCCGTCCGCGTAGCGCCAGCCGCGTTCAGGGATCGACGGCGCGGGCGTGATTGCTTGTGGGCTATCTTCGCCGTATTTCTGGCGATACAGCCGCCCATCGGAAAAATTAGAAAAATACACAGTCCCGTCACAGACCGTCCAGGATCCGCCGCCATATTCGTGGACGCGCGTGCGGGCATTGAATGTCTGCGGAATGACTTCGAGCGGGCCCGCTGAACCAGTTGACGCGCGGACGATGACATTGCGGCCGCGCTCTTGAGGTCGCGTCTCGAGCCAGTAAATGTCCTCCCCGTCAAGGCGCACTTCCGGCAGCCCGATCGACTGACTGACAATCAAGCTCGATGAAATCGGAGATTTCCAGGAACCATAGGGTGCGATCTTGGGGGCGGTTGACATGACCACATCACTATTCGCTGATTGGCGGGGCTGGCTGACTCATCGCGCGCACGGCAAAACCCGATTCTTTCATTTACCGTGAAGCGCGGTTGATCCCATAACCGGCGGTGATCGACTTTGTTGCTGCATCGAGAGCGGCCTCAAGCCCGTTCCACATTTCATAGAATAGCATGCGACATTCTTCCAGTGATTCGATTCGACTGTGGAACTTACCACCATGTCCCAACGCGCTTTCTCCTGTTACACTGTTGCGGGTTGCGGAGGGACTGCGGTTGCGCCGGCTCACACCACGGTCAACGGCGGATTGGTTTTTTCTTGATTGGGCAGCGGTGCCGGCAACCGCGTGGCTCCGGCGGTACCGAGTCGCGCTGGTCTTCGATGTTCGCCGTAAATCATTCGGTGAGTGGTCTATAGGGACGGCCAGTCGCAATACGCTCCCTTTCGCAAGGTTGGCGTTGCCTCGCTTGTATTGACGCTCAGTGCGATCTCAACATCCTCGCTAAAGCCTCGATCGATGAGTTCCCGACCAGAAACACAGTTCCGTATGATGTTGGCCAAGCGTGGCAGTGAGTATCGGAATGCCTCCCGGGCAATTTTTGCTTCGGGCGAGCATTTGGCGTCAAGTTCATGCAAAATGGCTCCTGCACCAATCAGATCCTCGATTGCCGGGCGCAGGCTTCCATCCGGCCATTGTTCTCCGGCCGGGATCACCGCGATAGCGCCGCCTTTGGCCAGAGCGGCGACCCTTTCGGCGATGGCGCGGGCATTTCGCAAGCAACCGGCGAGCACGGTCCCCGAATGAGCGGCTGCAGATATCGCTGAGCCGTTGGGAGACGGAAGCAGGAGCTTGGTGCCGGTCGGGATGGACGCCAGCGAAATTGGCGACAGGCTGTAGCGATACTTGGTGTCGCCACGGGCGCCAGCGAGTTCCGCTCCCAGAGCTCTTGCGGCCTTGCTTGCCGCCGTGAAATCCCCGGACTCAAACGGATAGACCGTAGCCCCGCGAGAGACCGCGACGTCGATACATGTTGAGAAGGACAGGACGTCCACGACGATCACTGCCGCCGCGTGACCAGCGCACTGGCGCGCGCCTTCTCTGCCCCATTCACAAACCGCTCGCAACACCATGAAGGTCTCGTTACCTCGTTGAAGCTAAAGACGCCATGTCGATTGATGAACTTGTCAATATCATCAAGGCAGGATTCATGGATCCGGCCCGTGAAGATCGAGGCAACAAACTTGAACGACTATTTCTTTGCGGCCATATATGATCGTGGCGGGAGTTGAATTTGGTGGCGATCACTGACGACGCGCTTGTTGCGAGGCATCAGGATGAAACTCGCGGTTCCGGACATCATCTCGAACTCGTACTTTCCGGCCGCGGCGGCAGTCGAGCTTGGGTTTTTCCGTCGGGAAGGTCTCGACGTCACGCTCGAACTCATTTTTCCGGTCGATAGAGCCTATCAAGCCTTGCGCGAGGGCGCCGTCGACCTCGTCGGCGGCTCCGCGCATTCGGCCCTTGCCGCCTTCCCCAGCTGGCAGGGCGTGCGGCTGATCTGCGCGCAGGCCCAGGGCATGTATTGGTTCCTGGTGATGCGTTCGGACTTGAAGCCCAAGCGGGGCGACCTCGATATTGTCAGAGGGCGCAGGATCGGCGCCGCGCCGTGGGTGGAGATGGGACTTCGACGCCTGCTGATCCGGGCTGGAATTGATCCGCGACGTGACGACGTTGAGATTGCGCCGGTGCCGGGTGCGGCCGGTTCCGGCGTCAATTTCGGCGTCACCGCAGCCCGAGCGCTCGAGGCCGGCAAGATTGACGGCTTTTGGGCCAATGGCATGGGCACCGAAGTTGCGGTTCGCGGGGGGTTCGGCGCGGTGGTTCTCGACGTGCGGCGGGGTGACGGCCCGGCAGAATGCTTCAACTACACCATGGCATCCATTGCGGCGACCGAGAGCATGATCGAGCAATCCCCGGAAATCGCCGCTGCCGCGGTCCGCGCTATTGTGGCGACGCAGGCGGCGCTGAGAGCGGACGTGGAGCAGGCGGCAGATGTGGGCATAAAGCT
>Ga0187783_10000488_pt1 | contig 29369 bp, 31 predicted proteins | sample 1015_SJ02_MP02_2_FD_132471 | JGI IMG/M metagenome (GOLD analysis project Ga0187783, IMG submission 132471) | Tropical peat soil microbial communities from peatlands in Department of Meta, Colombia - 1015_SJ02_MP02_20_MG | ecosystem: Environmental > Terrestrial > Soil > Wetlands > Peat | place... | reverse complement strand
CTGCGTTGCAAACCAACTCAAGACGAACATATACGCCTCCTCAGCAGGAGCCGAAGATCGCGATTACTTAAATTCAATCGGTTCGAGTCTGAATTTTTCTGAAAACGAAATCGATGCTGCGCCCAAGGTCCAAAAAAGTCAATGAATTGACTAGTACTCAACCTTAAAGTCACGAAGAATCAATCGAGAAGAAAAGGCCGTCCAAAAAGCCGCCGTCTTTTTTTAATGGATTCTTTACGTGGACTTCCGCCTGGTGTTAGAGGAACCCAAGGCCTCGTGAATGCGCAACGTAATGGTTGCATTTAACCGGGAATCTATGGCAGGCTTTGATTCCGTTATTAAATGCAACCAGGAGGTTGCGCATGGACACCGATCGCATCGAAAAGAAAATCTTGCTGCGTGCGCCGCTCTCAAGGGTCTGGCGCGCGCTCGCCAACTCCCAGGAATTCGGCGCCTGGTTCGGCATGAGGTTCAACGGGCCCTTCGCGCCCGGCGCCACGATGCGCGGAATCATCGTGCCGACCACTGTCAACAAAGAGGTCGCCAAGGCGCAAAAGCAGTACGAAGGCACAGCCTTTGAAATTACGATCGAGCAAATGGAGCCCGAGCGCCTATTCTCGTTCCGCTGGCACCCCGGCGCGGTCGATCCCGGCATCGACTACTCGGCCGAGCCAACCACTCTGGTCACCTTCACCCTCGAGCAGGTCGCGGACGGCGTGATGCTCACCGTCACAGAGACCGGCTTCGACCGCATTCCGCTCGCGCGCCGCGCCACTGCATTTACGCGCAACGAGCAAGGCTGGAGCGCGGTCATCAACCTGATCGCAGAATATCTCGCTCATGCAAGCTAGATCCAAACGCGCCGAACGCGAAACGGACGCCTCGCTTTTTGCCGCCTTGGGCGACCGAACGCGCCTGTGGCTCGTCGCGCGTCTTTGCGACGACGGCCCCATGTCGATCATTCAGCTGACCGCCGGCTCTCGCATCACGCGTCAAGCCATCACCAAGCACCTTCGCGTGATGGAGCAAGCAGGTCTTGTCCGCAGCGCGCGTCGCGGACGCGAGAGCGTCTGGCGATTAGAGCGCCGCCGCCTGGAACGCGCGCGGCGCCATCTCGCCATGATCTCGCGGCAATGGGACGACGCCCTCTCGCGCCTCCGCGCTTTCGTCGAGCGCTGACCGCTCACGGATCGCGTGCGGGTGTCCCGCCGTGCTATGCCACAGCGGCTGTTTCGATATAACCTTGGGGCAGAGACGGAGGAGGGCTCCAATGCCTCAGGTGATCCCGCTTGAAAGCGTGCCGCTGATCGAGCGCCAGCACGTCCGCGAAGGAGTTTTCCGCTCGCGCCGCATCCTGAACGGCACGCCCTGCACGCCTGGGAATTTTTCGCTGCAGATCGGCAACACGCCTTCCTACTATTCGCCGCGCCATCGTCACAATTTCGACCAAGTGCGCTTCCAGCTCGAAGGCGATTTCGATTTCGCCACGGACGGCGCGATGAAGCCGGGTTCGATCGCCTATTTCCCGGAAGGCACGCACTATGGTCCGCAGACCGGGAACTCGCACAGCGCCACGCTCGTGCTGCAATTTGGCGGCGCCAGCGGCAGCGGCTACATCTCACCCGAACAATATGAGCAAGCCACCGCGGAGCTCGCGAAATCCGGCACATTTGCCAAAGGGGTTTACACGCGCCTGAAACCCGACGGCGGCAAAATCAACAAAGACGCCTACGAAGCCGTCTGGGAACAGGTAAACCGCCGCCCGCTCGCCTATCCGCCGGAGCGCTATCTCCGCCCCGTCTTCATGGACCCCACGCATTTCGATTGGATCTCAGTCCTGGGCCGGCCGGGCGTGGGCAGCAAATTGATGGGCGAATTTTCTGAGCGCCACACGCGCATCGAATTTTTCAAGCTGGCGCCCCAGGCCGCTTTGCACCTGGATGAAAACTCCATCTATTTCGTCGCTCGCGGCTCCGGCTCCGTTGAGGCGCACGACACGAATGCCGCACTGGGTGGAAATGGTCAGCCGTCATTCGCGGCGCACACCACAGTTTTCCTCGAAATCGGTGAGCACGCCCGCGCCACCGCCACGGAAGAAACCGAAATCCTCCACATCCGCCTCCCGCGTTTCGACTGAGCGCACCCACGCGCAGCCATCGCAATAAATCAGGCGCTGCGCTTCGCGATCATGAACCACCCCTTCGGATTCTTCCCCTCGAACATGTCTCGCCTCTCGACTCGCGTCTCGAATTCGGCAGGCTTGATCGACTGAATCTCCCAGCCCTGTGCAAACGCATCTCGCAACTCTTTCTGCGTCACGCGCCGCGGCCCCGCATTTCCCGGAGTGTGCTCGCTGAAGCAAAGCAACAGCAATTTTCCGCCCGGCTTTACCACCGTCCCCAATCCGCGCACATACCTCAGGCGATCCGCATCCGAGAACACATGAAACAGGCCAGAATCGATCGCGTTATCGAACCGCTCGTCCCATTCGTCCAGTTTCAACGCGTCCTTCACGACGAATCTCGCCGCCAGCCCGCGTTCCGCGGCTTTCTTTTTCGCCGCCTCGATCGGCTGCTCCAGAAAATCGCAGCCGGTCACGGAATTCCCGCGGGCCGCAAAGAACAGCGCGTTGTCGCCTGGACCGCAGCCCACATCCAGAACCGATCCTACGATGGTGTCCGCCTCCGCTTCGACCACAGGTTGCGGCCGTCCAATGTCCCACGGCGCCTTTTGCGCGTACGCATTCTCGAAAACTTCGCGGTTCAACGTGCTCGGTGCAGGCTCAGCCATTTCGCAACCTCCTAAGTTTGCGCGCTATCACATGGATTCGATGCCAGCCAAATCTCGAAGACTCGATAACCTCACATTGTTCCAATTTGACCCGCCTCAAAAGCCTTTGCCTTTTCCACAGCCGCTACTTACAATTAGGGCCTGCAATTCCGCTGATGAATCCGGCTAGTACAAATCAAGCTTCCCGAAGCCTGTATCGCTTTGCAGTCGCCACCACCACTTTTACGATCCTGCTGCTTACGGCGGGTGCGCTTGTCACCAACAACAACGCCGGCGATTCTGTTCCAGACTGGCCTCTTGCCTACGGGCGACTGATTCCGCCGCTCGTCGGCGGAATTCGCTTCGAATATTCGCATCGCGTCCTCGCCGGAATCGTTTCGATCCTCACGCTGATACTCGCGATCTGGATCACCCGCTCGGACAAACGCCGCCTCGCTCGCCGCCTCGGCTGGATCGCTGTCGCGCTCGTCATTGCGCAAGCCGTTCTCGGCGGCATCCGCGTCCTGGAAGGTGTGCCCGCGATTTCGGCCACCGCGCACGCCACACTTGCCCAAATTTTTTTCCTGACTCTCGTCGGCCTCACGCTGTATCTCAGCCCCTGGTGGCAAACCGATCTTCCGAAGCTCGATGACACTGGCTCGCCGCGTGCCGCCACGTTGGGCCTTTGGACCACCATCGCGCTCGTTGCCCAAGTCGTCCTTGGCGCGGCCTTTCGCCACGGCGCGTTCGGCATCGTTCCGCATTTGATTGGCGCCGGCGTTGTCACAGTCATGGTCGTCTGGACTGGCCGCGTGGTGAAGAAGCGTTTCCGCGAAGTCCGTCCGCTTCGCCTCGGCGTCATTCTGCTCCACTCCACCTTCGGCTTGCAGCTTTTGCTCGGCGGCGCGGCCTGGTGGGCCATGAGCTCCGCCATGGCCGAAATTCAGCCGACCGGCCCATTTGTCTTCTTCACCGTGGCGCATGTCTTGGGCGGCGCTCTCACCGTTGCCTCATCGACTTTGCTCACGCTTTCTTGCTATCGGCTCACTCGCGCCTCGCGCACCGCCACTGTGCCCGCAACGACGACGCGCCTCAGCGCAAGCGCCGCGCCAGCCGACGGCTCACCGGAAAGGGCCGGAGTTTGAACCGCCAATGAGCGAGACCCGCACCGACACGCTTTCCGCCTTCTCCAAGCCTTGGGCCTACGTCGCGCTCGCGAAGCCCGATGTCACATTTCTCGTCGTCATCACCACCCTTGCCGGTTTTTATCTCGGCTCGCGCGGCCCGCTCAATTGGGCCCTGCTGACGCAGACCGTCCTCGGCACCATGCTCGTTGCCAGCGGCACCGCCGCGCTGAATCAATACTTCGAGCGCGAAGCTGACGCGGTCATGCGCCGCACGGCGTCGCGTCCGCTGCCGGCTGGCGACTTGCAGCCGCGCCAGGTCCTGAGATTCGGCATCGTCACCATCGTCGTGGGCGCCGCTTGGCTTGCCATCGGCGTGAATTTGCTTTCGTCGCTCGTCGCGCTCGCCACCTGCGTCCTTTATCTCGGCCTCTACACGCCGCTCAAGAGCCGCACCACCTTATCAACCGTGGTCGGCGCGATTCCCGGCGCGCTGCCTCCCATGATCGGCTGGGCTGCCGCGCGCGGCTCGCTGTCCCTTGGCGGCTGGGTGCTCTTCGCGATCCTTTTCTTTTGGCAATTTCCGCATTTCATGTCGATCGCCTGGATGTATCGCGAAGATTACAAACGGGCCGGCATTCGCATGTTGCCCACCGTCGACGGCAAAGGCGACGCGACATTCCGCCAGATCATCTGCACCTCCGCGATTTTGGTTTGGGTCAGCGCGCTGCCGTCCGTCGTCGGTATGGCCGGAATTCGCTACTTTTTTGGCGCGCTCATCTTGGGGATGCTGCTGCTGCAGGTCGGCCTTTGGGCGAATCGCTCGCGTACCAACGCCCGCGCGAAATGGCTGATGCACGCCACCGTGGCGCACATCCCGATCCTGCTCGCCTGGCTCGTGCTCGATAAATTGGCGGTGCAATAGGCTCGAATTTTCGCGCCGACTCGAGCCAACCAAGTTCCCGATGAATCTGATTCCGCTGCCCTGGATTCCTCCGCTCAACGCCGCCCTCAACGGCACGTCCGCCGTTCTGCTCCTCGGCGGCCTCGTTTTGATCCTGAATAAGAAAATCCGCCTTCATCGTCTCTGCATGATCTCAGCATTCATCTGCTCCGCCGTCTTTCTTGGCTTTTATCTGTATTTTCATTTTCATGCCGGCATCATCCGCTTCGGCGGTCAAGGCTGGATCAGGCCCGTCTACTTCACAATTCTCATCTCGCATACGATCCTCGCCGTGGTGATCGTTCCGCTCGTGCTGATCACGCTCACGCTTGGCCTGCGTTCCGATTTCGGACGCCACCGCGGCATCGCGAAATGGACCCTTCCGCTCTGGCTGTACGTCTCAATTACAGGTGTGATCGTCTACTGGCTGCTCTACGTCGCCTATACGCCAATCGGCGCACCCGCGCGCGCCGTCGCCCAGTCCGTTGGCGCTGGATGATTGCCAGACATACATCGTGCAGGCGTATGCTTGTCATGCGGGTCTCGGCTGTGTTACATGCTTCGCAGCAACGCGAAAAGTCGTCGCAAAGCAACACCAGGCGCTCGCATTTGATTCCGTAAGGCGCGCGTCCATTCGACAGGGGGGCTCATGGAAAAGAAAAAAGATCAGAACGCAACCGGCAACGCGATCGGCCGCCGCGGTTTTATGGGCGCGCTCGCGGCAGCTGCCGGTACCACGGCAATCGGTGGCGCTGCCGCGCCGCCAGCTCCTGCCGCTGAGCCTCCGAATCCTGAAACCGTTCACTTTCCGGCCTCGCAGTATCTCGGTGGTGGCGGCCCGTTCCGCTCCGAATGCGACATTCGCGATTGCGACATCGAAGGCGAAATCCCCAAGGAAATCGACGGCGCGTTCTATCGTGTCGGCCCCGATTTTCAGTATCCCGCGCCCAAAGGCATTCCCTTCGACGGCGAAGGCCTCGTAACGCTCTTTCGCATCTCCGACGGTCACGTCGATTTCAAGACGCGCTACGTCCGCACGCAGCGCTACAAGGCGCAAGCCGCTGCGCGCCGCCGCCTCTTCAACGTCTATCGCAATCCCTTTATGGACGATCCCAGCGTCAAAGGCGTCAGCCGCGGCACCGCCAACACCCACATCGTCTACTACAACGGCATGATGCTGTCGCTCAAGGAAGACAGCCCACCGGTCGCCATGGATCCGCTTACGCTCGAAACCGTCGACGACTACTACACCTTCAACGGCCAGCTCGAAAGCCTCACGCACACGGCCCATCCGAAATTCGATTTCGCCACCGGCGAGATCATTTCCTTCGGTTACGAAGCGCGCGGCCTCGATACACCCGACGTCATGGTCTTTTCAGCCGATCCGAAAGGCCACATCACCTGGCGCACCTGGATCAAGGTGCCCTACGTTGGCATGCTCCACGATTTCGCCGTCACCGAAAAATACATCGCCTTCCTTTGCCTGCCCATGGCCACCAACGTCCAGCGCATGAAGGAAGGCTACGTGCATTTCGCCTGGGACTCGACGCTGCCCACGTGGTTTGGCGTCCTCGAACGCGGCGGCGATGGAAAAGATCTGCGTTGGTTCAAAGGTCCCGAGCGTTGCGCCACTCACGTGATGGGCGCCTTCTCCGACGGCAACACGCTCTACGTCGATATGGACATGGCGCTGAAGAATCAATTCCCGTTTTTCCCGAATCTCCACGGCGAGCCTTTCGATCCGAAAGCCGCTTCAGGCTACCTGACGCGCCTCTCCGTCGACCTCTCGAAGAAAAACATCACCGAGTACGACATGGAGAAGCTCTACCCGCAGTCCGGCGCGCTGCCGCGTCAGGACGACCGCTATCAGACCAAGCCTTATCGCATCGGCTTCATGCCCACCACCGACCCCACGAAGCCGCTCAATCCGAAACTCGGCAACGTCCCGTTCCGCCCGACGAACTCCTACACCAAGTTCAATCACGCCACGCGCACCACGTCCGAATTCTGGGTTGGCGACGATTCAGGCTTGCAGGAGTGTTGCTTCGTTCCGCGCCACAAGGACGCGCCCGAAGGCGATGGCTACTTGGTCGGCATCGCGAACCGCTTGCTCGAAGGTGGCCGCTCGGATTTGATCATCGTCGACGCGCAGCACATGGAAGATGGCGTGATCGCCACCGTGAAGCTGCCCTATCGCGTGTATAGCCAGGTCCACGGCTGGTGGGTCCCGGCCTACGCCCTCCCCCAGCGCACCTGACGCCCGCGCGTCGTCATTCTGCTTGCCCTGAGGCCATCCGCTGAAGGGCTTGCCCTGAGAGGCGCGAAGCGGGTCGAAGGGAGTAACGCGTCAGCGGACCGAAGCCTGCCTACCGGCAGGCAGGAATCCCTCTCGTAACGACCCGCGCTGCAGCCGCTCAGCCCGTGCACGAGGACGCGTGTATCGTCATTCTGAAGCACGTGAAGCGTGCCGAAGAATCCCTCTTGCAACAACCTTCCGACGATCGAACGCCCGAGGTTCAATGTGGCGTCTGCCCGCCAAAGCGAGCCCCTCGCACCTCCACGATTTCGTGCAAAACGGGAATCCACCTTCCTCTGCGGAGCAGATTGTTGCAACCTTGCTTTCGCCTCCTGCTCTAAACGCCTGAAAGAGAGCGATTTACACAGGAATGACTGGCAGCACGGTTGCCCGTTTTCTTCGCATCGTGTCGGAGTGTACTTGAGGAGGCGCTCCCCACGGGGTCGATCCAGCTCTTCAAATCCACGTGGAAAGGACAACCGGGATGAAAACATACGTGAAGCCTAGCCTCAAGCAGCTCGGGTTGCTGCGCTCGGTGACGAAGTTGAGCACGATTACTATCACCGTTTAAGTTGGCGCCGCGGATTAAGGCGACTGAAGGCGGGTCGGGAGCAACAGCCGGCCCGCCTTCGCTTCTTTCTCCCGATTGAACGTGCCAGAACAGCAAGAATGCCCAAATCCCAACCATTCATCCGCCTGCGAAGGACCCTCGTCTCTGCCGCTATTGTAACGAGCGCCCCATCCAGTTCGGCCTGACCTTGCCGAGCGGCGTCCTATGCTGCCGGGCCTGCTTTGACAAGTTCACGTCAAAGAAGCGCCTCATGAAGCCTGCTGACGCCACAAAAAAGAAGAGCAAAGGCACTCGCGTCGCGTGACTAAGTGCCGGGTCCAATGGCTCGCTCGTATGCTGGTACCTCTGGAAAAGTCTTCCTTGCGAGGTTCGACATATATCCGGTGGGGCTGCTCATCGACTGCCAATCAAGGGTTTGTTCTCCGTCCAAGACTTTTTGGAATTTTTCTGCAGCCCATCTGTCAAAGTCGTTCAGCTCGGTGCCTTGCAGCAGTTTTTTCCTCACATAATCAAGGCTAGTCAACAGAGGAATGATGTCCTTCGTGTACTGCACGTTCAGGGCTGCTCGGTTCTTGATCAACGCCTGGACGATCCTCTCTCGGTCTGGCGTGTTGTTAGGAACGCCCTCCATTCTATTTTCGGCCGCCCTGTCATCGTCGTCCCATTTTCGCGCCCAGGTCTGCATGGAGTCGATTAGGCCTGGCACCGTCGCACGCAAGTCGTCGGTTGGCTGCGGAAGCTTAGCGAGAATCTTGACGATGTCCTCGGCTGTCAGAGCCTTCTTCGCTTCCACTGGCGGACTGCTCGCAGGGGGACTGCTCTGCTTGCTCGTAGCATCATTCTGTTTGGCGAAGGCATCTTTCAGGTCTTGCAACGTGACAGGTTCGGTTGGCCTAGGCAACTTGAACCACAGAAACGCGGCGACACCAGCCAAAACGACGAGCGACAGAAATCTCGCTGTGACTCTCTTCCATCGTGTGGCTCTTGCCGCAACCTCCGCTGCGATGAGAGCGTAAGCTATGGCCCACAGCATGTCCCAAAAACGTAGGGATAGGCCTTTGGCGAAACGATGCCGGCACCAGCTATCACCCCGATGGGCCCCCAAGTGAATGGGCTGGCCCAAAACTTCGGTGGTGCATTAGGTTCGTCCATTGGGCGCTCCTCCAGCGTGCATGCAAGGGATTTGGGTAGTGGGAATATTACGGACCAGCAGTTAAATCGCAAGGAACATCTCCCGGATGCCAAATCGCCCATGCTGACGTCGGTAATTGTCGCCCGCCTCCGGATGCCCAAAAATCGCACCCCTGCAGTAGCCTAACCTCTGGGCGCAACCCAAGCAGCTTCTATTATTTCCCGGATGAGTACACAAACGCGTATTTGACACATATGCTAACATCAAACTAAGGCTCTGACCTCGCCGAGCCAGTAAGAGGGGCGAGCCAAAGACAGGACCAAAATGGGAAAGCCATCTATGATTTTTTTAATCGCAACTATGAGGAATTAGATTTCGCGTAAGTGGCTGAAAACGCGACCCAGAAATTTTTCTAATCGCAACTTTTTGCAAGGGGCTCGAAAAAAGGGCGCATCAAAAGCGAATAGAATCCATGGATCAAAATTACACCACGCCGGGACTCTTCGGAGGGCAGACCAGCTCTCGAGTTACGCCTTCTTCGAGGCGCGCCGTGGCTCGCCGGTCATCAGTCGCGCACCACAAACACAATTTCCACTCTGACATGGTGACGAGTAGAATCTTGCGCATCTCATTGAAAATAAACAGTGGGTGTCACGTCTACTCTGCACAAAACCAGGGGATCTGCGTACACCGAACAGCGGACAATTCCGCCCGTTTGGCCGGTCCTGAACCGAATCCGAAACCGGCGTATAATAGGGTTACCCGGTAGTCCCCGATGTCAAAGCTGGAAGTTCTCGAAAATCCGGCCTCGCTCCACGAGGCGCGCTGGTGGGAACCCGAGCCTGGCAACAAAGCTCATTGCTATCTGTGTCCCCGCCACTGCCACATTGGGGAAGGGCAGGCCGGCTTCTGCTTCATCCGCGCCAACCGCGGAGGCAAGCTCTATAGCCTCGGCTACGCCCACCCCGCCGCGCTGCAAATCGACCCAATCGAGAAAAAGCCGCTGAATCATTTCCTTCCGGGCACTCGCGTTTTCTCGATGGGCACCGCCGGCTGCAACATGGGCTGCTTCTTCTGCCAGAACTGGGACATCTCGAAGTCGCGTTCCGACCAGGTTCACTCCTCCTACGTTCCGCCGGAGGACGTCGCGCTGCTCGCGATCCGCAACGGCTGCCCCTCGATCGCTTTTACTTACAACGAGCCAACCATCTGGGGCGAGTACATCATCGACATTTGTCAGGCGGCCAAGCAATACGGACTCAAGACCGTCATGGTCTCGAACGGCTATATCACGCGCGAAGCGTTTCACGACATTTACGACCACATCGACGCCGCCAATATCGACCTGAAAGCCTTCACCGAAAATTTCTACGGCCGCATCACTCTCACGCACCTGCAGCCGGTGCTCGAGACCTTGCAATGGCTCAAAAAAGAAACTAATGTGTGGTTCGAAATCACGAATCTCATGATTCCCACGTTGAACGACGCGCAATCCGAAACGCGAGCGCTGGCCGAATGGGTTCTCGAGCATCTCGGGCCGGATGTGCCGCTGCACTTCACGGCGTTTCATCCCGATTTCAAGCTGCGCGACAAACCACGCACGCCGCCCGAAACGATTCATGCCGCCCGCGCGACAGCGCTCGAGGCCGGATTGCACTACGTCTACGAAGGCAACATTTTCAGCGACGGTGCGAACACCGTTTGCCCGTCGTGTAAAACACTTCTGATTCGCCGTTCCTGGCACGACGTCCGCCAAAATCTGTTGAAGGACGGACATTGCCCCAGCTGCGGCGCCAGCATCCCCGGCCGCTGGACGAACTCGCCTGCGCAAGCTCCCCGGCGTCTCCCTCGTAACGCTGAATTCATCGCGGATCAACGCTACGGCGATCTGAATCTGTAAATCTGTTGCGCTTGGTCCGTTGATTTTTTCGCCTACTCGCTTTACCTGATTGCCCCGGCCCCAGGCGCCAATTAGCCTGACATTTCAAATTTCAAGAAGGAGAATGGACGATGGCATCACCGAAACACGAGGACATACAAGTCCGAGCCTACGAGCTTTATCTCGAGTGCGGCTGCGATGGCGGCCACGATCTTCAGCACTGGCTCGAAGCGGAGACGCAGCTGTCGAATGCGCTGGAAGCGGCGGAGCGTGAAACTCCGTCGGCTCAGCGCACGTCTGCCGGCCAACCGGTCCCGATCGGATCGCGGAGCGCCGCTGCCGGACGCGAGCGCGCCTGACGCACACCGAAATTTTCAACGAGCTGGCACGAGGATCGGGGAAAGCCGCGCTCCGGCAGCCGTCGATTCGCACGGAGTTAGTCGTGTGTGCGCCGCGGGAATGCTAACGGCTGGATTGGGGCGCTTTGTTCTTGTGGTTTGGCCATTCGGCGAGCGATATGCGGGCCATCTGAAACAGGTCCGATGTTTTCGCGTACCAGCCGGAGCCGTGCATGCGGCCGATTAGTTTCAGGTTCGGCGTATCGATGTAGTGCTTTGCGGCGTCGATCACGAATTCTTCGCGCACATGCACCGCAAGCACGCGGCCAAGAACAAGCGCTGATTCCGCGCCCAAATCGACAATTTGCATCAGTTCGCATTCCATGGCTGCGGGACTTGCGGCGATGCGCGGCGGTTTCACGTGCACGGACGGGGCCGTCTGCAATCCAGCATGGATGAGCTCGCTGATTCCGTGCTCGAAATCGATTGCCGTGATATTCATCGCTTCGGCCATTTCTTCCGAAACGAGATTCACGACAAACTGCTTCGTGTCGCGAATGTTGCGGCGCGTGTCTTTCGGCCGCCCGATATCGTGACTTCCGACGCCTACGCCGATGACGGGCGGATCGGAAGCAAACGCGTTGAAGAAGGAAAACGGCGCGGCGTTCAAGCGGCCATGCTCGTCTTGCGTGACGACCCAGGCGATGGGCCGGGGCACAACCACAGACAACAAGAGCTTGTAGCGTTCTCGAGCCGGTATGGCAGCAAAGTCGAAGACCATCATTCACCTTTCATTTCGTCTGAGGAATGCGGACGAATGCGCATTCGCATTCTCCGATTGTACTTTGGATTCGGACCAACAGAAGGGCGCGGCTGCGGGCTGGGGATCGCGGAGACGATTTGAAGGCGCACAGTCACCGCGGACGATGACTGTGCGCGATTTTCTTACCGCGAGGCGGTCTGAGCTTCGGCCCAGCGCTGCGCCTCAGCCGATTTGAACCATTCTCCCGCAACTTGCCTGGTGCTGACGTTCACGCGATTCCAGACATTCGTCATGGCGATCCAGAGAACAAGAGCGGCGAGCGTATGCTCGTCATAGTGCCGCGCCGCCTCATCCCAGATTTCATCCGGAACTGGATCCGGCCGATCGCTGAGACGCGTTGCAGCTTCCGCGAGGGCCAGCGCCGCGCGCTCGGAGTCGGTGAAGCAGGGAGCCTCGCGCCAGGCTGAAACCATGAAGAGACGCTCGTCGATCTCCTTCGATTTCTTGAACCGAAACGACATGTCGACGCACACGCTGCATCCATTGATCTGGCTCACGCGCAGGTGGACAAACTCGAGGATATCTTGGGGCACTCCGCTCGATTGCAGAGACTTAGCGAGCCCCTGCAGCGTTTGCATGACGCCCGGGATAACCAAAACCGGATTCTTCATTCTTGCTTGCATCTTCGTAGACCTCCTTGTCACAAATAAGCGATTTGGTTCGTCACTAGACATGACGAGACAAAGCGAGGAAATGTGACAGAGGAAAATCAGGCTTGGCTGGCGAGTCAATTCGAAGAGAACAGAAGCCATTTGCGAACCGTGGCTTACCGGATGCTAGGGTCGCTTGGGGAAGCGGACGATGCGGTGCAGGAGGCATGGCTGCGGCTGAGCCGCTCGGACGCGAGCGCGATCGAGAACCTCGGCGGATGGCTCACGACTGTTGTTGCGCATGTTTGTTTGGATATGCTGCGCTCGCGAACGTCGCGCCGCGAGGAAGCTCTGGAGACGGACACGCCGGCGCCGGGGGCTATTTCGAACAAGCGAGCAGCGAGAGATCCTGAGCAGGAAACGATTCTTGCCGACTCGGTGGGACTGGCATTGCTGGTGGTGCTGGACCGACTGGAGCCAGCCGAACGGCTGGCCTTCGTACTGCACGACATGTTCGCGGTTTCGTTCGATGAGATTGCATCAATCGTCGGACGCTCAACTGATGCGACAAGGCAACTGGCGAGCCGGGCAAGGCGGCGGGTTCAAGGCGCGCCCGCAATCTCGAGAAGCGAGCTGCACGAGCAGCGAGCTGTTGTCGATGCGTTCCTCGCTGCATTGCGCAACGGAGATTTTGACAGATTGGTAGTGGCGCTCGATCCGGATGCTGTGGTGCGGCTGGATGAGAAGGCGGCAAGGCCGGGAGGGCCAAGAGAAATTCGCGGTGCGGAGAATTGGGCGAAGGGAGCGATCGAGTTCTCGCGACAGATCGGGGTTGGGAGTGCGGTGCGGCCGATGCTGGTGAATGGAGCGGTGGGGTTGGTGTGGGCGCCGCGCGGACGGCTGTTGCGTGTGCTGCGGTTTTCGTTTGCAGGCGGGAAGATCGCGACCATCGATGTGATCGCCGAGCCGACTACTCTTCAGGAAGTAGATCTTGCGGTTCTCGAGGGCGTCTCGGAGATCTCCGGATGAGCAAGGAAACTTGCGAAGCACTTCGGAATTGAACCGAGACGCTAGGAGACGAAGGGGAGGAGGTAATCTTGGAGCCGCTGGCTTTCCTGCGGCGCCATTTTCTCGACAAGAATTCCCATCTGATTCGCGCCCACGACCCTGGCGACGAGCCCACTGCCTCGAATCGGCTGTCCTCCGTTGGAAAGTTGAAGGCTCAATTGCACGGGCGAGCCCTGCGGAAAGATTCGAGGAGACTTCACCAACATTCCGTTCAAACTGATGTCGATCGTTTCGCCTTCGCAATCTCCCAACGGGGAGCGAACTTCCACTTTGTGGCAGAGCGGAATGCGGCGCGTCCTGCGCCTTTCATTCTCAATCGTTCCCTGAACGGCGCGCATCAGTTTCAAGAGACGCGTTTTGTCGATCGGCTTGTAGAGGAAAAACGTGGCTCCTGCTTCGAAACCGATCGACAGAGCGGCCGTGCGCTGGTCATCGCTGATCAGGACAATCGGTGTGGAGCGGTTCGACAGCGAGCCGCGCACCTGACGGGCGAGTTCCAGGCCAGTTGGAGAAGCCATACGAAAATCGAGGAAGACGAGATCGAATTTTTGCCGGCTCAATATTTCGGAGGCACGCCCGCCATGAAGCAGAGGCAACACCTCCGTGCCGGCCTCCGCAGCTACTCTTTCGATCAATTCGCAGACCGCTGGTTCATCGTCGATGATAAGCACGCGTCGTGGCATGAGGCACCTATAGCAACCGCTGGGTTTCGTCCAACTGATTCTTGGGAAAGCTGACGTAGAAAGTGGCGCCGTTTCCGGGGCGTGAATCGGCCCAGACTTTTCCTCCATGGCGAAGAACGATCCGCTTGACGTTGACGAGGCCGATGCCGGTCCCCTCGAATTCCTGGACCGTGTGCAAGCGCTGAAAGGCGCCGAAGAGCTTGTCCTTCTTCGATGAGTCGAAGCCGACGCCGTTGTCACGAACGAAAACGATCCATTCCTTGGAGGAGGATTCACCTTCGCAAATTTCAATCCGCGCCGGGTTCTGCAAGCGCGAATATTTGAGGGCGTTTCCCAGGAGATTGACGAAGACCTGCCGAAGCAAGGATTCGTCTCCTCGAACCGTGGGAAGCTGGCCGCAGCGCCACTCGATCTGCCGATCGTCTGAATCGCCGCCGAGATTTCGATTACGCCTTCGACCAACTTGTTCAGGTCAACTGCAATCCAGGCGAGCTGGACGCTGGAGGAATGTGAAAGCCGGAGAAGGTCATCGATGAGAGCGGCCATCTTGCGCGCGGCATCGCAGATCTGCGAAATGTACCGGCGGCGCTTGTCCCCGGGGACGGCTTCGGGGTTTTCTTCGAGAAGGGACACGAAGCCGAGAATTCGAGCGAGGGGGTTACGCAAATCGTGCGAGACAGAGGAGGAGAATGCCTCCAGCTCATCATTCGCCGCTTCCAACTGTGCGGCACGATTTTCGAGGTCGCGATTCAGTTTCTTGATTTCGCTTTCGGCGCGCATCCGCTCGGCGACTTCCTGCAGCAGTTTCTGATTGCTTTCCAGAAACTGCGCGGTGCGATCGGCAACGCGCTGTTCAAGCTCGAGCGTGAGCAACATCACCTCACGGTTCGTGGCCTCGGCTCTTCCTGGAGTAGGTTGACGGTAGCTTCCAAGCCCCGGGGCGCCAGCTGTGAACCGGCGACCTTCATTGCAGTTTTCCTCTTACGGCCAGGACGGTCGAGTCGTCATTGTCGGACGCGAGCGCTCGCATCAGTTTTGAGGCGACCGCTTGCGCGGGTTCGCGCTCAATTCCGGGGAAGTCGCTCCATTGCCAGTGAGTTCGCAGGCCGTTAGAGTGGAGGATGAAGAGCCACTCAGGTTTCCACGCAAACTGTTGAGTTTGAACGTTGGTCTCCTGCGCGCCGAGAAAGCCGCGCTTCAGAGCGAAGGGAAGGCGCTCAGTCTCACACCAGGCGCGGACCTCGATATTGCCGAGGCTGGCAAACTCCAGCTGAGCGGGCGATTTGAACCTGGCGAGCGCCATGACGACTCCGCGTGTGGCCTTGCAAGCGCGGCCAACGCCTTGAAAGATTTTTTCGAGCGGCTGAGTGTCGTGCGCTTCCACATACTGCTGCGCTGCGGTGGCCGCCCGTTGTGCGAGCTCACCGTGGCCAAGTCCGTCGATGAGACCTGCGAGTAATTCGCGATTCCGATGCCTGACGACGAAGGCGTCGCCGTTTTCGATGGAGTGTCGGCGGGGTCTGGTAAAGACTCCAACATCCCACAGAGATGCGCACCCGTGGTCGGATTGCTCGCGAACCCAGCGCCGGCAAACGATGCGAGTTCCGGAGCGAGCCGTTGAGTGGATTTCGACTTGATCCATCAAGCGATTGACGGCGCCGAGGCCGTAGCCCAAGCTTCCGGACGTGGAATAGCCGTCGGCGAAAGAACTTTCAACGTCGGGAATTCCGGGGCCGTTGTCGAAACACTCGACGGCTATTCCGGTACGAACGGTTTCGAAAAGCGGCCGCAGCGCGAGGGCCCCTGAACCTGCATGTTTCACCAAGTTCGAGCCCAACTCGGCAACGGCGAGGGCAATCTCTTCGCTTGCCGTTTCTGAAAATCCGAGAGCGAGCGCCAGGCGAGCCAGTTTCGGTGAGGCGCTGGAGGAGGCGCTCCATTAATTGTTGGGTTCGCGCGCTGTCCAGCATTCCAATCAATGGAACAAGCAGGATTCCTTCCCAGACCTGGACGACGGGAACAGTGGCCATCTCGAGAACCTGGCGGCTTTGGCTGCGAATTCGTTCCTCGGCTTCCTTGCGGTCCGTTAAGTCGCGGGTGACTTTTCCGAAGCCCTTGAGGTTCCCGTTCGCGTCGCGAAGCGCGGTGACGACCACATTGGCCCCAAAACGCGTGCCATCTTTGCGGACGCGCCAGCCTTCATCCTCGGATCGGCCGTCGCGCGCGGCGACTTCCAGTTCGCGATTGCACTTGCCACTTTCCACGTCTTCCTTCGCAAAGAACGTGGAGAAGTCCGTCCCGATGATCTCCTCGGCTTTGTAGCCTTTCAGCCGCTCTGCCGTGGGAGTCCAAGTTGTTACGAACCCTTCGGGATCCAGCGTGAGAATGGCGTAGTCCTTGATGTTGTCGACGAGCATCTGCAGCAATTGCTGCCCGGCTTCGAGGGAGATTCCTCGAACGCCTTCACTTTGATTTTTCACCAGCGTTTCCACGAACGTGATTCCTCCTTTGAGAAATTTTCAGCAGACCGCATAGGCCCGACGTTCCCATTCTCGTGAGCGCGCGCCGATTGGCGACGCAATTCACCGGTGGGACCGTCTCCCAAGGAAGAGCCAAATCGTTCGTTTTGTGTGCCTGCCCCGAGCGGCGAGGCAGGGATTACAAGGAAGGGTGAAGAGATGCTACTACCGGGCGGTGTTCAGGTCACATTGAGAATTGCGGAGCGTCGTGTCTTAGTAAACGGGCACAAGATAGACGAAATTCACAAATCTGCGCCTTTGCCTGTACGCTTGACGTAACGCATCACGTTTATTATTCTAATAGCGCTAGTGATAGTCAGCTATCGCGACAAGCAGACTAGGGACTTCGCAGACGGACAACGTGTCAAGGCCTTTTCCGGCTTTGAGCGGTCAGCGCGTCTTAAGCTCGATCGCATGCAGGCTGCGACATCCGTCCGTGATCTCGCCGCGCTGCCTGGGAATCGGTTTGAACGGTTGACAGGCGATCGCAAGGGCCAATACAGCATCCGCATCAACGACCAATGGCGGATCTGCTTTGAATGGCTCGATGGGGACCCTGGACCCTCGAACGTGGAAATCGTCGACTATCATTAGGAGAACATATGGCTATCATGACGATTCATCCCGGTGAACACCTCGCCGAAGAATTGAAAGCGCTCGATATGAGCGCGGCGGAACTGGCGAGGCGGCTCGAAGTGCCTACGAACCGTATCACTCAAATCTTGAATGGAACGCGCGCGATCACTGGCGATACGGCGCTTCGGTTGGGTCATTTCTTTGGGACAAGCGCTGAATTCTGGCTGAACTTGCAGAGTCTTTACGAGCTCCGGCTGGCAAAAGAGAAAGCAGGAAAATTCATCAGGGCCCTTCCCACTCTAAGGCGTCGCAAAGTTGTTCAAGCGTAGACCGGGCAGCATGTGGCGCCTCGAACTGCTGACCGCGATGCGACGAAGAGGGATCTTCACTCGTCTAACGCGAGTTCAGAATGACGCATGAATGAGCGAGTCAGCGCGGGCGCTATTCGCGGCATTCGAAGCTGCTGGCGTTTTCGGGGTCGCCCTGGCCTTTGTAATGGGCGTATTTGGGATAGGCGCAGAGCGGGCGGGTGCGGCCCGGAAAATCCTTGCCCGTGGCGGTGACTGAATCGGGCGCTTTGCCGTTTTCCACCCAATCGACCACTGCGCCGAGAAGGTCGAACTTGTCGAGGGTTGCGGGGCCGCCTTCGCAGTGCTCCATACCAGGAACGAAAAAGAAGCGGCTCGAATTCATGGCCTGATCGGCTCCGGCATTTTCGGCGGCCATTTTCTCGTAATAAGCCAACGTGTCGAACGCGCTGAAGACAGGATCGCTCGTGCCGTGGTAGTAGACGAGTTTGCCGCCATGGCCGAAAAATGTGCTGAGGTTTGTCCAGGTGGTGTCGGTGAGGATCTGACTATCGTTATCGCGGACGCGCTCAACGAGCGTGTCGATACTGATGTTGGTCGGCTGCTCGACGCCGGCCAAAATGTTGGGGCCGGGATTCGGCAGGAAGCTCATGAACGGGCCGCCCGACCCTTGCAGGTGCCCGGTATCCCAAGGGAACGCCGGGTAGACTTGATTGCCGCGAGAATCCTTGGGTCCAGCAAACGCTTTCTGCAACGCGCCCACTTGCTGATCGGTGAGGCAGGAGTCGGTTTTCGGTCCTTTGCACTGAAGGACGGCCGGGTCGTAGTGGCAAGCCTTCGTGTTGAAGATCATTCCGTCCTTGAGACCGTCCAGTTCGTCGCAGCTTTTCATGATGGAATCGGCGAGAAGCTTCTTGTCTCCGGGCGAGAAGTCTTTGACGGCGTCTGGTTTGCCGTTGGCGTCTTTGGGCGCGATCTCGGCGAAGGCTTTACGCGCCCAAGCGAGACCGATATTGGAGTAGCCGGTGCGCATGGCGGGATCGCCGACGACGATGCCGTCGAAATAGGTGGGATAGCGTTGCGACATCAGCATGCCTTCGCGTCCGCCGGTGGAGCAGCCGGCGAAGTAGGAATGCGCGGCGGGCTTGCCGTAATATTGCGCGATGATCTGCTTGGAAATAACGGCGACGCGACCGACGGCGATGTACGCGAAATTCAGGCTCGCGAGCTGATCCTTCATGAAGGAGGCGTCGAACACAGCGCCTTTGTGGCCGGTGTCGGTGGAGACGACGGCGAAACCGCGCGCGAGCGCCGGATCGTCGCCCGCGCCAGCCATGCCGAGGGGCGGGATGATCATGCCGTTCAGTCCACCGCCGCCTTGAAACAGGAATCGGCCGTTCCAATTATCGGGCAGCGCGATTTGGAATCCGATGGCGTAGGGTTTGCCGTCGACGCCGGTGCGCGGATCGATGACGCCGTCGACGCGGCAGTAGGAGGGGATCGCGACTGGGATCGCTGTTGGTGTTAGCGAAGGCGTGCGTAGCGTTCCGGCTGGCGTCGTCGGCACGGGTTCGGCTTTTGTGATCTGCATGTTCGCGCCAGTGATTTTGAGATTCACGAGGTCCGCACATTTTTGCACCGGGGCGACGCTATCGCCGGCCGCTTGCGCGCGGCAGCAAACCGCAACAAGCAACGCGAGGCAGACCACAGCTGCCGATCTCTGAACAGACTTCATGAGTTTTTCCCCCTTGCCGTCACACACCTTGATTACGCGCGCGAAAATATAACAGGGGTGAGCCGAAGGGCAAATGGAAAGAAGCGGAATGACTCGAGCGCTGCAAGAATTAGAGACAGATAGCGGGACCGAAGTGAGTAGCCCCGCTCGTGCAGTTCAAATGGCAGATTACTTGCGATATTGTTCGTCGCTGACTTTTTCCATCCAGTCGACGATCTTGCCGTCGAGCCTTTCCTGAATGGCGATGTGGGTCATTGCCGTGGTGGGCGCGGCGCCGTGCCAGTGTTTTTCGCCGGGTGGGATCCAGACGACGTCACCAGGGCGAATTTCTTCAATCGGGCCGCCCCAGCGCTGCGCCCAGCCGCAACCGGCGATGACAATGAGAGTCTGGCCGAGCGGATGAGTGTGCCATGCGGTGCGCGAGCCCGGTTCGAAAGTCACGCTGGCGCCCTGGACGAACGCAGGGTCGGGCGCCTGAAATAGGGGATCGATCCGCACCGTGCCCGTGAACCAATCTGACGGCGGTTTCGCGGAGGGTTGCGATCCGGCTCTTTTGATTTCCATTTGTGAATTCCTCGCGTAAGTGGATTGGTCACCCTTTAGCCCAGCGGCACCCGCACGGCAACATCGAATTTCGAATAATACTTCTTCACGTCGCCGGCTCCGTATTTGGCGCGGAATTTGTCGGCAACGGACGAGACCTGTTTGGCGTCAGTGATCGAAACAGGCTTAAATTCACCTTTTGCGCTGTCAGCTTTGATCTGAATCGACGGCTTGCTGAGCACATTCTTATACCATTGCGTGTCAGAGCCTTGCACGGGCAACAAATACAAGGTGTCGGCCTCCAGGACGAACCAGACCGGGAGGGAGATGGCGCGTCCCGATTTTCTGCCGGTGACGGTGATGTCGATTTCGCGAGTGCGGGCGAGATGATCCTTTAGAGTGTCTTTCTGAGCCGGCATGTGGCGCTCCTTTCCATGCCCATTCAGGCTACAACTCTCGACGTGTCGACCGGTAGAGTATTTCGAAGGCGCCTCAGCAAATAAGTCTTTTGCTTCACGCTCGAGGGAGGCTTGATTTAGGATAGTGCGCCTCAATAGAAGTTGAACCGAGTAGCTGGAGCTTCAGGGAAGAATTGAGCCTGCTCATATGAATCAAGCCCCCAACGCAGAGCAGGCACCGGTTCCTCAGCCGGTTCTTGCGCCGCTCACGAGCGCAGCGATATTCCTCGTTGTGTGTATCAAGCCGGACAGCGAGAGCTACGGAGCGGTGCGCTCGCTCTTCGCCGACCTTCCTGGAATTTTTCGCGCGGTTGATTTTCGTCGCGTAGAGGGAGGGCTGTCGTGTGTGGCGGCATTCGGATCGGATGCATGGGACAAGCTCTTCGGCAAACCTCGGCCGGCCGAGTTGCATTCCTTCAGCGAGATACGGTCAGGGGAACGGCATGCCGTCGCAACTCCTGCTGACCTACTGTTTCATCTGCGCGCCAAGCGAATGGATTTGTGTTTCGAGTTGGTCGCTCAAATCATGCAGCGGATTGCAGCGGCAGTTTCCGCTGTGGACGAGACACACGGATTCCGATATTTCGACGATCGGGACCTGCTTGGATTCGTTGACGGCACAGAAAATCCGCGCGGTGAAGCCGCGCTTAATGCCGCTCTCGTTGGTGCAGAAGACCCTCAGTTTACTGGCGGAAGTTACGTGGTCATTCAGAAATACCTGCACGACGTGAATCGGTGGAACGCGCTCTCAACTGAAGAACAAGAGCGAGTTATAGGGCGCAAAAAGCTTTCCGACATCGAGCTAAGCGATGCAGTGAAACCATCTTCGGCGCATAACGCTCTGACCACTATTGAGGAAGACGGGAAAGAGGTGAAGATTCTGCGGGACAACATGCCCTTCGGAAAACCCGGTCACGGAGAATTCGGAACGTACTTCATCGGATACAGTCGAACTCCAAAGAGAACAGAACAGATGCTGCGGAACATGTTTATCGGGCGACCACCAGGCAACTATGATCGGCTGCTGGATTTCAGTCGCGCCGTCACAGGAAGTTTGTTCTTCGCGCCATCAGCGACGTTTCTAGAAAACCTTGGGGACTAGCCGCGACCGAGGCGCTACAGAACCTTTCGAGTGCTGAAGCTTGTCCAGTGCCCGCTCAACCGGGCAGATCGTTGGCAGTTCCGGGCAATCGTTCGAGTGCGGGCGGATGCCAACTGCCGTTGAGGATGGCCGGTTTCGGCCAGTAAAGCCGAATGATGAGATTGAACGGGCCGTCTCCTGAAGGCAGCCAGTGCGACTCGTGCTTGGGTCCGGGGTCCTGGCCCTGGATGTACAGATCGAGCGAACCATCCGGGTTGAACTTCAGCGGATTGCGGTCGCCAATGGCGTAGCGATCAAGCGGATTCACGATGAAGTAGCCGTCCTTGTCATAAGCGGTTAGAGACCAGAAAGCCAGAACCGGTGGGATCCGGTCCTTCGCGAAGTGCATGCGATAACGCGCCGAGCCCTCGAGCGGCCGGCCGGTGCTGTCGGTGAAGTTGCTGAGATAAACAGCGTCTTCCGGGGGATTTGCACCGAGCGCGAGACGCGCGGTGATCGCACGGCTGATGTAGTCGGTCCCGTAGCGTCCGACGTTGCGAATGGAGGCGCTCCAGCCCGGCTTGAGCTGCTTCGACGTGGTGCCGAAATCCTCAACGCGGCCGGATGCAGCGCGCCCGCCATCGTTCACAGCCTGCAATTGCTCCGGCGTGAGTGTTGACGGATCGAAGTCTTTCCCCGGAACGATTCCGATGCGGGCGAGGTCGGCGACCATGGGACCATCCGCCGGGTGCGGTGGGTTCTTCTTCATATCATGGGCAAACGTAGTGAAGAACTCGACCGGCGTCATGTTTTTCACTTGTTCAGGGGGCGTGACATCACCCGCTTTCCCAAATGCCAACGCGGAGCCAAGCTTCTGCGTTCCATTCGGATATGCGCTTAAAGGCACGATGCGCATGCCGCGTTGAAAAGCGTGGACGTTCTCGTAGTCTGATTCACCGTTGGTCTGAGTGCGGCCGAGAAGCCAGACGATATCGGTCGGCGCATCGAAACGCGTAACTTTGTCCGGGAGCTTGCCGGTCCATCCAGGGCCGACGAATGCGAACCACCCCGCTTTAGTTCCGGTGGTTCGTTTACCGGGATCGGCAAAGGTCTCCGTCCATGCGTCCATAAATTGCAGAAGATAGAAGCGGCCGCCCGAATCGGGCACATAGATAAGGATCGGCTCCTTCGACAGATCGATCCATGCAATCGAATACAGCGTGTCGGCGTTGGGCCGGATTACCTTGCGAGTGTCCGGACGCGGGAATTCTCCAACATGCGTGAACTCGTTGATGGGTTGTCCAGCGCGCGTAGCCTCAAGCAGAACAAGTGGGTAAGCATAGATGTACGCGCGTTCCGCCACAGTTTTGAGGCTAGGGGAAGCCGTTTGCGCGATGAGCGTGGCGGCAAGAACTGCAGGCGCAAAAACCACCGCGGCGGCAGGCTTCGCGAAGGTGCGCAAGACTTCAAAACAGGACTGAACACCGTCGGCAAGCAGGTCGGCAAGCGGCATGATCAGTCAGTCCCTTTCTTTTGTGGCGCAGCTTTTCGGCTAGGGATTGGAATGGAAGGAAAGGATACACCGAGTCACGAAGTAACTGTTGCGGGGGAATGGCGGGGACGACGAGACTCGAACTCGCGACCTCTGCCGTGACAGGGCAGCGTTCTAACCAACTGAACTACGTCCCCGCGGTGTTGTCACAGATGGTGGGCGATCTCCGATTCGAACGGAGGACCTTCCGGGTGTAAACCGGATGCTCTAACCGCTGAGCTAACCGCCCTCCCGAAGCATTCTACAGAACGACCGCAACCACATCAACTACGATGCTTTAGCTCCATTTTTCCAGTGAAGAGAAGTCAGTAGAACGAGCAGATAAGCTCGACTGAGCGGCATGGTCGTGGAAGGGCGTGCCCTCTGAATCCCGATCAGGTTTTTGGCTCGTCTCATCGACGTGTTTGAGCAGCAGTTTACTTACACGGTGCCGGGCTAACCCAAGGGATGCTGGAAGGTGTAAGAATCATGAACGGCTCTACGGTGTTTCTGTGCCGCAGATAAAGCGGCAGACTTCGCTGCGCAGATTCGCCGGGTACGGTGAGAGTGAGCTGGTCTACCAGGACGGCTCCGACTTGAACTGGGCAATTGTTAAAGACATAGAAAACGAAATCTGAGCCGGCGTCGATCGGACTGAGAATGGGACTGTAGGTGACCATACCGTTTTCGCCGAGTGCATCGCCGTACCAAAACCTGAACGTCAGAGTTACATCGAGCACATCTAAGCGACTGTGATTGCTCACATCGCACCTGTAGCCGAGCATTCCCATATGCCAGAAAGGTTGATCGAGTTTTCCCGTTCCTCCGATCGAATCTCTGATCGAATCCTGTATTTGTTTGGATGGCCATTCCAGCGTCTTGTCTGTCCTATTTGGAATATTGTCTAGCCCGGAATGTAGGTGCTGCATGGTTGTCTGGTTCAGGGGAAGCACATTGATCGATGACTTTGGCGGAATGAGGACCGGGCCACTCATCATCTTGCAATCTGCGAAAATTGCGACTGACGAAGGCGACGGCGGGGCCTCGTTGTTGTTAATCACTACGTTGTTCCGGTTTCCGATGATGTTCGGAGAGTTGTCTCCGCTACTTTGTTGGTGATTTTGCGGGTTTTGGCGTCCCTTGGTAGGCACACAGAAACCATACGCAAAGAAACCGATTGTAAGCCAAATGATTGCTTCGCCTCGGATGAGTTGATTCATTGCTTACTGCCGCAATTCAGCGTCAGAGTGTTGTTCGAGCCGATGTTGTTGGGACTGCAATCGCCCGTACTCTGCTGTTTTATCGTCGAATGTGACGCAATAGTCGTGTGGCTCTGGTTCTCGACATTGTTCTTATCACCGTTCACCACCTGACCCGTTGTTCCGCTGCTCTGCTGCCTGGTCTGAGATTGGGTCTGAGCGTGACTCTGCGCTACTGACTTGTCTAGGTGCAGGAATTTCCGACCTTCAGGGGTGAAAAACCCTACGATGAGCGCAAGAACAGAAACGATCAACGCGGCTAGCGCGATCTTCTGATCCCGGGTCCAGCGCTCTTGCCTAGGCGAAATATCGCCAGCGCCCACTTACTCGGATTATAGCTCGCATTTACAGCTCTGAGGGCCCGCTCTCCCGATCCACGCGTCAGCGCGCGGCTGGTGCGCCTTATAGACGTGCTTCAGCCGCTCTCCGTGCATGAAGGTGATTCAAGCTCGGAACTGCGTTATTTGGCCATTGCAACTTGTGAGCGAACCGCCTGCCACTTTCCATCGCGGTTCACAAATACGTCCGTCCAAACGTATTTCCCGCTGGTGTCTTTCCCCTTCGTGGTGCTCTTCTCGGTATCGCTGCCCTGGACCACGGCGACTTTTCCGAGCACCTTCACATCCATGGGTCCAAACTCATATGAGTCGATTTTTAACGCACCGGACTTCAGCTCCGCCACAACGCCTTGCTTCGTTTCGCGGCTCCCGTCCGGCTCGATGGAGCGCCAATCGTCGGCCAAGATCGTAGCGAGTTTGTCTGCATCGCCCGCCTTCGCTGCGTCAATCCAATCGTGTTCGAGTTGCTTCAGTGTTTGCGCCACATCTGTTTTGGTAGCGGCCGGTGGTGGTGTCTGAGTTTGCGCGAAGGCCAGTCCCGCGCACATAAGGACGAATACAGCTGCAACGGCAAGTTTCTTCATCTGCTTTCTCTCTTTTCTTTGAATTTAGGTATTCCGCGATGGGGCCGTGAAGCCGCGCGGAATTCTACACGCAGGCGAGGCCTTGTCAACTGGCGATCGCTTCTGTTGCGCAGTTAACGGTCGATCATTCTCTTTCCCAAATTCCCAAAGTGACCTCACGATCGACTGTCGGGTGCGTCACAGCGATCAAAATGGCCCTGACATGAGAGAATGCGCTGAGTTCCCAAAGACAGGCACGCGGAGATGAAGCCATGGGCAAATGGGGGTTGGTGATGGCGGGCATTCTTCTACTGGGTACGACGTCGAGCACAGAGCCGCAGAGCCAGGGGACGTCGAGCACGCAAGCGCAGAATGAGAACCGTACCGAGGATCAGTGCCGAGCTGATGCGAACGCTTGGCAATCCGAGTATCTGAGCTCGGGCTACAACGCTGTGGCGCTGCCAGCCCTGGACAAACGCGCCATTGAGATAACGAATTGCGGAAGCGAGTACGGCGGAGATACGAACTTTGACTACTCCGTTGTTCTGGCGGGGATTTGGGATACTGAAGAGCGGCGAGAACGCGCTTACATCACCGAACACAACCTCTTGAACAAGTTCCTGGCGGAAGACGCGGCCGAGGCAAAAGGGAGGTAGGGCCCGCCTGCCCCGTTTGGGGTCCGGATCCCCGAAAGCGATGCTTCTGAGGCGACTTTGAACCCTCGTTTGACGGGCATTTGAAGGTAACTTTTCGTAGCGTTCCCCCAGCCGGGTTCCTGAAGTCCTCCCACACGATTCCGATGATTTCTAAGGTAGGAGTGTCGTGCTTGGCGAGGTTCCGGGTGCGGCCGGGGGACGGACCTGTACCAAAGTACAGGTGCCAAAATTTTGCCTGTACCTCCGTACAGTATTGAGCCGTGCGGACTTACTGTTAGCAGATTCACCACGAATGCCGGACCACCTAGTCATATGCGGCGCTTGAGCATGCTAACCTGCGAGTTCAAGTGGTTCTAGTACCAGACACAAAAACGCACAATTATGTCCTCACGACTCGGCGAAATTCTGGTTAAAGACAGCCTGATCTCCGGGGATCAGCTGAAGCAGGCGCTCGATTACCAGAAGAAGAATGGCGGCCGCCTCGGCACGTGTCTTGTGAAAATGGGGCTGGTCAGCGACGACGACATCACTGCAGTTCTGTCCCGCCAGTACGGCGTGCCCTCCATCAATTTGAAATTCTACGAGGTAGATCCGGCCGTGATCCGGCTGGTTCCTCAGGAAACCGCAGTTCGCTACCAGATCGTTCCTCTTTCCCGCGTCGGCTCAACGCTGACCATCGCGATGACGGACCCGACGAACGTGTTCGCGATGGACGATATCAAGTTCATGACCGGCTTCAACGTGGAGCCGGTGGTGGCGTCCGAGACGGCGATCAGCGATGCGATCCACAAGTTCTACGGCGATGTGGAGAGCGTCGAAGAGCTCGACAAAGTAATGAAGGACTTGACCGGGGACGAAGCGGCCCTGGAATTAGAAGCTGAAGAAGCCGAAATGGACTTGGCGAGCCTGTCGAAGGCCGCCGAGGAAGCGCCGATTATCAAGCTGTGCAACTTGATTTTGACGGACGCGGTGAAGCGAGGTGCGAGCGATATTCACGTCGAGCCGTACGAGAAGGAATATCGCGTGCGGTTCCGCATCGATGGCGTGCTGCAGAACGTGATGGCGCCGCCGATGAAGTTGAAGGACGCGATGACGAGCCGCATCAAGATCATGGCGAAGCTCGACATCAGCGAGAAGCGGCTGCCGCAAGACGGTCGCATCATGATCAAGTACATGAAGGACGGGAGGAAGAAGGAGCTAGACTTCCGCGTCTCGACCGTCCCGACACTCTTCGGCGAAAAGATCGTTCTTCGACTGCTGGATAAGGAAAACCTGCGGCTTGACATGACGAAGCTGGGGTTCGAGGCGGAATCGCTGCAGAAATTCGAGCGGCAGATTTTGAAACCATACGGGATGGTCCTGGTTACAGGACCGACTGGATCGGGGAAAACAAACACACTGTACTCGTCCGTCGCGCGGCTGAACACGCCCGAAACCAACATCATGACCGCCGAGGATCCGGTCGAGTTTCAACTCCCCGGAATCAACCAGGTGCAGATGAAAGAGCAGATCGGGCTGAATTTCGCTTCGGCGTTGCGCGCGTTTTTGCGGCAAGACCCGAACATCATCCTAGTCGGTGAGATTCGAGACTTCGAGACGGCGGAGATCGCGGTGAAAGCCGCGCTGACCGGTCACCTGGTGCTTTCGACGCTGCACACGAACGATGCGCCGTCGACGATCAGCCGGTTGATGAACATGGGCATCGAGCCATTCTTGGTGGCGACGTCGGTCAATTTGATCTGCGCGCAGAGGTTGGTGCGACGGATTTGCAGCGCTTGCAAGGAGCCGATGCAGATTCAGCCCCAGGCTCTGATTGACGCAGGGTATTCGGCAGAAGAGGCGGGAAAGACGGTCGTGCACCATGGGAAGGGATGTGCGACGTGCAGCAACACTGGTTACAAGGGCCGAGTTGGTCTCTACGAAGTGATGGAAATAAATGACGACCTGAGAGAGCTGATCTTAGTCGGGGCATCCGCCTTGGAATTGAAAAAGAAGGCGCTTGAGTTGGGCATGATCACGTTGAGGCGCAGCGGTCTGATCAAGATCGCGGCCGGGCTGACGACGATGGAAGAAGTGGTACGCGAGACCGTTCTGTAGGCAGAGGAGACAAATCGATGGCCGGTATCACGCTTAGCGAGCTTTTGAAAAAGATGATCGAAATGGGGGGGAGCGACCTGCACCTCTCGACAAACAGCGCGCCGCGAGTTCGCGTACACGGCAAATTGCGGCCGCTCGAAATGCCGCCCCTGACCGCGGCGGACACTAAAGCGCTGGCGTACAGCGTGCTGACAGACGTGCAGAAGCACCGACTCGAGGAAAATCTCGAGCTGGACTTTTCGTTTGGATTGAAAAGCCTGGCACGTTTCCGGGGAAACATTTTCCATCAGCGCGGCGCGGTCGCGGCCGTATTCAGGACGATTCCTTGGGAGATCAAAGGGTTTGACGCTCTCGGCCTGCCACCTGTGGTGCGATCGCTCTGCGACAAGCCACGCGGCCTGGTTTTGGTGACAGGGCCGACCGGATCGGGGAAGTCAACTACGCTCGCGGCCATGCTCGACAAGATCAACAACGAGCGCGAAGAGCACATGATCACGATCGAGGATCCGATCGAGTTCCTGCACAACCACAAGAAGTGCCTGGTAAACCAGCGCGAGGTGCACTCGGATACGCATTCGTTCTCGAATTCGTTGCGCGCCGCGCTACGCGAAGATCCGGATGTGGTGCTCATCGGCGAAATGCGCGACTTGGAAACGATCGAATCTGCGTTGCGTATTGCCGAGACGGGTCACTTGACGTTCGCCACGCTGCACACGAATTCGGCGGTCTCGACGATCAATCGTATCGTGGACGTTTTCCCAGCGCACCAGCAGCCGCAAGTGCGAGCGCAACTTTCGATGGTGCTCGAAGGAATTCTTTGCCAGTCGTTGCTTCCGCGCGTGGACGGGCGAGGGCGCGTGATGGTGATGGAAGTGCTGATTCCTACAGCGGCAATCCGCAACCTGATCCGCGAAGACAAAATTCACCAGATCTATTCGGCGATGCAAACAGGTACAGCGCAAACCGGAATGCAGACGTTTAATCAGAGTCTCGCGAACGCTTATTTCCAGAAGTCGATCACGCTGGAAACGGCTCTGGCGAGATCTTCGAATCCGGATGAGTTGCAGGATCTGATCAATCGCGGGGTTAGCTCGCCGCCAGCAGGCGGCAAGGTGCCGGTGCGACGTTAGCGGAAGAGGAGGGAAGAGATTATGGCGGTCTACACGTATCGAGGAACGAATCGCGCGGGAACCGCAGTAGCGGGAGAGCGCGAGGCACAGAGCAAGGCCGAGTTGGCGGCCATCTTGCGACGTGAGCAAATCAATGTCAGCAAGCTTTCGGAAAAGGGAAAAGAGTTCAACATCCCGACATTTGGCGCGGGCGTGGACTCGAAGGAACTCGCTGTCTTCACACGACAGTTCTCGGTGATGATCGATGCCGGCCTGCCGCTGGTGCAGTGTCTTGAGATTCTAGCCGGGCAGCAGGAAAACAAGACATTTCAAAAGATTTTGACCAGCGTTCGCGGGTCGGTGGAAGGCGGCGCGACGCT
>Ga0187783_10000487_pt1 | contig 29396 bp, 24 predicted proteins | sample 1015_SJ02_MP02_2_FD_132471 | JGI IMG/M metagenome (GOLD analysis project Ga0187783, IMG submission 132471) | Tropical peat soil microbial communities from peatlands in Department of Meta, Colombia - 1015_SJ02_MP02_20_MG | ecosystem: Environmental > Terrestrial > Soil > Wetlands > Peat | place... | reverse complement strand
TCATGTCCCAATACAGGGCCTGATCTGCGACCGCTTTAAAGCCCTTTATCCGGTGCCCGATCCAGCGGATTCGCATCCTGCACCCTCCTCGGAGGAGTGCAGAATGTTTCTGGCCTTTGTCAGAAAGCTCCTGTCCACAACACGCTGGCCTCGCGGGGTTGGATTGCTCATCCTGACCTGCAAAACGGAAGTGCCTGTCGCAGCTGACACAGGCGTCACAAGAGTCCGTGCCCAAGACGTTACGAATGAGGACCGTACGAGGAATCGACTGGCCTTCGCCAACGGCAAGTGGTATCGGTTCGAAGACAGCGGCGACAAGGCATAGCTCGATACCGGTGTCGCAATAGCGTGGGACATCCCCGCCGGCTGTCGGCCTCATTCGGCGACACCCCTCGGGGCCGAACGTGTCCGGGGACTGTCGCGGCGAGTAGCGTCGTAACGGGCGCTTTCAATTCCGCGATCGCGCCCCCCTTCGTGCAGCAGTTTTCGCTGGTCGCGTCGCGGCCAGCGAAGGCGTTTTTGCCGGCGCCGGCAGTGCCCTTGGGACCGAGTCAGCGCGGCTTTCCGGGGCGCTGCAGTGCAGCAGCGCGGGAGCAATTGACCATAATCCGGCGCAGGCGTAAATTCCTCGACAGAACAAGAACAAACAAGGGGTTCCGTGCAAACGACTGGAAGCAATCGAGCGGACGCGCAGGAAGTTCGAGGGCCGCTGCTGCGAGGCGGGTGGTGGTCTCAGTTGTGCTGCTCTCTTGGCTTACATCGTTGGCAAGTTCTCGCTGAGCCCGCTCCACACGAGGCCGAGCACTTTCGGCCGTACCGCGACATGCGCTGTCGACACTGCGGGAAGAGAACCACTCAGCTCCACTGGGGCCCGAGGCAACCACGGAAACGCGGCCGCATGTCGGCCAGCCGTCCCGACGATGATGACGATTGAAGTGGAGGAATGTGCGCGCTCTTGGGTCGAATTCCGCAGTGATCCGAATCAGAAGCGCACAACTCCGCGGGGAGGTCAGTCGTGAAAGAAACAAAAGTGCGAATTGGCAACATCTGCAAGAGGATCCGCTCAGACTTCGAGGTCACCCCGCGCGGGTCCGACGGAATCCTCGTTCAAGAAGGCGAGCTCGGCTCAGCCATTGCGCAGCGCTTCTACAGAATGCGCTGCGAGTGTGGTCGGTCGTGGATCGAGCTGGAGCTCAAGCAACTGGTCAAGTGTCCGGCTTGCTCGAGGCTAAATCAGGTTCATACGGTTCCAGGGGAATGAGCGAAGTTCGCGGCGGTGAAGCAGCCGGACATCGCACGCTCAGAATTTAGCGCGCTGCCAGGGCTTGCGCGGCTTTCTCGGCTTCCGCAGCTCGCGAGCGATCACCACCACGCATGCGCCGGCAAGTGCGAGCGCAATATCGAACCGCGGGATACGGAAGACCGTTTCGACGTTCTGCAGAATGTGTCCGAGAAAGACGCTCATGTAGGCGAACCGCGCGCGCACGGTAACACGCCGATTCCATCCGGAACGTGTCCTGGACCCCAAAAGGCGCCGCGATTGAAGGGCACACGTCCCGAGTTCTCGGGAAAGCCTACGGAAGGGCTGCCAGTTTCGACCTGCGGCGGCGCTCGGCGATGGCGAGTCCAAACAGTCCCGTGAGCAGCAGCCAGGGGGTGCCGGGCGTCGGCACAGGGGATGCAATTCCACCAACCGGAGCGCCGCTTCCCCAGAACTGCCAGGTAGCAGCGTAATCGAAATAGTACTGACTCCCACCCGCGGGCCCATGCGCTACGTAGCCGTAACTGTCCTGGGTGACTATGACCTTGATCACATCAACCGTACGAGTTGCGAACGCTCCAATCTTGCCGAATTCCACCGATTGTGGATTTCCGTTGGCGAAAGCTCCGCAGCCATAAGCCGGAGATGCCGCTGTCGGATTGAGACAGTGAGACATCCAAAACATATAGTCGGTGGAGCCGGACAGATCGGCAAAAAAATTGTTCCAGTTCGGCTCGGTCGCTGCGATGTACTCCGCCGTCAACGGCTGCTGAGCTGTCGCCATGTTCAGAGCGAATTGCACGGCCCCACCGCAGCCGATACATGCCGAGGGATCTGCAGGATTGCTCATGACCAGGATTGGAGTGAGCGTCGCTGCGGGCGCGATTTGTCCAAGTCCCGCTCCGGCCTGGCTCTCCTGGTCGGTCAGCTGAGCGAGAAGCACATCGCCCGCTTGCGCCGATCCCGTAACCAGGAGTGCAGCAAAAGTCAGTTGCCAAAACCCGCTCCGGGGTGTCATCGCAGCTTTCTCGCATTCCATTGGAGCCCCCACCTTCGCCCGCTGCTGTGTCGGCTGCGTGTCGTGACCTTTGGCACCTGCCAGGGAGGCCCGGGGTCGGTAGTGTTCGCGCACATGGAACCTACCACGATGCGACGGAAGATGTTACTCAACCAGCGCGACCTCGCTTTGCTCGGGAACATAGGCGCTCTCGCCCTTAGCGCATTCGCCTACTTCAGCCTCCACTATCAGCGGCAACATGAGTTGCCGGGGCTGCCTCCGCCCTCGAAGCTCGACCCTGTCGCGTTCGCTTGGGAACGTTGCAACCCCCGCGCGGCATTCCCCAGAACGCTCAAGGGCGCACCGTCGCAGCTCGCGATGCTCCAGGCGAGCGTACCGCAGTCGCGCCCGAGCGCTGCCCTGAGGAAGGCGGCATGAGTGTCCGGCGACATTGGCAGGTGCCGCCGCCGCGCACGGCTTGCGCTCGCGCCGTGCCGTGGGGCCGGGTAGGTTTCACCCGTTCGGAGCCGTCGACGACGCGGCAGGAACTCTTGCGCGCCCGACGCGCCCTCGTGTGGCTCGGTCTTGCCGGCACTCTCGATCTCGGCGCGTTCGGCTATTTCGACCTCCACCACCACACCCCGCTCGAAGTGCCGGTGTTCTTCCTGATCTTCGGCGTATTCATCGCCTGCGGCGCCTGGATCAGCAATGCACTGCGCTGCCCCGACTGCGGGCTGCATCAGTTCTGCAACGAGGGGGTCGCGAGGGACCTTCATTTCTGTCCCAGGTGTGGCGCCGACTTCAACTCACGACGGCAACCGCCGGCTCGGGGAGATGCGCCCGCCGGGCGCTGAGAGCCGCCACATGAGCATCTGCCAGCACACGGAGAACCTGTCACTCATCAGGGAGTTCAGACGGACCGTGAGCGGTCACATGGAGCCCGACGGCAAGTCTGTCGTATGCGGCAGGTGTGGCGACCGGTGGCGCTTCATGGACCGGGTGCAACTGCCGTACTGGCTGCGGGCTGAGCTGATACGACGCGGCCTGTGACAACGCGTATACACCGTCGCGCCGACAGCTCTCACCACCCTGACGCCCGGATTGCAGGACACAGCCTTGGTTAAGCAGATCTACAACATCACCGCCGCCGACCTCCGCGGCTATTTCCTGCGGGAGTTTCCCAACCTCAACCACTGGGAGCGCGCCCGGTGGGAGCGCTGCATCGAGAGTCTCGCCGCCTTCGAGCGCCGCGAGCGCAACTCGACTCACCCCACGAGCACGACGCTTCAGTAGCGAGGTCGCAAAAACCCCTGGAGCGTAGTCTCGCGAAACTACATTCCGACCCTGATCGTGCGGCTTTGCGGGCGAGGAGACAGCCTCGTCCCTATCACTTCGCCTTCTGCGCGCCTTCCTCTCCGAAGTGCGGCTCCTGGTGCTTACAGGCCGCAATGACTTGCGATGAAACCGACGGCAGTGGCTTGGTGGCATTGGATGGCTGTTTCGTGCCGTTCATGAGCGGATCGATACAGTCCATCTGCAGGCCATAGCCTTTCTCGTATTCGTTCTCCGCGAAACCCGCACTTTTGCAGGCGGCGACTATCTGCTGGCAGGGCCCAGCCTTCTGCGCGAACACCATGGCAGGGGTGGTGACGCTCAGCGCGGCAATGACTGCGAGCTTGGTAAACATGGAAATGACTCCCAAGGTGTTGATGCCCGGAAATATATACGCCTCTCGGTTGGCCTTGTGAAAGCCTGAGCCGAACCCGTGCTTTAGGCTATCGCGACCTGCTATTGCGGTCCGGTAATCAGAGCTCCCATGTTGGGCGTTCCAATGCCCGTGGCAAGATCATATCCAGGTGTGGTCGGGAAGAGACCGTTGTTGTTGGTCGATTGCCCGATGCCGGTGATGTCATGGAAATACTGCGACGGGTTCTCCCGGTACAGGCGGTAGAACAGCTCGTTCGCATTGCCTGCGCGGCCGTGCCAGTACCCGTCCCGATCGGCAATCGTCGCCGAGAACAGGGGCGAGGACAGACTCGTACCCCCGATCGCAAACCAGCCAGGAGGCGTCTGCGAGCCGCTGAAGGTCGCACAGGCGCTATACGGCGTGGAGGCGTTGCCGGTGCAGTATTCCGCGTAGCCGGTATACGGGTCGGCATTGGCGGAGACGTCCGGGACCTCGCGGCAGGGCGTGCCGGGTGTGGCCAGTGCGCACTGCGTGGTGCCGTTGCCATAGGTCGTAAAGCGGTTGGTGATACCGGGACCATATTGATAAGACGGCCGGCCCCAGAATTGGCTGTTACCGCCACCACCGGCGCCAGTCTCCGCGCACCATAAGAACCCCGAGAGCGGGTATCCCGAATCACCTCCCGGAACGCCCCCTTCATTGAAACTGGCGTTGCAGAGATTATCGACGTTCCAAACAGTCTCTACTCCCGTCGGGTAGGCCGGAAAGGGGTTCAAGCCCGGGTTGTCGGATTCGAAGGAAGTACCACCGACGCTCGTCACCCATGGTTGCGCGGGAGGATCCTCGACGTTGACGATCGTCGTTCCATCGCTGCGGATGCAATCGAAAGCACCCGTGTCACCCGCGGCGCCAAAGACGCTCTGCCCCTGCAGCGCCATCTGCTCGAAAATCACATTCTCGGCCTGGACGTAAGCAGCGCCCGCGTCATTCTCACACTCGCCCCAGCTGGAGCTGAGAACGTCGGCCTGGTTGTCGTTTGCGATTCGGGAGTATTCGTCCAGCTCGGTCTGACCGGTGTAATCATTCGGCGCGTTGTAGACCAGGATCTGGCTGGCGTACGGTGCGATGATGAGCGACATCTCGATGTCGGCATCGACCTCGATGTCGCCGGCGTAGCCATTGTACTGCGGAGGACATTGATCGCCCGCGGGGCAGATGGGATTCAGCGGGCCGCCGTCAACGTTGATATCGACGAGCGGTGCCCTGAAGAACGGGCCGTAGAAGTATCCGCTCCAGGTTTCGATGTCGGAGTGCTGGTAAGCGGAGAGCTCGAACAGCGCCAGTTTGACGCCCGCCCCCTGCGTGGCAGGCCCGAGGTTCGGCGCGCCATACAGCGAATTCGCCTGCGACGGCGTCAGGCCATTGCACCCCGGCCCACCTCCATAGCCGTAGGGAAACCCGACGTTGTCATTGAATAACGCGAAGAGTTGAGCCCGGGTGACGTATGGGGTCTCACAGCTCGAGGAGCCGGTCTCATTTGCCTGATTGCTTCCGTTGCGCCGATCCCCCTCAAGCGGCGCAACCCTCACGTGCGAGCGCATGCGCACGGTATCCGAGAGACCCACGACGCCCAACACCCCCGAAGCCAGACGGGTGGGCAACGCCACTTCTGAAGTGTTTGAGAAGTACGTGATCCCCTGCCGATTGCGGTAGTTGTGGAGCGTTGTACGGAATGCCGCCTCTACCGTGCTGCTCGGACCGCTCGCGCGCACGAGAAACGGCGATGCAGACGGCTCGACGGCCAATCCCCTGCCCTGCAGATACTCAGTGACTGCGGCGATCTGCGCATCGCTCGGAGCAAACCTCGAGTAGAACTCCCCGGTCGCCAGCCACTGGTGGTAGCTGGGGCTTTGCGCGTCATACACCTTGGTTAGAAGGTCGGACAGTTCCGACTGATGACTCGGCGCGAGAACAATCTCCACCGTCATCCTGGGAGTGCTGAACTCACCCACGTCGACGTCGGTCGTGGGCCGGAAGCTTCCGGAAATCGCCGACACACTTTCGGCTGCCGTCGCGAGGGCAGTCTGCGCCGCTTCGCCAGCCATGACGCTGAGGAGGGCGAGCGCCAACGCCAATGCGTGAGTAACCCGATGCACCCTGCCGGCTCTCGGCAAGGATCGACTGCTGCAGATCATTTTCTGACTCCCCAAGTGAATTTCTTGAAATTGCGCAGACCGCTTTCCCCAGGCGGCGCTCGCGCACGCCCTGTGCTCCCGGCGAGCACGCGGTCCGATATCTTTATGGGAGCAGCCTACCTACCTTTCGGCTCCCGCACAATTGACGGCCCCGGCTACCGTAACTTGGTGATCTCCCAAAGCGGCACCGGGTATGCGCCGCGGCGTCAACCGCCGTGACTTTCGATCCACCGGTCGAGCTCCGGTAATACCGTTACCATAATTCGCCGGTTACGGCGGATTCTCGCCTCGGCCCCCAGGAAGGGCTTGCGCGCCTCCGGCGGGACGTTGTGTGCCTCGTACGCCTGGAGGTCAGCGATCCGCTGGGGCTGCGCTGAATTCGCCGCCACTTCGGCAGCCAGGTCCCAGCGCTCGATTTTGCTGAGTGGAAATTTCGCATCGCCGAGGTGCGGCGCCAGTGTGTCCCATGTAAGGTCCGGATGATCCTGGGAGATGCGACTCAGCAGTCCCGGGCTCGTGCCCGCGGGCACCTTGTCGCTAAGTGCGACATCGATCATCCGACGCGCCAGCGTCGGATCACTGACACGGGCAAGGGCACGGTAGATGTGGAGTTTCTCGAGCGGGTCGGAGGTGCGCTCGGCACGCGCGAGCAGCGCGTCGAAGCTCGCGGCATCAGCCGACTGTGCGAGGATCTCGAGGTCGGTGCGCCGCTCGGCGGCGGTACCGCCACCAGCCGCGTAGCGCGTGCGAGCGGCGTCGATCACCGTGGCGTCGCCGAATCGCGCCTGTAGCCTGTGCAGCTGCGCGCGCAGGATCTCGATATTCGAAGCCTCGCCGGCAAGCGGAATACCGACCCGCCGATCGAGCGGCACCAGCATCTTGAGCGCGTAATGACGGAACGCAGCGCGCTGCGGACCGGCGCCATAGTGCTCATCAATCGAGAAAAACAGGTCGAGCACACGTTCCCACACCACCGGATTGGCCTGCGCGGTCAAACCGCTGGCAAGGCTCAGCACTCGCGCGGCCGAGGCGTAGCCCGCGACTCCGAGGGCCCAGGCGTCGTTGATGAGTCCGAGCTGATCCATCGGGGCAAAACCCGCGGTGTGTGCGGCGAGGGAGTCGAAGCCCGGTGCCGCGTAAAGCACGCGCGCGTAGCCAAGCTGTCCGGCGTTGACCAGCAGCGGCGGCGCCTTCGGCACCGTGGCCGTGCCGTCGAGCAGCAGATAGGGGAATGGCCCGGCGACCGGGCCCACGGCGAGCGGCAGGCGCCAGCGCGGCGTTCGAGTGCCGCTGAGAGTCGCCGGATCGTCCGCGAAGCGCGCGGTGACGAGCGCGACGCCGGCGCCTGCGGCGGATGCGCGTACCAGCGGCAGTCCCTCCTGGCGGGTGAAGTCGTGCTCGATGTCGAGAATCGGCAGCCCGACCGCCTGCTGCACCTCGCTCCACAGGTCCGTGTCAATCGTGTTGCCGTACGCGTGCGCCTGCATGTAGCGCCGTACGCCGTCGCGAAATTTGTCGCGGCCGACGTAGGCATTGATCATGGTAATGATCGCTGCACCCTTGTCGTAGGTAATGGAGTCAAACTGCTCCTGCGCCTGATCGGCGGTGTCCACCTCCTGTAGCACCGGATGGGTGGATGGCAGCGCGTCCTCCTGCTTGCCGGCCTCAAATGTGTCGGTCGCAGCCTGGAGACCCGTCTGCCACTCGGGATGCAGATCGTCGGCGGCATAGGTCTGCATCCAGCGCGCGAAACCCTCGTTCAGCCAAAGATCGTTCCACCACGCCATGGTCACCAGGTCGCCGAACCACTGATGCGCCATCTCGTGCGCGACCACCAGGAATACCAGCTGGCGGTCGAGCTCGGTCGAGGTCTTCTCATCGAACAGCAGGTGATTCTGCGAATAGAAGATGGCGCCCCAATTCTCCATCGAGCCACCCTGGATCTGGCCCGGCGCAGCGATGAGGTCGAGCTTCGGCAGCGGGTATTTGATACCGAAGTAGTCGTCATAGTAAGTCAGGAGCTTCATCGCCTGTTGTAGGGCATAGCCAGCCTTGGCAGTGTCGCCATGCTTGACAACCACACCGACTTCCACGCCGTCGATCGACTGATGCACGCGCTCGAAGTCGCCAACCGCGAGGAACAACAGATAGGTCGACATCCTTGGAGTCGTGGCAAAGCGCACGCGCTGCATTCCGCCCGACAGGGGCGTGATCTGCGTGATCGGCATGTTGGAGATCGCCATCCGGTCCTGCGGCGCATCCACCGAAACGCTGAAGGTGGCCTTGAGCCCCGGCTCGTCCCAGCACGGCAGCAGATCACGCGCATCCGCCGGCTCGAAGTTGGTCGCCAGCGTGCGGCGCGGTCCATCCGCAGCACTGTAGTCCATGGCGAAGAAGCCGAGCGTGGAGCGGCCAATGTCGCCGTGATAGGTGATGTTGACGACATGACGGCCGACGGCCGCCTGCCCGGGCAGCTTCAGGGTCGCCCGTCCGAGCGCCTTGTCATAGGAGGGCGCCGCCTTCATCGTGCCATCGAGGTCGGCGCTGTCGAAGGTCAGATTGACGGCATTCAACGTGACGGTGGCAGTCGGCTCGAGTACCCGTACGGTGATGCTCACCTTGCCGGCGAAGGTGAGCGCACTCGTGTTGGGCGTGAGCGCAAGCTCGTAGTGCTCGGGCACGACGCTCTGCGGGAGCACCTGGCGCCGGGCAGCCTGGTCGGCCCCGCTGACGTTACCGAGAGGCGCCGCGACCAGGGCGAGCGCAAGTACGGAAGTTCTGACCGCCATCATGACACCTGCTGTCGGTTTGGTTGGTTTTACGCGGCGGTTGGTCGGTGTTGCCTGTCCGCCCGCTGGCCCGCCACAGTGTCGCACAAGGCTGGCGCATTGCGGCGCCTGCGGGCAATCCCACGGATCACCGTGCGCTCGAACCAGCGCATACTACTTTCTCCCACGCCATAGGAGCCTGCGCCGTGCCGTATAGTCACAACTCCGAGCTGCCCGCATCAGTTCGCAGCCATCTTCCGGAACATGCGCAGGAAATCTACCGCGAGGCCTTCAATCACGCCTTTGCGGCCCATGTGGGTGATCCTCGGCAGGAGGAAGCCGCGCACCGCATCGCCTGGGCCGCGGTCAAGCGGCGCTACGTCAAGGACGGCGACCAATGGGTCGAGCGTGGCTGACGCAGGCACTCTCGCGTCAGGCGCTGTCCTCATGGCCAACGAGCGCCGCCGGCTCGGCCACCGGGTCACGGAAGCCGGCGGGCGCTGCAGAAAAATCCTCCTCCGCCGGCTCTGGCTCACGCGCCGCGACCGGATTGAAACCTCCGGACTGTCGGTGCCACAGATCGGCGTAGAGCCCTCCCTGTCGCAGCAGCTCGGTGTGTGAGCCATCCGCCACGATGACGCCGTGCTGCAGTACGATGAGCCGCTCCATGTCCATGACAGTGCTCAATCGGTGGGCGATCGCGATCACCGTTTTCCCTGCCATGGCCGCGCGCATCGCCTGCTGTATGAGGTACTCGCTATGGCTGTCGAGCGCGCTCGTTGCCTCATCCAGCAACAAAATGGGCGCATCACGCAGAATCGCGCGGGCGATGGCGATCCTCTGGCGCTGGCCGCCGGAGAGCTTCATGCCACGCTCGCCGACCAGAGTGTGGTAGCCATGCTCGAGCTCGGCGATGAACTCGTGCGCGTGTGCCCGTTGCGCCGCCCCGATCACCTCGGCATCGCTCGCCTCGGGGCGACCGTAGCGGATATTTTCGAGAAGACTGCGGTGAAAAAGACTGGTGTCCTGGGGGATGAGTCCCAGGGCGCCACGCAGGCTCTCCTGCGTCACCTCGCGGATGTCCTGCCCGTCGATGCGGATGGCGCCCGAGGTCACATCGTGCATGCGCATCAGCAGTCCCATGAGGGTGGTCTTGCCCGCGCCGCTCGGACCGACCAGGCCGAGGCGCTGGCCCGAAGGAATGTACAGCTCGAAGTCCTCGACCACGTTGCGCGGGCCGCGCCTGCCGGCGTCATAGGCAAAGGCGACCCGCGCGAAATGGATCGAGGCTTTCCTCACCAGGAGCGCCGGCGCGCCCGGCCGGTCGCGAATTGCCGGCGGCACGATCAGGGTGGCGATGCTTTCCTGCGCGGCGCCAAGCTGCTCGTAGAACTCCGGTATGCGTTGCCCGAGGTTGTAGGCCGTCTGCAGCAACGAGCCGGTGAGTGCCGTGATCATGACGAAGTCACCCGCCCCGATGCTGCCGTGTACCCAGGCATACACCGCGCCGCCGACGAAGGCGAGCCACATGGAGATATCCATCAGGTACTGCACGCAGCGCAGGCGCACGACCGACCGGTAGAGTGCCCGGCGACGCTCGCACTCCTCGCCCGTGTAGCGCTTGAGATCACGGTCCTCGAGTGCCTGGTTGGCGAACTGGAACACGTTGCGGATATTGGTGATCACGTCGACGATGCGGCCAGTGACCGCCGCGCGCGCCTCGTTATTGGCGGCGGAGCGCCGGGCACACTCGCGGCCGACGAGCAGGCTCGCGACGAAGTAAACGAGGATGCTGAGCGCCGCTGCCGCGCAGAACGAGGGACTCGCCAGATAGAAGAAGCCGGCAACGAACACGAAGAACATGCTGCTCGGGATGAAATCAAACACCATCATGTCGAACAGCAGCAGCACCTGGTCGGGCAGCAGCACGGCGCGATGCGCGATCTTGCCGGAGAGTGTGCTTTCGAAGTAGGCGGGCGAGAGACGCTGCGCGTACGCGAACACCTCCTCTTTGATGCGCACCAGCATCGGTGAGCGCGTGTGGTACGAGCAGAACCACATCGCGCCATCCAGCGCGAAGCGACCGATCACGAGCGAGCCGAACAGCAACAGCGGGCCGCTCAGCCGGGGACCCACGGCGCTGCTCGGGCCGTGCATGGCGAGCACGGTGTCAGTGAGTCGCTTGGTGGCATAGGCGATCGAGGCGAACACCGCCCGGCCGAGGATCGGGAACAGCAGCAGTCCCAGGCAGCCCCAGAAGAACTGCCGGAAGAAATGCCAGCAGAAAGGAAGCAGGCGGTTGGGTAACGCAGGACCATTCATACCGGACATTATGCCGGCGTCACGCCGCTAGCGCCGACTCGAAGCGGCCGCTGCCGCGTCGCGCGCCACCGCGCAGCTCGCATCGAGCAGCAGCTCGGCGCCCGGCACTCCCTGCGCGGCGAGCAGCACAAACCCCGGTCCTTCCGCAAAGGCTTCCCCGGCCACGAGCAGCGTATAGTCCGCCAGCCGCTCTTGCGCCCCGGGAACGCCCTCGGCCAACAGGCGTATCGGATTCGCGGAAGCGAGTTGCTCGCCCATCACGCGCATTGCGTAGTAGGAGTATCCGCCGACTGCGAGCCGCCTCCAGCGCACTCCGAGCTGCGCGGCTGTCTCCCGCAGGACTGCGGACGTGCTCGGCCGCAGGCAGCTCATGTGGATGTGCAGCTGATCCTGACTGCGCGCGCGCCGCTGATTCACGGCGAGAGCGACCGCCGTGCGCGGCAGCGGAACTCCGGCGGCCGCTTCCAGCACCTGGCGCGAGTTCCAGGCCGCGGCGAAATAATTCGGTGCATCCGCACTGCGTGCCGCGGGACTTTCGATGCCCGTCACGGTGCGCGTCGGGATCAGGAGGAAGTGCGCACCGCCCTTGCGATCGGGCAGCACCGCGTAACCCTGCGCGTCCGGGCCACCACCGACTAACGTCACGCTGCTGCAGGGCGCAGGCTGGTGCGTGGCGAGCCAGTGGGGCACGCACTGCTGCTGCACGATGAGACGCAGCCGCTCGCGCGAGGCGTGGCGGTGGAGCGCAACAGCTACCAGGGCCGCCGCCACCGTGAGGACCACGACGAGCAAGCCCGCTACCCCGCCACGCCGCACAGGATCTCCAATCCGGGTAGAGGCGCTGAAGCTTTACGCCTTGCGACACACAGTACCGGTTTGCTGTGTCTATCGTGTGACTCACCGCCCGACTTCGCGCGAACTCACCTCATCGCAGCGGTCGTCATTCGACGGGCGATGGCTCGAGATTCCAGATCTCCTCGGCATACTCGCGAATGGTGCGGTCGCTGGAAAATCTGCCGGAACAGGCGATGTTACGCACGGCCTTGGCCGACCATGCCTCGGCATCCGCATAGCACTCATCCAGTTGGCGATGCGCGCGGGCATAGTCGGCCAGGTCGGCGAGATGGCGGTAGTGATCGCCCTCCTCGAGCAGTGCGCGGCGGATCGGCTCGAAGACGCCGGGTTCGCCGCGACTGAAGTGATCGGAGAAGATGAGGTCGAGCGCCGCGCGCGTTTCGGGCTCGTTCGCATAGTGCCAGCGCGGGTCGTACCAGCCGGCGCTCGCGGCCACCTGTTGCGCCGTCAAGCCGAACAGGAAGAAATTGTCCTCGCCCGCTTCGGCGGCCATTTCGATGGTCGCGCCATCACGCGTGCCGATGGTGAGCGCGCCGTTCATCATGAATTTCATGTTGCCGGTACCGCTCGCCTCGTAGCCTGCAGTAGAGATCTGCTCGGACACATCACTCGCGGGAATGAGCCGTTCGGCCAGACTGACGTTGTATTCGGGCAGGAACAGCACCTTGAGCCGGCCGCGCACGGCGTTATCGGCGTTGATCGTGGCCGCCACGTGGTTGATGAGCTTGATGATCAGCTTGGCAAAATGATAGGCGGGAGCCGCCTTGCCGGCAAAGAAGAACGTGTGCGCGATCATGCCGTAGTTGCAGTTCTGCCGCAGTCGATTATAGAGGACGACGATGTGAAGAACGTTGAGGAGCTGACGCTTGTACTCGTGGATGCGCTTCACCTGGCTGTCGAAGATCGAGTCGGGATCGACGATCTCACCATGCGTATCCCGCAGCCAGCGCGTGAACGCCAGCTTGCTCGCGCGCTTTGCCTGGCGAACCTGGTCGCGAAAGCCAGCATCGCGAGCGAGCGGCAGCAGCTCACGCAGTCTCGACAGGTCGGTGATCCATCCCGGTCCCAGCGTCTCCGTGATCAGTTGTGACAGGGCCGGATTGGCCTGGTGCAGCCATCGCCGGGGAGTGACCCCGTTCGTCTTGTTATTGAAGCGCTCCGGGAACAGCTCGGAAAAATCGCGCAGCACGTGCGTCTGCAACAGACGCGAATGGATCTCCGCCACGCCGTTGGTGCTGTGGGAACCGACGACCGCGAGGTGCGCCATGCGCACACGACGGCTCGGCTCCTCCTCTATCAGGCTGACCCGCCGGGCGCGCTCCTCATCCCGCGGATAGCGGCGGCGTACGTCATCGAGGAAGCGCTGATTGATCTCGTAGATGATCTCGAGGTGCCGCGGAATCAGCATTTCGAAGAGCTTGACCGGCCATTTCTCCAGGGCTTCGGGCAGCAGCGTGTGATTCGTGTAGGCGAGCGTGCGCAGAGAAAGCTCCCAGGCCTCCTCCCAAGGCAGATGAGCCTGATCGAGCAGGATGCGCATCAACTCCGCCACGCACAGTGCCGGGTGGGTGTCATTCATCTGCACCGCGACCCGCTGCGGCAGCCTCGCCCAATCGCTCTCGTTGCCCTTACGGAAGCGGGCGATGATGTCCTGCAGCGAGCAGCTCACCATGAAGTACTGCTGGAGAAAACGCAGTGCCCGGCCGGCTTCGGTCGAGTCATCGGGGTAGAGCACGCGGGTAATGGACTCCGCAGCGACGTTCTCGATGACCGCGGCGGCGAAGTCTCCCTGGGAGAATTCGGCGAAGTCGAAGGTGTGTGGTGCGGCTGCCGCCCACAGTCGCAGTGTGTTGATGCACTTCGCGCCGTAGCCGACGACCGGGCGATCGTAGGCCATGCCGAGCAGATAAGTGGGACGGTGCGCCTTGAACTCCAGCGTCGCGCGTCGCAGCTCGAAGCTGGCGTTCAGCGGCACGGCGTAGAGCTTCCCCGGCCGCGGAATCTCCCAGGGATCGGTGCTGCGCAGCCAGTTGTCGGGGTGCTCGACCTGGGCGCCGTCGCGAATCGCCTGGCGGAAGATGCCGTACTCATAGCGCAGGCCGTAGCCGATCGCCGGATACTGCAGCGTGGCGAGTGAATCGATGAAGCAGGCCGCGAGGCGGCCAAGGCCGCCGTTGCCGAGCCCGGCGTCCGACTCCTCCTCGAGCAACGCCTGGAGATCCCATCCCTGTTTGCCGAGCGCATCGCGCACCAGGGGTTCGGCAGCGAGATTCATGATGTTGTTACGCAAGGTGCGGCCGAGCAGAAACTCCATCGACAGATAATGGATGCGCTTGGCGGAGGCCTGATCGCGGGCGCGCCGCGTCTTCACCCAGCGGTGCGCGATCAGGTCGCGGATGAAGCGACTGGTCGCTTCGAACTTCTGACGGGATCGCGCGTCGAGTGGATCCACCAGATGCTGGCAGAGCAGGTAGCGCTCGGTCCATTGATCCGTGTGGGCCGCCAGGCCGAGACGATCCAAGCGGCGCACCATCGTTGAGGTCAGTAGATCCTCGACATCGTCCGGCGGCAGCGCCGTGTGCTTTGGTGCGCTCATTGACAGGCCCTTCAGGTCTTGAGGTCTCCGTGACCGCGTGCGGACAACGGCACGGTATCGGCCGCGGCGGCAAAATCTTGCCAACAAAATCCGTGCCGGGTGCTGTAGGCGCATCACAGTTCCGTGATTCAGGTGAAATCCAGTGGTCGGTGCTGGCCGCGGCGGGATGGAACTGGTCCTACGGCTCGGTTACTCTGCATTCGGGCCGCCAGGCCGGACGATCACGCTGCATGAGGGCCGCGAGGAGCTGAAGGTGCCGAAGACGCCCTCCGGGGTCGGTCCGAAGTATCCACAGGTGGTCGTGCTCTTTGGCGCCACGGGTGACCTTTGTCGACGCAAGCTGCTGCCCGGGCTGTTCCACCTCTCCAGCGCGGGATTCATTCCGGGTTACCGAATCATCGGCGTATCGCTCGAGGACCTGACGCCGGATGCCTTCCGTGAGTCCGTGCACGAGGCGCTCAAGCAGTTTTCGACACGCAAGCTCACCGACGCGGCGTGGAACGCGTTCGCCGCGAATCTGGACTACCTGCCGCTCACTGCCGGAGCGGGTGCGCTCGCAGCGGCCGTCGCAAAGGCCGAGAGCTCCCTTGGCAGCGTCGAGACCCGCCGCCTGCATTACCTCAGCGTTCCGCCGGGCGCTGCGTTGTCAACGGTGCGCCTGCTCGGTGACGCCGCGCTGGTCGAGCGCGCCCGCATCGTGATGGAGAAGCCCTTCGGCGTCGATCTGCAAAGCGCGGTTTCCCTGAACGCGCGCCTGCACGAGGTGTTCAGCGAGGATCAGATCTTTCGTATCGATCATTTCCTCGGCAAGGAGCCAGCACAGAACATCCTTGCCTTTCGCTTCGCCAACGGCTTGTTCGAGCCCATCTGGAACCGCAACTTCATCGATCACGTGCAGATCGACGTACCGGAGACGCTGGATCTCGGCAAGCGCGTCGGCTTCTACGAGACGATCGGCGCCTATCGCGACATGGTGGTGACCCACCTGTTTCAGATCGTGGCCTTCACGGCCATGGAGCCGCCCACCGCTCTCGAGCCGGCTTCGATAAGCGAGGAGAAGAACAAGGTCTTCCGCAGCATGATGCCCGTCAAGCCGAGCGACGTCGTACGCGGGCAGTACACCGGATATCGCACCGAGGACGGGGTCGACCCGGAGTCGGACACCGAGACCTTCATTGCGCTGCGCTGCTCCATCGACAACTGGCGCTGGGCGGGCGTGCCCTTTTACCTCCGTACCGGCAAGCGCCTCGCCGAAGGCCAGCGGATCATCTCCATCGCCTTCCGCGAGCCACCGAAGAGCATGTTTCCTCCCGATTCAGGCGTCGGCGCGCAGGGTCCGGACCACCTGACGTTCGATCTCGCCGATGCCGCGAAGATGTCACTGTCTTTCTACGGCAAGCGGCCGGGACCTGGCATGCGGCTCGATAAGCTGAGCCTGCAGTTCGCCATGCACGACACCGGCCTGGTCGGCGATGTGCTCGAGGCTTATGAGCGATTGATCCTCGATGCCATGCGCGGCGATCACACGCTGTTTACGACCGCCGAGGGCATCGAGCGGTTGTGGGAAGTGTCCGAGCCGCTGCTCGAGGCACCGCTGCCGGTTCGGCCGTACGCCCCGGGATCCTGGGGACCGAATGCCATTCACCAGCTGATTGCTCCGCACACCTGGCGCTTGCCTTTCGAGCGCGCCTGGCGCGATCCCAACGCCGCGGGCGCCTGAGCCGCTGCCCTTGCCGCCGTGAGCGCGCTGCGGCTCCCGGCCGGCCCGGCGAGTGGCGCCACCCCTCAGGCGCCGCTCGCGGCACGACCGAGGTTCTCACCGAATTGCAGAACAGCGCCCAGCAGGGCGTCGAGGTCGTTCTCGCGGGTGCGGTGATTGAAGATGGCCGCGCGGATTGCGAGTCGGCCGTCGATGCGCGTGGTCGATGGGGCGGCGACGCCGCTTTCCTGCAGATGCGCCACGATCGCTGCGTTCAGGGCATCGGGGTCCGGACCCCGATGGCGGAAACAGACGATGTTGAGTGGTACGGGGGCGAGCAGCTCGAGGCGCGGCTCAGTGGCAATTCGCTCGCCAAGTTGCCGAGCCAGCTGGCAGCTGCGCCAGATTGCCGCGCCCAGTTGCTCCGTACCGTAGACGCGCAGCGTGAACCAGGTCCTGAGCGCGCGAAAGCCGCGCGACAGATCAGGTCCGAAATCGTGCGGCCAGAAGTCACCGCCCGACAGCGCGCGCGCATCGCGCCTGAGGTAGTCGGCAGGTGTGGCGAACGTGTTGCGATGCGCGCCGGCGTCGCGCACCAGGATGAAACCGGCGTCGTAGGGCACCTGGCCCCACTTGTGGAAATCGAAGGCAATGGAGTCGGCTCGTTCGATTCCAAGCAAGCGTGGTGCGATCTGTGGCGCGAGCACTCCGAGTGCGCCAAAAGCTCCGTCGATGTGGAACCACAGGCGCTGCTCAGCGGCGATCGCGGCGAGCGACTGCAGGTCATCGATCGCGCCGACATCGACGGTGCCGGCGTTGCCGATGAGCAGAAACGGCTTCAGGCCCGCGGCGCGATCTTCCGCAATCATCCGTCGCAACGCCTGCAGTTCGATGCAGTGGTTTGCATCCACCGGTACGAGGCGCAGCGCGTCAGTGCCCAAGCCCGCGTAGTCCATCGCCCGTGCAACGCATGCATGCGTGGCCGCCGAGGCGTACGTCGCGAGTGAGGATGCCGAGGAATCCACACCGTAGCGGCGCACACCCGGGCTCAACGCCCTGCAGCGCGCCACCAGCACGGCGATCAGATTGGCCACCGAGGTGCCGGTAACGAACAGGCCACTCGCACCCTCGGGAAAGCCAAACAGACAGCGCGCCCACTCGGCGATCTGACGCTCGACCTCGATCGGCGCGTGATCGCGGCCACCGCAGTTGGCATTGAGTCCGGCTTCCAACATCGCGGCGAGCATGCCGACCGCCGTACCGGCCCCGTGCACCCATCCCATGAAGCGCGGGTGCAGGTTGCCCACCGAGTAGGGAAGCACGTAGCGGCGAAAGTCCTCGTAGACCGAGACAAGCCCGGTGGGCTCGCGCGGCAACTCCCGCCGCAGCGCTGCACGCACCGCCGCTGACATCGGTTGCCAGACCGGACGCGCACGGATGCCGGCGACGTAATCGATCATGTCATCGAGCATGCGGTGCCCCGTGGCGCGCAGCTGCTCCCAGTCCCCTCCATCGAGCCGGCACTCGCCCTGCCACGGCGCATCGCCACCGGGGCCGGCGTCCACACCGTCTCGCTCGGTGCTGTATCGTTGGTCCATGCAAACGACCGCTGAAGCCTCGTAGCGGATGTGCAGCACGCTACCTGCTCAAGATGTCAGCGTCGTGATCCCAGAGGTGCACGGCCGCTTTGCCGCGCGACTGGGCCGCTGTCCATATCAGGTGCCGCCGGAACTCACCTGCGGATCGAGCAGTCGAGCCTCCGGCGCCATCAGTGGCAGGCCTACCCGGGTGCCAGAGCCGCACTCATCCGCAGCGCGAGGTAGTCCGCGGAATCAAAGCGAGTTTTCTATCGAGGCTGGCAGCGCCTGACGACGCGCAACCAGTCGACATCGAGGAAGATCACGCGGCCGGACACCGCCCACCTGACCAGGACACCGCCGATGTAGCGCTCTCTGTAGATCATGGCCATGAGAATAACGCGCGTGCGGTCGTCTTTTGGATGGACGAAGGTCATGGCGCACAGCAGCAACCTCCTCGCGAGCCAGCGCCCAACCGCCCGGCGCCGCGCCTCTCAGCCCCGGGCGCAGCATTTGTGCTTTAATTGCCGCCCCCGCCCCTCCCGACCTGACGAGGTTTCCGATGTCCCTGATCTCTCGGAGGCGCGCACTGACCGGCGCTGCCCTCGTGCTGACGGCCGGTGTCGCTCTCGGCGGCGACGATACCTTCAGCGGTTATCTCTGCTGCAACATGCGGACCGACGGCTCCTGGATCAGCGACATCAACTACGATGAGAGCGGCAAGACGGTGGTCCCGGCGGGCACGCCGGTGAAGGTGCTCGGCTACGGCCACTATCGAGTGAAGGTGGAGATCGCCGGCAAGAAGCAGGCCATAGGGAACGACTACAGCCGCGACCTTGCGCTGCCGGTGTTCGCCAAGCGTTACGTCGTGGCCGACAATCCGGCCGACAAGCTCAGCCAATACCCGGAAAAGATCCGCAACGCCATCACCTCCTCGCGGCTCGTCAAGGGTATGACGCGCGAGCAGGTGTTGATGGCGGTCGGCTACCCGGTCAGCAGTGAGAACCCGCACCTCGAGGACAAGGTCTGGCGCTACTGGTTGTCGAGCTTCGCGGAGTTCCGGGTCAAGTTCGACGATCAGCAGCTCGTCAGCGAGGTCGAGGCGGACCCCGACACGCGCGACAAGGTGCTGATGCAATAAGTCGATCAGTGCAAGCGGGCACTGTGCGCCGTGGCCCGGTCGCGCGCCTCGAGATAGCTCTCTTCCTCGGCAGGCTCGCCGCTGGCGGAGCGGGAGTCGTCCGCCGCGCTGTCTTCGGCAGCGCCCGCCTCCAGCGTGGCGGGCGCATCACTCCGTGCGAGCGTGAACGCGGGTTCGGGTAACGCCGGCGAGACCGGGGTGGGCGGTGCTGCGACTGCCGGCTGCGTAGTTGCGCCGAACCATGGCTGGAGGCCGATCTTTGGCTGCGGCGCGCTCGCAGCGGGGGGCGATCGCGCCTCGAAGGATGGCGGGTGCCGCTGCGCCCAGAGCCCGGCGCGCCAAGCCGTCATGGCGAGCGTCAGTCCCACGACGGCAACCGAGACGCTCGCCGATATCGCCCGAGCCTTCATCGCTCGCCTCCGCAGCGGGCCGCGCCTCGCGCAGGACTGCCGCGGCGCTAGCGGTGTCCCGCGAATTCGAAGAAGTCGAACAAGTCGCTGATCGCCGGAGTGTTGGTCGGCACGTACGGGTTGTCGGGTGTGGAAAGTGGATTCTCGAGATTGTCCCTGCTGCGGTTCGTGACCGGCTTCAATCCCCAGTTGCGATCGATGAACTTCAGGATCGAGACGTGATCAGCGTAGGCATGGGAAATGTGCCCCGCCGCCACGAAGGGTGAGATCACCATGAGGGGGATGCGCGTGCCATCGCCGAAGAAGTCGAGCGGTTGCACGTAGCCCGAATCGTAGTAGCCGCCACCTTCATCGAAGGTGATGAAGATGACGGTGTCGCGCGCGTACGGCGACGCTTCGACCTGATCCACGATCTTCTTCGCGAACCCCTCGAACAGATCGAGTTTGGAAGAGGCCGGGTGGCCGTCGGTGTAGCCGCTCGGCTTCACGAAGGACACGGCCGGCAGGTTGTGGTTCGCGATATCGGTGTACAAGTTGACCGAGTCGGCAATGTGCGCCGCGACCTGCGCCGGGTCCGACATGGTCGAGGTGTCGTACTGGAACGGGTTGCAGATGTTGCAGTACTCGTCCGCGTTCGCACCGTTGGTCCCGTAGTTGATCTGGTAGGGGTCGTTCACATAGTTGTTCCACTGATCCCCGTAGTACTTCCACGAAATCTGCGCGGCACTGAGGCTGTCGCCGATGCTGCGAGTCGACGAGGGCGGAATCGTGAACGGCGTGTTGGCCGGATTGGTGTCGATATAGGCGTTGTTGCCGTTGCCAAACCAGCCCGGGTTGTAATTGTTCAACAGATAGTAATGACCGGGCTCGCAGTGCGGATCGATCGGTCGGGGCAGCGACTGCAGGTACTTCACCACGGCGGCGACCCCGGGAGCATGGGGATCGGAGCAGTTGCTGTACGAGCCGCCGCCGGAAACCGGCTCCGCCGTGTACGGGGGCGGGTAGCCGGCGTTGTAGCTGTTGCCGTAGCCGTCCTCCTTGTACCAGTTGTTGGTTCCCTTGCCGGGGTTGGGATTCTCGATCTCGTGCACCACGCCCTGGTCGGGGTTGGGCTGTCCCTGATAAGTCGAGTACACGGTGACGCCCTCGGGCGGCTTCGCCGGGTGACCGTTACCGTCACTGAACCAGATGGCGTCGCCGTGACCGAGCATGATGTGGTTGGCGCCGGTGCCGCCGTCCACCGACTGGTGGAAGTTGTCGCTCATCGCGTAGTGGTCGGCGAGAAACTTGAAATACGCCGCATCACCCAGCTGCACGTTCCAGAAGCCGAGCGCGGTCGAACCCTCACCGGTGGTTGCCGCCCCCGGCGCGTAATTCGTGCTGAAGTTCGCCGGCTGCGCCTCGCCATTGGTTCCGGCACCGACGGTGACCTCGACCCAGGAGAACAGACTGCCGTTGCAGCCGGAGGGGTTCCCCGGCGTAGCCTGATCCAGGCTGCAGTTCAACTGTTGCCACATCTGGTAGAAGCGGTGCACCGGACTCGCTGAATAGTCGTGGTAGTTGAAGTCGACACCGGTGTTGGTCAGCTGGAACGGCCCGGCCGGCAGCGTGCTGACGTTAGCGATCCGCTGATCCGGCACGTGGCTTTTCTGTGCGGTTCCCCCCATGACCAGGTACTGGTAGTACTCCGGCGGCAATCCCGTCTCCGTCTGCTGGGCGCAGGTGAGCGCCGAGCTGCCGTTACCGCACGGGTTCGATCCGGAGAAGTAACCCTGCGCGCCGCTCGGGCCGCCGGTAAGCGGCGCGGGCAGCTGATTGTTCGGGTATGGCAGCTTCACCGGGTTCAGGAGGAAGGGATCGGAGCCACCGAGATCCGTCGCGGCGAGTTGCTGCGCCTGGCTGAAGTTCGGCCCGGGGATCGCGTTATGGTTTGCGTCCAGCTGAATGATGCCTTCGCTCAGCAGATTGTGGACCCGCTCGCCAGCCCGTGGCACGTAGGTGGCGAACACGTGATCGAAGCTGCGGTTCTCCCCGATGATCACGATCAGGTGTTTGATCGGCGTGTGTGGCTGACCGAGGTTCGGTGCATTGCCGACACCCTGCGCGGCGGCGACCAGCGGATTGATGCTCATCTGCAGCAGCGCTGCGGTTCCGAGTGCGACCCGCGAGAATTGCAGCGTCCGCTTGCCTTCTTTCGCGATACTCATGGAAACCTCCCTGTCGCCCGGCGGGCGGACTGCACCCGGGCTTTTGTACGGCCGCACTGTTGCAACAGGGTGATGATTCCTTTACGGCCCGGCCAACACGACCGCCAGGCGCGCGACCTCGACCCGCCCGCGGTCAGGGTTCTGGTGATGCACCCGCCGGCAGAACGCGAATGGTTCCCATCATGCCGCCATCCTCGTGCTCGAGCAGGTGGCAGTGATAGACGAACGTTCCCACGATGTTCGGATCACGGAAATCCACGCGTATGCGCACGCTCGGATAGGAAAGGCTGCGACCGTTGTAAAAGGGAACGTTGACCGTGTCGCGCAGAAAAGGCTCGTTGACCGGGATCCCCGACCAATCGATGAGCAGGAAGTGAATCTGATGAATGTGAAAGTCATGGAGCTCGGTCGAGCGATTCTCGATGATCCAGTCCTCCACCTCTCCCTGCCGGACGATGATGTTGGGCTCGGTGGACGCGGGGTCGAATGCTGCCGGCGTCTGCCCATCCAGCGTGAGGTAGAAGGTGGTGGCGCTGTTCGGATCAGTCGGGTTCGACAGCTTCTCGGAGAAGTACAGCTTGCGCACGCGCACGGGCTTCGCATCGCCGAGCCAGCTGCGCTTGGGCGGCGGCAGCGGCAGCGTCGCGGCCGGCAACAGCGGCGGTTCGGCGGCCGTCTCGCTCGAGGTGATGGAAACGAGCGCGCGGTTGGGGTCATTCTCGCCCCCCTGCCCGGTGTCCACCGTATGGGTCACGAGTAACCCCGGAACACCGGCTGGCGGCCCGCTCACGATGAATTCGACACGTGCGCCCGGCGGCACGCCGATGCTGTCGCGCCAGACGATGGCCGGCCCGGGTCCGCCGCCTGCTCGCAGCGGAACGCCATCGAGCGCCACGACCCCGAGGTGCTGGGGCTCGCGCACGAACAGGAGCGCGAGATTCAGATAGGTGACCGCCGAGGCGTTGAGAACGCGCCACAGCTGCCGCTCGCCCGGCCGCATGAGCAGCGTGGCCGGCGGATAATCCGGGTAAGGCACCGGAACGAAGTTGACCGAGAGATCCTTCGCGGGCTTGCCGAATCCGGTACCGTTGTTCGCCGCATCGCCGTCGCGATCGATCAGCATCCGCGGCACCACCGGCTCGGACTTGGACGGCGGCGCATTGGGATTGAGCAGATCCTGATCGCGGATCACGAGCACGCGCTCGGGCAGGCCCGCGAGCGCGGCGTTGGCGCGCTCGATGCCCTCGACGATCAGCGCTCCGGAAGCCCCGCCGAGCACATGGGGCGTCGTGAAGCCGTGAATGTGCGGGTGATACCAGTAAAGCCCGGGCGGCTCGTCATCGGGAATTCTGAAGCGGTACTCGAAGGCAGGATCGCGCGGCTGGATCGATGTTCTGAGCACATCGTCCTGGTGACATACCGGCGGCACGGTGAGGCCATGAAAGTGAAGATTCGTCGAGACGATCGACATCACCGCGCTCGTGCAGGGATCGGAGTGCCCCGCTCCCCCGGGGTGATTCATCGGCATGGGCGCATTCGTCGCCCCGGGCTCGAGTTGGGTGAGCTCGTTGCGCAGCCGCAGGATGAGCAGATCTCCGGGTCGCACCCGCAGCGTTGGCGACTGCGCGCCGTCGGCCGCAACGTAGCAGTAACGCACCAGACCATCGGGCTGCTTGTCATCGCGCAGCGTGAGGTCGACCGCAAGCACGCCATCGCGGCTGCGCAGCTCCTCCGGCTCGCGGACGGCACTGCCCGGCGCCGGACGCGGGCACAGCGGGCGCGCAGACTCTCGAGCCCGCACCGTCGCGCAGCACGCCAGGGTTGCGCACAGCAGGGCCAGGCGCCAGCTGTGCCGTGTCGTTTGCGAGCGCATGGTGTTTTTCGCGGCACTACGCTATACGTGCAGCGTATGACATAGCGATGAAGCGTCGGGCTTGCGGGAGCTCTGCGGCAACCCCCGCGCGCTTCATCGGGTCCCTCGGTGTAGATTGACTGGAGAGCTCACGGCGTTGCGGCAGAAACTGCCGTGAGCAGTCACTTCGTCATGACGCGCGCAACCGAATTACCCTGGTCCCGGCGGGACCTGCTCTGCACCGCAGTGTTCGCGGGTCTCGCGGCCGCGTTGCCGCGCCCGCCACGCGCTGCTGACGGCAAGTCCGCGCTCATCACGAAGCGCATCCCATCGACGGGAGAGAAGATTCCGGTGATGGGCGTTGGGACCAACCAATTCGGCCGCACGCCCTACGACGACGTACGCAACATCCTGCAGCGCATGTACCAGCTCGGGGGCACTGTGATCGACACGGCCGCCCAGTACGGCGACAGCGAGGTGCAGATCGGCAAAGCGCTCGGCGAGCTCGGGCTCGCGCGCAAGATGTTCATCGCCACCAAGCTCAATGCGCCAGGCGTCGCGGGCCCGGGACGCCCGCCCGGGCCGGGAGACAGTGCGGGCAGCGGCCCGGGCGCGGCCGCTGGCGGCGCAGCCGGTGCCAGCGGAGGCGGCGGGCCTGCCCCGCCGTCTGTCGCCGGCCTCGAAAGCTTCGAGCGCTCGGTGCAACGGCTGCAGAAGGTCGAGCTGCTGTTCATCCACTTCATCGACAGCGTCGAGCCGATGATGCCCCTCCTGATGGATCTGAAGAAGCAGGGCCGCGTGCGCTACACCGGGATCACCTCGATCCGGACGCCGGAGTACCCGCGGCTGCTCGAATACATGCGCAAATACCCGATGGACTTCGTGCAGGTGAACTACTCGCTCGGCGACCGCTCCGCCGAAGCGCAGGTGCTGCCGCTCGCGCAGGAACGCAAGATCGCCGTCATGGCCGCCGTCCCGCTCGGCGGTGGACGCAATCTGCTCATCAAGGAAGTGGGCGATCGCCCGCTGCCCGCATGGGCAGCGAGCTTCGGTATCTCGAGCTGGAGCCAGTTTTTCCTCAAGTACGTCGTTTCCCACCCCGCGGTGACCTGCGCCATTCCCGGCTCGAGCAAGCTCGAGCATCTCGAGGACAACCAGGCAGCGGGCCATGGTCGTTTGCCGGATGCTGCGACCCGCAGGAAGATGGAACAGCTCTGGGCGGAAAAAGCCTAGAGCGCAGGCCCCGCCGCCGTGGGTCATGGGCCCAGGCCGCCGGACGAGATGTGTTGCGCTCGTCAGCCTGTTGATTTGTGCACCTCTCGTGGGACGCGCGGACGACCGCGCCGCCTCCTGGTACTTGAATCCGTATGCGGGCGGAATCACCCCCGACAAGCCGTGGGGCAGCAAGGGCAGCGCAGCGCTGTACGGCCTCGACGTTGGACTGCATCTCTCCCCCGCCTGGAGTGCTGAGCTCGACCTCAACTACGCACCGCTCAGCGACCGGTTCGGCTCCGGACCCATCGAGCTCTACGCCGGCGCGCTCGAGGTTTTGCGCACCTTCACTTTCAACAGGGTGCTCGCGCCGTACGTCTCCTTGGGCACGGGCGTAACCCACCTCGCTCCGCCGTCGGCAATAGCGCTGGAGAGCCGCACGGAGTTCATGGTCCAACCCGGAGTCGGGGCCTTGGTCAACCTCTGGGAGAGTGGTGACCGTTCGCGCGCTGTGAGTCTGCGTCCGGACATCAAGGTACGCTGGACCCACGGATGGGCCCATGCGCCCGGCAATCCGGTCGATCTTCTTTATGTCCTCGGGCTGACTCTCTCCCTCTGACGCCGCAGCGTTCGCACCCTACTTGCGAGTGCCTGGCGCGCCGCCGATCGAATCGGCCTTGGCAATGAGCGCCTCGGCCATGCGGATGCTGGCGATGTCGATGAGCCTTCCATCGAGCGACACCGCGCCCTTGCCTGCTCTGGCGGCCTGCGCCATCGCTGCCATGATGCGTCTCGCCTTGGTCACCTCGACGTCCGAGGGAGTGAAGACCTGGTTGGCGAGCTCGATCTGCGAGGGGTGAATTGCCCATTTGCCCTCGTAACCGAGCACCGCCGCGCGATTCGCCGCGGCGATGTAGCCGTCGGGGTCGCTGAAGTCGCCGAAGGGCCCGTCGATCGGCCGCAAGCCGTAGGCGCGGCAGGCGACCAGCATGCGGGTTTGCGCGGCGTGCCAGGGGTCGGTCCAGAAATACTGGCGGCGACCTTCGGCGTCCTTGTCCGTCAACACGCCGGATTCCCGGTTGACACCGCCGATCACCGTGGTGCGGGCGCGGGTCGAGGCGGCGTAATCGGCCACCCCGAAGCTCAGCGCCTCGAGCCGCCGCGACGACTGCGCGATGCTCTCGACATTGGCCATTCCCAGGGCGGTTTCGATCAGCACTTCGAAGCCGATACGCTTGCTGCGCCCCTTCGCGGCTTCGATCTGCGTCACGAGCACGTCCACGGCATACACATCCTGCGCAACTCCGACCTTGGGGATCAGGATCATGTCGAGCCGCGGGCAGGCTTCCACGATGTCGACGATGTCCCGATACATGTAATGTGTGTCGAGGCCGTTGATGCGGACCATCATCGTCCTGGCGCCCCAATCGACTTCATTGAGCCCCTGGATGATGTTCTTGCGCGCCTGCTCCTTGTCATCCGGCGCCACCGCGTCTTCGCAGTCGAGAAACACGACGTCGGCCGCGGATTTTGCCGCCTTGGCAAACAAGCCGGGATTTGACCCGGGCACGGCCAGCTCGGAGCGCTGCAGCCGCGGGGTCGCTTGCTCGATGGTGGTGAAGCTCATGGGAAGGATCCTCGGTGAAGCCACATCAGCCGGTACTGCCAAATCCGCTGGCGATGCAGTTGATCGAGAGCAGCAGCGGTGCCTTGCAGGATTCTCTCTCCTGCTCGTTGCGTGCGGCACGGTAGCGACGCAGCAGCTGCACCTGCTGACGATTGGCATGTGCGATGCTCGGCAGCTTGCGCGCCAGGCGGCTGCGCAGCTGCGGAAAGCGCTCGGCAATGTCGCGGGCGCCGCTGACCTCGAGCAGCATCCGACACGTCAGGCGGTATTCCTCCTCGAGCAGGTGCAGCACGTGCTCGCGCACCGCGGCATCCGCGACGAGTCCCGCATATTCGCGCGCGATGCCGAGATCGACCTGCAGCAGGGTCTTTTCGACTTCATCGACGATCAGTCGAAACAGCCGGAAATGCCTGAACATGTCGCGCAGCAGCGCCAGCCCGCGCTCCTGGCGCACCGCGACGAAAGCGGCGAGACCACTGCCCACGCCGTACCAGCCGGGCATGATGTGCCGGTTCTGCGCCCAGGCGAACACCCAGGGGATGGCACGCAGATCAGCGAGCGTCTGCGCGCCGAAGCGCCGCGCCGGACGTGAGCCGATGTTGAGCAGGGCGAGCTCCTCGAGGGGGCTTGCCTGCTGCAGGTAGCTGACGAGCTCCGCTCGCTGCACCAGTTTGCCGTACACGGCCCGGGAGGTCTCGGAGAGCGCCTCCATCGCATCATCGAACTCGGCTACCGGCGCGAGCGCGTGCTCCTGCTCCGACTTGATGCTGTGCTCGAGCACGCTGCTCGCGAGCAGCTCGATCTGGTAGGCCGCGGTGCCGCGGTTGGCATATTTGAACGAAACGACTTCACCCTGCTCGGTAACGCGGAACTGCCCGTGAATCGAGCCCGCGGGCTGCGCCGCGATCGCCCGCCCGGCGGGCACCCCGCCCCGGCTCACCGAGCCGCCGCGCCCGTGGAAGAACGCGAACGGCACGTTCAGCTCCTTGCCGAGCTTGGTGAGCTTTACCTGGGCCTTGTACAGCTCCCAGTTGGAGGCCAGAAACCCGCCGTCCTTGTTCGAGTCGGAGTAGCCGATCATGACTTCCTGCACGCCGCCTTGCGCGCGCACGCTGCGTCTCACCATCGGCAGGCTGAGCAGCTCGCGCATGATGGCGGGCGCCGCCCGCAGATCCTCGATGGTCTCAAACAGCGGCACGATCGGCAGGGTGCAGGTCTCGACGGCCAGGGTGTCGGCGAACAAACCGCCTTCCTTGGCGAGCAGGTAGATGCCGAGCACGTCGCCAGCGCTGCGAGTCATGCTGAGGACGAAACTGCCGAACGCGTCGCGATCGAATCGGGCGCGCGTCTCTTTGATGAGCGGGAAGACGCGGAGCGTCTCGGCGGCCGCAGACGGCAGACCCGGGAGTTGCCGCGCGTGCGGGCGCGGTTGCGCGAGCTCATCGAGCAGCCAGGCCTTCCACTCCGCAGAATCCACGGCCGGCGGCTCAGCCGCTCCGCGGGTCGCCCGCCACAGGGCCGCGAGCGCCTGCCTCGTGCGCGTGGTGTTCTCCCTGACATCGAGTCGCACGGTGCTGAAGCGGAAGATCTCCACCTCGCGGCGCAGGGGACGTACCAGCGCCGCAGCCACCTCGGTTGCCTTGCAGGCCGCCAACGCCTCTTCCAGGAGACGCAGCTCGCCGGCGAGCTCGCCGGCATCGCGGTAGCGGCTGCGAGCGTGCGGCGTGCCGTCCTCGCGTGCCATGGTCGCCTCGAGCTTGCGCAAGACGCACGCGAGGTACTGGCGAAATGGCTCGCCGCGATTGCGCGCGACGATCGCCGCGGCATCACCCGACGCCTCGAGTGCCTGCTGCAGCGCCTGCTGCAGGGCGGCGGGAGGACTCACCACGCTCGCGGCGATCGACAGAGCGTGGATGAGCTCGCGGACGCGCGTGCAGTAGCGCGACAGGCTGGCGCTGCGGTTGGCCTCGAGCGTCTGTCGCGTGACCTCGTTGGTGACCAGCGGGTTACCGTCGCGGTCGCCGCCGATCCAGGCGCCAAACTGGAAGAATGGCGCGCTCTCGAACGGCTCACCGGGATAGCTGTGGCGCACGGCATTCTCGAGCTTCTCGAGCAGCGCGGGCACGGCCTCGAACAGCGTCTCGTTGAAAAAGTGCAGCCCCCAGGCGACTTCCTGCGCCACGGTGGGTTTCTCCAGCCGCAACTCGCCGGTGAGCCAGAGAAGCTCGATGTCGTATTTCAGTCGTTGCACCAGGTCGGCGCGCTCGCGACGCGTCCAGCGGGGCGATTCGAGCTCCATGAGCCCCCGATAGATCCTGCGGTGGCGCTCCAGCACCGTCACGCGCTTCGCCTCGGTCGGATGCGCGGTGATCACCGGTCGTATCTTCAGTCCCTTGAGAATGGCGCGTAGCTGCTCCGCGCCGACCGCCGCGCTCGCGGCATCCGCCACGACGCGGGCGAACGTACCGCGCATCGCCTGATATCCGTGCTGGTCCTCGGCCTCGCGGCGGCGCCGCATCGCCGCGTTCTGCTCAGCAATGCTCAGCAGTTGAAACCACATCCCCTGGGCTTGCAGGGTGCGCGCCAGCAGAGTCGGCGTGAGATCGGCGGTGGCGGCCCGGCCTTGCAGCAGCGGCACGACCTGCGGCTCGTGCCGCGCCGCAACCTCGAGCAGCAGATCGAACAGCAGTCCGGCAACTTCCACCTCATAGGAGTCAGCGCTCATGCGCGTGCGCTCGGGCTGCAGCTGCGGGCGCAGCGGCTGCGCCTCAGGCCATCGTCCGCGGCGTGGGTTTCCTGCGCAACACCTCGGCCACCGTGGACCCGAGCTCGCACGCGCTCGGGGCGACCGTCAGACCGAACGATTTCATGATCTCGGTCTTCTCGGCAGCACTGTCACCGGTCGCCGAAATGATCGCACCGGCGTGTCCCATGCGGCGCCCCTTGGGCGCCGTGAGCCCGGCGACATAACCGATGACGGGCTTGGTCAT
>Ga0187783_10000486_pt1 | contig 29396 bp, 24 predicted proteins | sample 1015_SJ02_MP02_2_FD_132471 | JGI IMG/M metagenome (GOLD analysis project Ga0187783, IMG submission 132471) | Tropical peat soil microbial communities from peatlands in Department of Meta, Colombia - 1015_SJ02_MP02_20_MG | ecosystem: Environmental > Terrestrial > Soil > Wetlands > Peat | place... | reverse complement strand
TCGGGCGGAATTCGCAAGTGTCCCAGCTCGCCGGCGAAATGCACGACGTTGCGCAGGGAGCGCCCCAAGAACGCGATCTTGCGGTTGAAGCGCACGGCGTGATCGACCGTCTGTTGAATTCGCGGTACGTTAGATGCGAACGACGCGACGACGATGCGCCCTTTGGCGTGTGAGAAAATTGAGGTGAACGCTTCGCCGACAATTCGCTCCGACAGTGTATGGCCCGGCCGCTGCGCGTTGGTCGAATCTGAGAGCATGCAGAGGACGCCCTCGTCGCCGATTTTGGCAATTCGCGCAAAGTCGGCCGGCTTGCCGTCGATCGGCGTCTGGTCGAACTTGAAGTCGCCGGTGTGAAAGATCGTTCCGACCGGCGTGCGCAACGCCAGCGCGCACGCGCCCGCAACCGAGTGGTTGACGTGCACGAACTCTGCCTCGATCGAGCCGTATCGGACGCGCCCGCCCGGCTGAACCTGCGTCAGCTCGGCCGCTTTCAAATGCTCGTCGCGCGATTTCGCTTTAATCAGCGCGAGCGTCAACGGGGTCCCGGCGATGGTGACTGAGGGAAACTCCCTGGCAAAGTAGGGGATGCCGCCGATGTGATCTTCGTGACCGTGGGTAACCAGCAGCGCGCGCAGCTTGTGCGCGCGTTCCCGGACGTAGGTGAAATCGTTGATCACGATATCCACGCCATACATCTCGTCGTCGGGAAACATCAGACCGCAATCGACAACCACGAGATCGTCGTTAGTCTCGAACACCGTCATGTTGCGACCGATTTCTCCGCAGCCGCCCAGCGGGACGATTCGGAGGTACGGGCTGGACGGAGGCGCCGGCACGCTGAGGATATCTGAGCTCACCCGCGGTGCTTTTGCCCTTCATCCTTGCTCACCCGCGGCCACGCGTGAATTGCGCGGCGGAGGTTGCTCATGGTTAAACTCTTCGCACTGCTGACGGTTCTACTCGCCGCCGCGCCCGCGAGCCCGTCGCCCGCACCGCGCTCTCCCGACGAGCTCTTCTCTCGCCGCGCATTGCGCCAAGCTCGGCTGTTGATTCAAATGCGGCTGTTGCAGCTGCACGACGAGCGCTTGGAGTGCATTCGCGCCGCGCTGCTCCGGCAGTTGCCCGACCCGCTGTGGCGTGACGTTCCTTCGCCGCAGCGCGCAAGCTCCGACGCCGCCGCGGCAGCGGCAAAGTGTGCCGAACTGGAGAAGTTCTAGGCAAGCAAGCGTCCTTCGTCCTTCGACTGCGCTCGCTGCACTCGCTCCGCTCAGGATGACACGGGCGGGGGTGCGACTTTTTGACGCGGCCCGGGTATGTGGGTGGGAGAACACCTTACACCCTACGGAATAAGTTTGATCGTGAATAATCGCATACTTCCCACCCTGATCATTGGGCTGGTGGGGGCCGTTATCGGCAGCTTCCTGATGATGATCTATTCAAACAGCCACTTCGGCGGTCCGACCGGCCCGGATCGAACGCCGCCGGCCGTGGCAGCCGTGCCGCTCAGCGGCGTCAGCGACCAAGACCGGATCGTCAGCGCGGTCAAGCGCACGAAGTCCTCGGTGGTTGCGATCACCGAAGAGGTGAACGGACAGGAGGTCGTTCCCGCTGACCCGTTCTTCCGGCAGTTCTTTGGCGGCCAAGGGCCGGGCATCGTCCAGCCCTATCGCGGCGAAGCCTCCGGTTCGGGCTTCGTGATTGACGATAAGGGCGACATCGTCACCAACGCACATGTTTTGCAGCCGCCCGACGGCGGCAAAGTTACTAAGCTGACCGTCGTGTTCGCCAATGGAGATCGCGTGCCGGCGCACGTGGTTGCCTACAATCTCTCGGCCGACGTGGGAATTCTGCGCGTGGACGGCTACAGCAAGCTGCCGCCTCCGCTTGAGCTGGGCGATTCCAGCAAGCTGGAGCAAGGGCAGTGGGCGATCGCCATCGGCGAGCCGCTTCAGCTTCAGCAAACGGTGACGGTGGGCGTGGTTTCCGCTTTCGATCGCTCCGAGCCGATCCCAACCGAGAACGGCGGAGAGATTGACTTCAAAGGCTTGCTCCAGACCTCGGCGCCGATCAACCCGGGCAACTCAGGCGGTCCGCTGATCGACATCGACGGGCAAGTCATCGGAATGAACCAGTCCACGGTGAAGTCCGCTTACGCGCAAGGCATCGGCTTCGCGATTCCGTCGAACACCGTGCGCACCGTGATCGCCGCGCTGGAGAAGAATCCGGGGGCTCACCAGGGTACCGACACCGGCTTCCTTGGCATCTATATGGCCAACCTGACCCCGGGCATCAAGAACCAGATCGGCTACAACAGTGACGGCGGGGTCGCCGTGCAGCAGGTCTTCTCCGGCTCGCCTGCCGATCAGGCCGGCATCCAACCGGGCGACGTGATTCTCCAGGCCGACGGCAAAGACTTCAACAGCATCAAGTCGCTCCACGATTACATCGCCTCGAAAAAGCCGGGCGATACCATCCGGCTCAACGTTTGGTCGCAAGGCATGAAGAAGTTCGTGGCGATCAAGCTCGGCGAGACTCCGGCCGAGCAGCCGCTTTCGGCCGAACAACAACAGCAAGAGCAGCAGCCCGAAGAGCAACAGCCTTAAAGAGGGGGGCCCTGCAACCGCGGGCCTCCCAAAATGTGTTTCAGGTAACGAAACACCTTTTACCGTCCATCGAGTATGATGGTTCGGTATCCCAATCCGGCCTGCCGTAAGCGGCAAGGCGACCGCCGAAGTCCGGCGCTAGCGGCAACAACCTCGGCCGAAGCGCGACCTTTGGCATAGCTGGTCCAGCGCAGTCGGATAATTCCTTCAGAACGAGGTACGAGTTTCATGGCTAAAACGGTCGGCATCGACCTAGGCACGACCAACTCCGTCGTCGCCGTAATGGAGGGAACGCAACCGGTCGTCATCCCAAACGCTGAAGGATCGCGCACAACGCCTTCGGTCGTTGCATTCACGAAAACCGGCGAACGTCTCGTGGGCCAGCTTGCGAAGCGTCAGGCGATCACTAATCCGGATCGCACGATCAGCTCGATCAAGCGGCACATGGGCGAATCCGATTATCACGTCAAGATCGACGGCAAGGATTACACGCCGCAAGAGATCTCGGCGATGATCTTACAAAAGCTGGTCAATGACGCCAGCAACTATTTGGGCGAGCGCGTGACCAAAGCGGTCATTACCGTGCCCGCCTACTTCAACGATTCACAGCGCCAGGCGACCAAGGATGCCGGCAAGATTGCCGGACTCGACGTCTTGCGCATCATCAACGAGCCGACCGCAGCGGCGCTCGCCTACGGTCTCGATAAAAAGGGTAACGAGACGATCCTAGTGTGGGACCTCGGCGGAGGCACGTACGACGTTTCCATCCTCGAGGTGGGCGACGGCGTCTTCGAAGTCAAGGCGACCAACGGCGACACCCACTTGGGCGGCGACGATTACGACCACCGCGTCGTGGAGTGGCTGGTGGACCAGTTCCGCCGCGATCAGGGCATTGACCTGAGCAAGGACAAGCAGGCGATGCAACGGCTCACCGAAGCGGCCGAGAAGGCTAAGATCGAGCTCTCGTCGGTCGTGCAGACGAGCATTAACCTGCCGTTCGTCACCGCGGACCAAGAAGGGCCGAAGCACCTCGACTACACGCTGACGCGGGCCAAGTTTGAGGAACTCACCAGCGATCTCACCGACCGTTGTGTGGGTCCGTTCCGCAACGCCATCGCCGACGCCAAGCTCGATATCTCCAAGATCGACGAGGTGATCATGGTCGGCGGCGCAACCCGCATGCCGGTAATCCAGGAGCTCGTTCGCAAACTCACCGGCAAGGAACCGAACCTCACCGTGAATCCTGACGAGGTCGTCGCGGTGGGCGCGGCAATCCAGGCCGGCGTGCTTTCGGGCGAAGTGCGCGACGTCGTGTTGCTCGACGTGACGCCGCTCTCGCTTGGCCTCGAAACGCTGGGCGGCGTGATGACCAAGCTCATCGATCGCAACACGACCATTCCGACGAAAAAATCGCAGATCTTCACCACCGCCGAGGACGGTCAAACGTCGGTCGACATCCACGTGCTGCAGGGCGAGCGTCAGATGGCAAGCGACAACAAGACGCTGGGACGCTTTAGGCTGGAAGGAATTCCGCCGGCGCCTCGGGGCGTGCCACAGATCGAAGTGACCTTCAACATCGACGCCAACGGCATCGTGAACGTTAGCGCCAAAGATCTCGGCACGGGCAAAGAACAAGCGATCACCATTACCGCTTCGACCAATCTCTCGAAGGACGAAGTCGATCGTATGGTGCGCGAGGCCGAGCTGCAATCGGAAGCCGATAAGAGTAGGCGCGAAGAGGCGGAGGTCCGCAATAACGCCTCGAGCCTGATCTATTCGACCGAGAAGTCGCTCAAGGAAGTCGGCGACAAGCTCGACGCAACCGCCCGCGGCGAGGTCGAGGCGGCGCTGACCGAACTCAAGCGGGTCAGCGAGAACGGTACGATTGCCGAAATCAAACCGGCGATTGATGCGCTTCAACAGGCCAGCTATAAGATGGCCGAACTGCTCTACAAGTCCGCCGGACCGCAGGGCGAGCAGCCGCCGCCCGGCGATGGTGCAGCCACCGGAAACGGCGCGTCGGCCGGCACCGGCGGAGAAGACGTCATCGACGCCGAGTTCAAGGAAGCCAAGTAACGACTCGAGCCGGGTGACGAGTTCTATGTCCGAAGATCCGGTCTTGAAGACCGAGGCCGGCGAGGCCACAATAGAGGAAGACGCCGCGGCGACGCAACCGCTCGAAGAGCAGCTCGCCGCGGCGAACGCCCGCGCCGACGAAAACTACAGCAAGTTTTTGCTTGCCGTCGCGGATTTCGATAATTACAGGAAACGCACGCAGCGCGACATCGATTCGATGGTGTCGTCGCGGCGCCGGATGCTGCTCGAGCGCCTTCTCCCCGTCTTGGACAACTTGCAGCGCGCCTTGCAGTTCAACACAAAAGGCGAAGCTTTGCGCGACGGTCTGGAACAGACGCTGCGCGGCTTCGAGGCGGTAATGGCAAACGAAGGCGTCAAGCCGATCGACGTGAACGGTCAACCGTTCGACCCGCGCGTAGCGGAGGCGGTCGGTACCGTACCGGCCGACGGCGTCGCGGAAGACACAGTCGTCGACGTCACCGAGAAAGGTTACAAGCTCGGCGAAGAGCTGCTGCGGCCGGCGAAGGTCATCGTCGCAAAGCACACGGCCGAATGAATTTCAAGGACTACTATGCCATCTTGGACGTTCCAAAGAACGCTGCCGAGAAAGACATCAAGTCCGCGTATAGGAAGCTTGCCCGTAAGTGGCACCCCGACGCAAATCCCAAGAACCCCAAAGAGGCCGAGGAAAAATTCAAAGAGATTTCCGAGGCCTATGAAGTTTTAGGCGACCCCGAAAAGCGCAAGAAATACGACGTCCTCGGTCCGAACTGGCAACAGGCGGCGCAGCAAGCCGAGCAGCAGCGACGCTACTATCGAACGCAAGACGGACAAGAATTCGAGTTCGATGCCGGCCCGGATGGACCGAGCGGATTCTCGGATTTCTTCGACATCTTCTTCTCGGGCATCGGACGCCGGCAGACCGCGCAAGGCCGCGGGATTGCGCGGCGCGGACAAGACCTCGAGACGACCATCGAGTTAGGTTTGCGCGACGTCTACGCGGGCGGAACGAAAGCCGTCTCGCTGCAGATCGACGACGTCTGCCCGCGCTGTCACGGCAGCGGCACCGAAGCGGGCCATCTTTGTCCGCAATGCCACGGCACGGGCCGCGTGTTGATCAACAAGCGCTTCGAGGTCACGATCCCCAAGGGCATCGGCGACGGCCAGCGCATTCGGCTCACCGGGCAAGGCGGCGCCGGGATGAACGGCGGCCCCAACGGCGATCTCCATTTGATCGTTAAGTTGGAAGAAGATCCTACGTACAAGCGCAAAGGCGACGATCTTTACGTCGATCTGCCGGTGAGCATTTACGATCTCATCTTGGGCGGTGACGTGAACGTCCCGACCCTCAGCGGTCAAGTCGAGATGACGATCCCGGCCGGCACTCAGAACAACCGTCTGCTGCGCCTCTCGGGTCGCGGGATGCCCCACGTCAAAGCCAAGGGCAGCGGCGACGAATACGTCCGTCTCATCGGACAGCTCCCCCAGAACCTCTCCGACAAGGAGAAAAAGCTTTTCAAAGAACTGGCTGCCCTCCGAAACGGAAAGCCCTAAAAAATCGCGTCATCCTGACCCTTCGTCCGATGCGCGAAGGACGCCCATTCGCCTAACGCCCAAGGCAACCTGGAGCGGCCGGCTGGGGTTTATCGAAGCACCCAAAGCCCTTATTTTTCGCAACAGGAGAAATTCGTGATCAAAGACATTGCCTTTACGGCCTACCCGGCCAAAGACGTCGCCGCCTTGCGCAAGTGGTACGAAGAGAAGCTAGGATTGAAGTTCAGCAGCCCGTTCGAAGAGAACGGCGTCGAGAAATACAACGAGGCCAAAGTCGGCAACGGCTATTTCGGCGTACTCTGGCACGAGTGGGTCGAACGCGATCCGGGCAGCGCGTCCGGGATCGTCTTCGAGGTTGACGACATAGATAAGACGGTCGCCGATCTACGCAGCAAAGGCCTCGAGATTGAAGATCCATATGCGACACCGGTCTGCAAGATCGCGTCGCTCAGCGACCTTGAGGGCAATAAGGTCTCGTTGCATCAGATCACGGTTCCGCACTGAGGTTCCTTAACCGATGATGGCCGGCCACGGGCTGATGTGGTCGAACATCTATCAGCCCGAAAAACCGAAAGTGAAGCGGCGCGTCGATTGGAAGCGAATCGGCGCGCTCTTTGCCCCCTATTGGCGCCAGCAGAGTGCGGTGCTGGCTTGCATCGTGGCCGTTTCGGCTCTTGGCCTGGTCCCCGGCTTCATCACCGCGCAGATTATTGACACGGCGATTCCGCGTCGCGATCTGGCCGGACTCGGGATAGACGTGGGCATCATCCTGGGTTCGGCGCTGTTCGCGGCCGGTATCGGCGTCCTGCAAGGCTACCTTAACTCAGTGGTCGGCGAAGGCATCATGCGCGACATCCGGTCGAATCTGGTCGCGCATCTGCACCGCATGCCGCTGAGCTTCTTTACCGGTACCAAGACCGGCGAGATCATGAACCGGGTCAGCAACGATGTTGACAACGTTGACAACGTCGTAACCGGCACGCTTACCAGCATCGTCACAAACGTGGTAATCATCGCCACCACGCTGGTCGCGATGTTCGTTTGGAACTGGCGCCTCGCGCTGATATCCGTGGCGATCGTGCCGCTAATGGTCTTTCCGCTTGGCCCGGTCGGCCGCCGGATGTACCAGATCCGCCGGCAGACGCGCGAGAAACGCGACGAGATCGAGTCGATCACGCAAGAGACGCTCTCGATCTCGGGCATCACGCTAATCAAGTCGTTCGCGCGGGAGGCCTACGAGCGCTCGCGTTTCTTTGGTGCCGGAACGAAGCTCATGCAACTCGAGATCGACCTGGCGATGGTCGGCCGCTGGTTTTTAGCTTCGGTGACGGCAATGGTCGTCGTCGGCCCCGCGCTCGTTTGGCTCGGCGGCGGCTGGCTTGCGGTCGTCTCGGGTCTAAAAGTCGGCGTAATCGTGGCGTTCGTCTCCTTTATTCAGGGCCGGCTGTACGGACCGGCTGCCACGCTGGCCGGGATCCAAGTGCAGATCGTCAGTGCGCTGGCGGTCTTCGAGCGTATCTTCGACTACCTCGACTTGACGCCCGAAGAGTACGATCCACCCGGCGCGACCGCGTTGCCTGCGGTGGTCGGCGATATCGCCTTTGAGAACGTCGTTTTTTCCTACGACGGGACGCGCAACGTGCTCGACGGTATTTCGTTTCACGTCCGTCCGGGCGAGGTCGCCGCGTTCGTCGGTCCCTCGGGCGGCGGCAAGACGACGATCACTCAGCTGGTGCCGAGGTTTTACGATCCCAACGCCGGCCGAGTGCTGGTAGATGGGCACGACGTGCGCACGGTCACGCTTGAGTCGTTGCGCCGCGACATCGGAATCGTGACTCAGGAAACCTACCTCTTCCACGACACCGTAGCCGCAAATCTGCGCTACGGCAAACCCGACGCGAGCGACGCCGAACTGCAAGCGGCCGCGCGCGCGGCAAACATCGCCGACTTCATCGCCTCGCTGCCCAACGGCTACGAAACCATCGTCGGCGAGCGCGGTCACAAGCTCTCCGGAGGCGAGAGACAACGCCTGGCGATCGCGCGGGTGCTGCTCAAAGACCCAAGGATTCTCATTCTCGACGAAGCGACGAGCTCGCTCGATTACGAGAACGAGGCCGCCATTCAGCGCGCGCTGGAGGTGGTAATGCGCGGGCGCACGAGCCTGGTCATCGCGCACCGGCTCTCGACCGTGTTAGCCGCGGACGTCATCTTTGTGGTGGACGAGGGACGAATCGTCGAGTCGGGCCGCCACGCCGCGCTGCTCGCCCGCGGCGGCCTCTACTCGCGCTTATATCGAACTCAGTTCACCAACCTGTCAGCCTGAATGACACCTGGTTATTGAGCGTATTGGATGCCTAAATTAACTTCATTAATCGCATCCTTGACGTAGTTGATCGCGTTTTCGCGGTGGCCGCCCTTATTGGCCTCCGCCAGCTGAAGCTCGCTCAGTGCATCCTGAAGATAGGTACGGGCGTTGACCATGTGGCTTTGAGCAGCCAACGTGACCCCGGCTCCAATCGCGGCAAAGAAGAGTGCGAAGACGGCGGCAAATGCGCCCATGCGGATTTTCGAAAAAGACATTATCGGCGTTCCTCCATTATCTTACGGCGTGCGGAATATCCATGACCATTGGGGCAACCGGAGCGTGAAGTTTCGGCTCGCTGGCCGCCTGAATCTCCTCGACGCTGACGCCGGGAGCCAGCTCCCGCAGGACCAGACCATCGGCGGTCACGTCGATCGTTCCCATGTCGGTGATGATGCGGTGAACCACGCGTTTTCCAGTGAGCGGAAGGGTGCAGTGGCGCAGAATCTTGTGTACGTTTCCCTTGGCAAGGTGCTCCATCATCACGATCACTCGTTTGGCACCGTGCACCAAATCCATCGCGCCGCCCATTCCCTTCACCATCTTACCGGGAATCATCCAGTTTGCAAGGTCGCCGTGCTCGGAGACCTGCATCGCGCCGAGAACGGCGACGTCAATGTGCCCTCCGCGAATCATCCCGAAGGAGAGCGACGAGTCGAAGAACGATGCGCCCGGGAGCACGGTAACCGTTTCTTTACCGGCGTTGATCAGGTCCGGGTCTTGCTCACCCTCATAGGGATACGGGCCCATGCCCAAGATGCCGTTTTCGCTCTGCAGCGTGACGGTCACATCGGAGGGAACGTAGTTCGGCACCAGCGTCGGCAGACCGATTCCGAGATTGACGTATTGGCCGTCGCGCAGTTCTTGGGCGACCCGGGCGGCAAGCTGCGTGCGCGTCAGCGCCATCAGGCGGACCTCTTCCGGGTCGTGACGCGCTCGATCCGCTTCCCCTGCGGTCCGACGTGGACGATTCGCTGCACGAAGATTCCGGGCAAATGGACGCGTTCGGGATCGATCGCTCCTGGTTCGACGAGTTCCTCGACCTCAGCGATCGTGATCTTTCCGGCCATCGCGCACAGCGGGTTGAAGTTGCGCGTCGACTCGTGGAAGACTAGGTTGCCGGCTCGGTCGCCGATTGAACCTCGCACGAGCGCGTAATCGCAGACGATTCCCGCTTCCAATACGTACTCGCGTCCGTTGAAAACTCGCGTTTCCTTTTTGGGCGAGGCGAGCGCGACGCTGCCGTCGGCATTGTGACGCCAGGGCAGTCCGCCATCGGCGATCAGCGTACCGTCTCCCGCGGGGGTGTAGAATGCCGGGATTCCGCAGCCGCCAGCGCGCAGGCGTTCTGCAAGCGTGCCCTGGGGCACCAGCTCGACCTCGAGCTCTCCGCAAAGATATTGGCGTTCGAACTCGCGGTTCTCGCCCACGTACGAGCCGGTCGTTCGCCGTATGCGCCGGTTGTCGAGCAGCACGCCCAACCCCCAGCCGTCAACGCCGCAGTTATTTGAGACGGTGACCAGGTCGGTCGCTCCCTGCTCCAGCAACGCCTCGATCAAATTGTGCGGAATGCCGCAAAGGCCGAAGCCGCCGACCGCGAGTGAAGCTCCGCTCGGTATGTCGGCGACCGCCTCGCTGCATGAGGCGTAGACCTTCTCCATTGCCCGCCTATTGCGCCGACGGAAACGAAGTGGCCTCCGTGGAACGTGCCGGACATGACGACGGCGCCCACGCAAATTCAAACTAGCGACGAAGAGTCGCTCATTCTTTCGGCGGTTCGCGAACTGGTCGCCGAGAAGGTCGCACCACGCGCGGCCGAGATCGACGCTACGGGCGAGTTCCCATGGGACGTCAAGGAGCTCTTCGCGCAGAACGATCTGCTCGGTATCCCGATTCCCGCGGAGTACGGCGGCCTGGGAGGCACGTTCCTCACCTACGTGAAGGTTGTCGAAGAGATCGCCAAGGCATGCGCCTCGAGCGCGCTGATCGTTGCGGTGCAAGAACTGGGCATGCTGCCGATCGTCATCGGCGGCAACGACGAACAGAAGCGGCGCTTTCTGCCCAAGATTGCCTCGGGCGAGCATCTGGTTGCCTATGCATTGACCGAAGTCTCGAGCGGCTCGGACGCACTCGGTTCGATGCGGACGCGCGCCGAGAAGCGCGGCGACGCATACGTTCTCAACGGGCAAAAGATTTGGATCACGAACGGAAGCGTGGCCGACGTGGTCTGCGTCTTTGCAGTCACCGACCCGGCCGCCGGCTCCCGAGGCGTGACGGCATTCGTTGTCGAGAAGGGAACGCCGGGCTTCGCCGTCGGGAACCTCGAGAAAAAGATGGGAATTCGCGGTTCGCCCACGGTCGAACTGATTTTTCAAGATTGCGAAGTCCCGGCCGCCAATCGGCTCGGCGAAGAAGGCGAAGGCTTTAAGATTGCGATGAAGGTGCTGGACAAATCGCGTCCCGGGATCGCGGCGCAGGCGCTCGGAATCGCAGCCGGCGCGCTCGAGTACGCTACCAACTACGCAAAGGAGCGAATCGCCTTCGGCAAACCGATCGGCCAGCATCAAGGCGTGGGCTTTATGCTCGCCGATATGAAGACCGAAGTCGAAGCCGCTCGTCTCGTGCTCTACGAAGCGGCACGGCGCTGCGACGCAGGTACCGCGGACGTCACGCTGTGGGCCGCGATGGCAAAGCTCAAATGCGGCGACGTCGCGATGTCGGTAACGACCGATGCGGTACAGGTATTGGGCGGCTTCGGTTATTCCACCGATTATCCGGTCGAGCGCATGATGCGCGATGCAAAGATCACGCAAATATACGAAGGGACGCAACAGATTCAGCGTTTGGTCATCGCGCGTTCGTTAGTGGGCCGCACCTAATCACGGGGCTTCTAGATGATGAAAAGACGTTTGCCCGCCGGCCTTCTGGTCGCACTGGTTGGGTGCGCTCAAGCTCCCACCTCGCATGGCTCGGCGCAGGGTCTGGCTCCGGCTCTGCTCTCGACGGCAGCTGCCAGGCGTCCCTCGCCGGTTTCGCCGGGCGCGCGCCGCTTGCTTCTGGGCGGCGGGAAGATCCAGCACGTCGTCATCATCTTTCAGGAGAATCGCACGCCGGACAACCTTTTCAATGGATTGCCGGGAGCCAACACGGTCAAGTCGGGCGAGGACACGGCGGGAGGGCAGATCGCCCTGCAGTCCGCGCTGCTCACCGCGCCGTGGGATCTCGATCATTCGCATCTGGCGTTCGAAACGTCGTACAACGGCGGCAGCATGAACGGCTTCAACATGGTGATCTCGACCTGCCGCGCGGCGCGCAGGGACTGCTTTAAGAAGTACATTCGCGCGTACGCCTACGTTCCGCAGAAAGAAGTGCAGCCATATTTTACGATGGCCGAGCAGTATGCGTTCGGCGATAACATGTTTTCGACCCAAGAGGGGCCGAGTTTTCCCGCGCACCAGTACATTCTGAGCGGAACGTCAACGATCTCACAAGGCTCGGGGCTGCGCGCCGCCGAGAATCCGTTCACCTCGGAGCAGGCCTTTACCGGCGGCTGCGACTCGCCGTTGGGATCGCTGGTGATGCTGATCGACGCAAACGGCGAAGAGGACCAGCTCACGTATCCGTGCTTCGACCGGCCGGCGCTCAGCGACCTAGCCGACGCGAAGGGGCTTACTTGGCATTACTATCAGGCCGGCCCCGGCGCCGGCCTTTGGAACGGGCCGGACGCGATCAAGCACATTCGCTACGGCTCGCAGTACTCGACCGACGTCGTCGCACCGCCCGCGCAGGTGCTGACCGACGTCAAGAACGGCGCGCTGTCGAACGTCGTTTGGGTTACGCCGACCGCAGCGGCTTCCGACCATGCCGGCATCACCAACGGAACGGGGCCCGATTGGGTCGCATCGGTGGTCAACGCGATCGGCAAGAGCAGCTATTGGGACAGCACGGCGATCTTCGTAACCTGGGACGATTGGGGCGGCTGGTACGACCACGTCGCGCCGCCGCAGTACAACTCGTACGAGCTGGGGATGCGCGTGCCGTTGATCGTGATTTCGGCATACGCAAAGCAGAGCTACGTCTCCCACGTGCAGCACGAGTTTGGAAGCATCTTGAAGTTCACCGAGAAAGCCTTTGGGCTAGGATCGCTGGGAACCACCGACGTACGCGCCGACGATCTTTCCGATTGCTTCGATTTTTCGCAGCAGCCCCGCTCGTTCGTGCCGATTCAAACGACGCGCGGTGCCGAATACTTTTTGCATCAATCGTTGGACGAGCGCAACCCCGACACGGACTTCTAAGTCAGCGCTTTCCGGCTCTTCATCACCCTTGCGACGATGCGCGCGCTAGGGCACAGTGTGTTGACCGGGCAGCGCGGGCAAAGCGGCGTCGGGGCTTTGCAAATCTGACGCCCGTGCATGATCAGCCAGTGCGTTGCATCGCCCCACTTCTTGGCCGGCACCAGCGCGGTGAGATCGTCCTCCACCTGTCGCGGCGTGGTACCCAGCGTGATACCGAGCCTATGCGCGACGCGGAAGACGTGCGTGTCGACGGCCAGCGCCTCCTCGTGAAAAGCGGCCGCCATGACGACGCTGGCCGTCTTGCGGCCTACGCCGGCCAGCGATTCCAGCTCCTCGCGCTCGTGCGGCACGCGGCCGCCGAACCGCTCGACGATGTCGCGCGCGCAGGCGATGATGTTCTTTGCTTTCATTCGGAAGAAGCCGCAGGACTTGACGATCGCTTCCACGTCCGGCTGACGCGCTCGAGCGAGTTTTTCGGCGGTTGGATACTTGGCAAACAACGCCGGCGTCGTCATGTTAACGCGAGCGTCGGTGCACTGCGCCGAGAGAATCACCGCAACGAGCAGCTGAAAGTCGTCGTGGTATTCGAGGGCGGTGACGGCGTGCGGATAGGTCCGTTCGAGGATCGCCAGCTCCTCAATCGCAACGCGGCGCGGCACCTTCTTCTTTGGAAAAGGAATCCGAGGCACGCCGCCCCTATTCGCGCAGCGCGACGTGGCTTCCGTCGCGCGTCACCAGACCATCGCTCTCGAGCGCCGTGACGAGCTCACGCAACTCGTCGAGGCTGCGGCCGGGGATGACCGATGACAGCGTGCGATGAAGATCGAGAAACGAGATTCGTTCGCCGGGAGGCAGATCGCGAAGCCGATCCACGATCCGGCCGCGCGCGTAGCGCGCGGTCTGCGCGAACGGCACCAGGTTCTGCGTCGAACGCCGGTTGACGCGAGACTTGCGCAGCCGCTCGAGCGACGCCGCATCGATCGGGGCCGCCGTGCAATCGTCTCGCAAGGGACAGACAAGGCACTTCGGTGCTCGAGCGGTGCAGATCGTCGCGCCGAGATCCATCAGGGCCGAGTTCCAATCGTGCGCGCGGCCCCCCGGAACGAGCGCCCGAGCGCGGGCGTCGAGCTCGCGAACCGCGGCCGGGCGCGGAAACTCGACGCCAAAGTCAAGCCGGTTGACGATTCGGCGGACGTTGGTATCCACCGGAGCGTCGTCGATGTCGAAGGCGAAGGCGCGAATCGCAGCAGCAGTGTACGCGCCGATGCCGGGCAGCGCTCGCAATTCCTTGGTACCGCGCGGCAGTCTGCCGGCGAACCGATTGACCACCGCTTCGGCCAGCGCGTGCAGGCGCACGGCCCGGCCGTTATAGCCAAGGCCCCTCCAAGCCCGCACAACGTCGGCCGCCGAGGCGCGAGCGAGCGCGCGGAAATCGGGAAAGCGATCGACAAACACCGCAAACTTCGGCACGACGCGTTCGACTTGCGTTTGCGCGAGCATAAATTCGCTCACGACGGTCCGATACGGATCGCGCACGGCCCGCCATGGCAACGACGCGCGGCCGTGCCGGCGATGCCAGCTCAGCAACCGCAACTGTCGGCGCGTCACGAGCGCAGGGTCGAGATAGCCTGGCCGATGCGGCGAATCCCTTCGGGGATCTCCGCACGCGCGACGGCGGTCAGCGCGAGCCGAAAGTAATGATCGCCGCCCGAGCTGGCAAAGAATGCCTCTCCGAACAGGAACGAGGCGCCCAGCCGCTCCGAGGCATCGAGCAGTGCCCGGGCGCGAATCTCGCGCGGCGTTGACGTCCAGAGGTAGAATCCGCCTGCCGAACCAGCGGCTCGCAGGGACGCCGGCCAATGCTCGGCGATTGCCTTGTCGGCGATCGAGCGCCGGTCGAGCAGCTCTTTACGCAAGAGCTCGACGTGCGCATCGTATCCACGCTCGAGATAGTCCGCGATTGCGGCTTGTACGTAGAGACTCGTCGCCATGTCGTAGGCTTGTTTGCGCAGGAGCAGTCGTTCGAGAATCGTCCGCGGCGCCGCCAGCCATCCTACCCGCAGGCTCGGCGCGATCGTTTTCGAGAACGTGGATATGTACACGACGTGATCCGGTGCGAGTGCAACCAGCGGCGCACCCGCCGGCCCAAGCGGACCGTACGGATCGTCTTCGACGATCGGAACGCCGGCACGCCGCGCAATGGTGGCCAATCGTTCGCGCCGGTCGGCGTTCATCGTTGCGTTGGTTGGATTGTGCAACGACGGCATGGTGTAGATGAAGCGCGGCCGGCGCGTGCGCAGCACGGCTTCAACGTGATCTACGCGCATGCCCTCGTCGTCCACCGGCACCGGAATCGCGCGCAAGCCGTTGATTTGAAAGACTTGCAGCGCGCCCGGATAGGAGGGCGACTCCACGATGATCTCGTCACCCGGCTCGGCCAAGCTCTGCGCGACGATTGCGATCCCTTGAGTCGAACCGGTGAGGATGATGACGCTGCCGGGCGTAACCGTCGCGGCACCACGCCCGTTCATTCGCGTCGCAATCGCCGCGCGCAGCGGTTCGTATCCCTCCGAATCGCCGTAGGAAAGAACGAAGCGCGGATCGCGTGCAACCCGCCCGAACGATTTTGCCAGCTCGGCGAGCGGCGAAGGTTCGTCGGGGGCGACACCCTGAACGAACGAGATGCGTCCGGGTTGCGGCTTTGCTGCCAGCTCGCCCAAAACGTTGGGGAATTCGCCGACGCGCCAGGGAGGAAGCGTCACCCACCACGGAACGCCCGCGGCCCGCTCCGGCTGCCCTCCTCGCAGCTGCGGCACCACGCGCGAGCCGCTTCCCACCCGCTGCTCGATCAAACCGTCGCCGACGAGCTCGCGATAAGCATGGACGATCGTGCTGCGATTGACCGCCAGCCGCTCGGCCATGCTCCGCTCGGGCGGGAGCCGCGTGGACTCGGGAAGCGTTCCGGCTAGAATCGCCTCGCGCAAATGCTCGTAAATTTGCCGGTAAAGCGGCACGATCGAATCGCGATCGAGCTCCGGTAGAAAACCGGCCCATCCAATTGGGGACACTGGATGACTCCATTTCGCGCCGATCCCTGGGGAACGCTCCCACCGGCTGCGAAACCTGCGGTATGAGCACTTCGGCAGAACACAACGTAGACGTCGCCGTCATCGGGGCGGGCCCGGGTGGATATCACGCGGCCATTCGGCTGGGGCAACTCGGCAAGAAAGTCGTTTGCGTCGATCGGGACGAGGTCGGAGGCGTCTGCCTCAACTGGGGCTGCATTCCGACCAAAGCATTGCTCCATGTCGGCGAAGTGATTCGTCATATCGAGCGCGCCGAAACGCTCGGCCTCAAAGTTCCCAAGCCCGAAGTCGACCGCGAGGCCGTCGCAAAGTTCAAAACCGAGGTCGTCAACGCCAACGTCGGCGGCGTCAAGACGCTCTTCAAGGCAAACGGTGTCGAGTTTCTGCGCGGCGAGGCAACGTTCACGTCTCCCGGCGAGATTGCGGTAAAGCTCGCGGACGGCAGCACGCGCAAGATCGCGGCATCGCAGTTCGTCATCGCGACCGGCTCGGCGCCGGTGGACGTAAAGGCCTGGCCGCGTGACGGCGAGACGATCGTCAATTCCGACGACGCGGTCACGCTCGCGCGCATTCCCAAGCGGCTGCTCGTTATCGGCGGCGGCGTGATCGGGTTGGAGTTCGCCACCGTCTATCGCCGCCTAGGCGCCGATGTGCTCGTCGTCGAGATGATGCCGCAAATTCTCAGCGGAACGGATCTGGAGATCGGCAAGACGCTGGGACGAATTCTCAAAAAGCAAGGCATCGAGATCATGCTGAACACTAAAGTCGGCTCGATCGAAAAGCACGCAAACGGCGTGCGCGTTACGATCAACGGCGAGGGTACCGCTAATAAGGACGAAGTGCGCGAGTTCGACGTCGCCCTGGTGGCGGTCGGGCGCCGGCCCGTGACCGACAACCTCGGGCTGAAGGCCGCCGGTCTCGATGTAGACGAGCGCGGATTCGTCGCCGTCGACCGGCAGCAGCGAACCAAGGTGCCGAACATCTTTGCAATCGGTGACGTGACCGGAGCGCCGCTGCTCGCGCACCGCGCAATGAAGCAAGGCGTCGTCGCCGCCGAAGTGATCAACGGCGACAAGTCCGCGGCCTTCGATCCCGTCGCGGTGCCGAACTGCATTTACACCGATCCGGAAGTGGCGACCGCCGGTCTCTCCGAGGAAGAGGCTAAAGCCGCCGGCTACGAAGTCAAGATCGGGAAATTCCCGCTGGCGGCGAGCGGCCGCGCGCGCACGATGAACGAAGCCGAGGGCCTGATCAAGCTCGTCGCGGACGCGCGCTCCGATTTGTTGCTAGGGATGCATATCGTCGCGCCGCAAGCGGAGTCGCTGATCGGCGAGGGCCTGATGGCGCTGGAAATGGGTGCGACGCTCGAAGACATCGGGCTTTCCGTTCATCCCCATCCAACGCTGACCGAAGGGATCATGGACGCGGCCGAGGCGGCCCACGGGAAAGCCATTCATATCACCAATCCAAAACCGAAGGCTCCGGTAACCGCTTGAGCCCGACTGCACGACTGATCGATCTGGGCAGGCGAGAATACCGTGAGGTGCTGGCACTTCAGCATCAATTGCACGATGCGGTACGCGAAGGACGCGAACCCGATACCTGGATCGCCGTCGAGCATGCGCCGGTCGTCACCATAGGCAGGCAGGCAAGACGCGAGAACGTCCGCGTTGCGCCGGAAGAACTGGCGCGGCGCGGCGTCGATCTGGTGGAAATCGAGCGTGGCGGCGACGTTACCTATCACGGCCCCGGCCAGCTCGTTCTCTATCCGATTCTAAAACTCGAGCGATTTCGGGAAGTGGTGCCGCTGGTGCGTTCGCTGGAGGCATCGGCGATCGACGCGTGCGCCCGCTTCGGCGTTGCGGGCGAGCGCTGGTCCGGCCACGCCGGCGTTTGGGTTGGCCGCAACCAAATCTGCGCGATCGGCCTTGCGATTCGAGGGATGGTTTCGCTGCACGGCATCGCGTTGAACGTTTCAACCGCGCTCGACTACGATCGGCTGATCGTGCCGTGCGGTCTGCACGACCGCGGCATCACCTCGCTTTCGGCGGAGACGGGCCGCCTGGTCGGCATGGACGAAGCAAAAGCAGTTCTGCTGGAAGAGCTTGGGCGTACGTTCGACCTGACCTTCGCGCAATTGGTTGAAGCGTAGCATGGCGCTTACCGTTGATTTGGTCAGAAAGCCCGAGTGGTTGCGCGTTTCATTGCCGATCGGCGACGAGTACGAGCGCCTTAAAGCGAAGGTAAACGCGCTCTCGCTTCACACGGTTTGCAAGGAAGCAGCCTGCCCGAACCTCGCCGAGTGCTGGGGAGCGGGCACCGCGACGATCATGATTTTGGGCGACACCTGCACCCGTGGCTGCCGGTTTTGCAATGTCAAGACCGGAAATCCGGGCGGAGAAATCGATTGGCTCGAGCCGCTTCGGGTTGCCGAAGCGGTACGCGACCTGGGTTGGAAGTATCTGGTCGTAACCGCCGTTGACCGCGACGACCTGGCCGACGGCGGAGCGCTGGTCTTCGCCAACACCGTGCGCGCGATTCACGAGCGCGTCCCGGGCACCCGCGTGGAGATTCTCAGCGGCGACTACCGTGGCGACCTGCGAGCCGTGGACATCGTCGTGGACGCCAGGCCCGACGTCTTTGCGCACAACCTCGAAACCGTCCGGCGCCTGACCCCATTGGTGCGCGATAAGCGCGCCGGCTACGATCAATCGCTCGCGGTGCTGGCGCACGTCAAACGCCGCGCCCCGGAACGTTACACGAAGACGTCGTTAATGCTGGGTTTGGGCGAGACGCCGGCCGAGATCGAAGTCGCAATGAACGATGCGCGTGCGGCAGGCGTCGACATCTTTACGATGGGACAGTACCTTCAGCCAAGCAAGAAGCATTTACCGGTTGCCGAGTTCGTCAGCCCCGAGCAGTTCGAGCGCTTGGGTACTTTGGCGCGCCGCAAGGGCTTTCATCAGGTCGTTTCGAGCCCGCTCTCGCGCAGCTCGTATCACGCGGAGCAGGCCTTCTAGCGCCAACTCCCCGCGCAACCTCGCTTACCGCCTTTAGGTTGGAAGGGCTAACGTGTCTAAGGCGTTCCTGAGCAGGCCGGTCCTCGCGGCGGTCTGCTCGCTGCTGATACTCATTGCCGGGCTCGTGGTGCTGCCCGCGATGGCGGTTTCAGAGTATCCGCAAATCGCGCCGCCGGTCGTTACCGTGACCGCAACCTACACCGGGGCCAGTCCACAGGCCGTCGAGTCGCAAGTCACCACCCCATTGGAGCAGGCGGTCAATACGGTACAGGGATTGCGCTACATCAGCTCGACGAGCGGCCAAGGCCTCTCGACCATCACTTGCACGTTCAACCTTGGCGTCAACATCGACATCGCGGCAGCCGACGTGCAGAACGCCGTGCAGTCGTCGCTGGGGCTCCTTCCGGCGACCGTGCAGCAGCTAGGAATCTCGGTCACCAAAACCTCGCAAAACTGGGTGCTGGGCATCGCGTTGACGTCGGACAACAAGAGTCTCGATACGTTGACTATGAGCAACTACGCGCAGATCAACATCAGCAACAACCTATCGCGCGTTCCGGGCGTTTCCCAGGTGATCATTTTTGGCCAGCGTCAGTACGCGATGCGCATCTGGGTCGATCCGGTCAAACTGCAGCAGAACGGCCTCGATGCAAGCGACGTCGTCACCGCCCTTCAACAACAGAACGCGGAGGTCGCGGCGGGAAGCATCGGTGGTCCGCCGCAGCCCAAGAATCAGCCGTATACCTACACGGTCAACGCGCTAACCCAGCTTTCCGACCCGGCTGAGTTCGCCAACATCATTCTGCGAGCCAATCCCAACGGTGGCTACGTTCGCCTCGGCGACGTCGCGCGCGTCGAGCTCGGCGCCGAAGATTACAGCACCGACCTGCGTTTCGACGGCAGCAATAAGGTGGTCGGGCTGGGCGTCCAGCAATACCCCAACGCCAACGCCATCGACGTCTCCCGCCGGGTGATCGCCGAGATGAAGCAGCTGGCTCCCCAGTTCCCGACCGGGATGCATTGGGACGTCGCTTTTGACGTCACGACCTACGTGAACGAATCGATCAAAGAGGTCGTCTTGACCCTGCTGCTATCGATCGCCCTGGTCGTCTTGGTCATCTTCGTCTTTCTGCAGCATCCTCGATCTACCATGATTCCGGCTGCGACGATCCCCGTTTCGCTGATCGGCACCTTCTTCGTGATGCAGCTGTTCGGCTTCACGATCAACACGATCACGCTCTTCGGCCTCACGCTGGCAACCGGATTGGTCGTGGACGACGCGATCGTCGTGATCGAGAACATCGCCCGGCACATGGAGATGAACAAGGGCAAGCAGAGCGGCGTGGCAAGCGCCGCGGAGGCCATGCGCGAGATACAGAGCGCCGTGGTCGCGTCCTCGCTCGTCCTATTGGCGGTATTCGTACCGGTGGGCTTTCTGCCCGGGACAACCGGGCAAATTTACCGGCAGTTCGCGCTGACGATCGCGGTCTCGATCACGATTTCGCTTTTCCAGGCGCTGACGCTCGCGCCGGTCATGTCGGCGCGTCTGCTCACAGGAGAATTCGAATCTCGCGCGGCGTTCTTTCGAGCGTTCAACGCCGGCTTCAAGCGGTTTCGGGATTGGTATGCGCGCGCGCTTCCGCTGATGTTTCGCCGGCGCTGGCTGGTGGTGGGCGTTTTCGCGGGCGCGCTGCTGCTCACGTTTTTCATGGCCGCCAAGACGCCTCAAGGATTCCTTCCCGACGAGGACCTCGGCTACTTCATCACGCTGGTACAGACGCCTGAAGGGACGTCGCTCGAAGGAGAACAGCGTATCTCCGAGCAGGCCGAGGCGATCATCCGCGCGCAACCTGAGACTAGGCATCTTTTCGATATCGGGGGCTTCGGTTTTTCCGGCTCGGCGCCCAATCGCGGTATTATGTTCACGCTGCTCACCCCTTGGGCCGACCGCAGATCTCCGCCTTGGTGCCAGCTCATCTTCCTATTCGCGCATCCTGCGGCATGTATCGACCACTCCGCATTTGCGGTAGAGCAGCGGCTCAACTATGCCTTCTACTCGCAGATCCCTCAGGCGCAAATCTTCTCGTTCAACCCGCCGGCCATCAACGGCGTCGGCAACTTCAGCGGTTTCCAATTCGAGCTCGAAGATCGGGGTAACGTCGGCCTCGACAACTTGATGAAGACGGCGTACGCGGTGATGGGCTCCGCGGCGCAAGACCCGCGCCTGCAAAACGTTTTTACGCAGTTCCGGATAGACTCGCCGCAGATTGAGTCAAAGATCGACCGCAGCAAGGCCGAATCCATAGGGGTCTCGCTCCAAGACGTGTTTACGACCTTGGAGGTCGATCTTGGATCGCTTTACGTGAACAACTTTACCTATCTAAACCGGTCCTGGCAGGTCGACGTCCAGGCCGATGCACCGTTCCGAAACAGCGTTTCCTCGCTGGGGAGCCTGTACGTTCATTCCAACTCGGCGCCCGGCACGATCGTCGCACCCAATGCGGTTTCGACCGCAGGCCCGGGCGTAGAAGCAAGCGCCACCAACGCGACCGGCGCGGTGATGACGCCGCTCTCGTCGCTGATGCAAATCCGCCAAGTGCTCGGGCCACCGATCATTTCCCACTACAATCTTTACCGGAACATCGAGCTGAGCGGGAGCAGCTCGCCCGGAACGAGCAGCGGTACGGCGATTGCGGCTATGCAACAGATCGCTTCGCGGGTCATGCCGAAAGGCGTTTCTTTCGAGTGGACGGGATTGCAGCTCGATCAAATCGCGGCCGGACCGCTGACGATCGAGATTTTCGCGTTGGCATTAGTCATCGTCTTCTTCGTGCTCTCGGCGCAATACGAGAGCTACATCGATCCGCTCATCGTGCTGCTCGCCGTGCCGACCGCATTGCTCGGTGCGCTGCTATTCATCAACCTCCGTCACCTGCCGATACCGTTTCTCTTCGACCCGACGCTTTCGCAGGACGTCTACGCTCAAGTCGGCTACGTCATGCTCATCGGTCTGGCCAGTAAGAGCGCGATTCTGATCGTTGAGTTTGCGAACCAGCAGTTGCGCGAGGGCGCGTCCATCGTGCAGGCAGCGATGAGAGCCGCGCAGACGCGTTTGCGGCCGATCCTCATGACCTCGATCGCGTTCGTCATCGCGGTGATTCCGCTGGTGTTGGCCTCGGGTGCCGGCGAAGCGGCTCGCCATTCGCTGGGCACGGTGGTTTTCGGCGGGATGCTGATGTCCACGGTCTTGAATCTTGGGATCACGCCGGTGCTCTACGTCATCATTAAGTCGCTCGAAATGCCGAATGGGCGAGCCGGTCGCGACGGAAAAACGCGCGGCGAAGTGACGACCACGGCACCCGCGCCACCGGTCGGAGTGTAAAAAGGATTTAGAATAGCGCAGCGCAACTCCCAGTTAAGAACCTGATAAAAATAATAACTGCCGTTATCGGCGCCTGAGGAGTTGTCGCATGCAAGCCAAAGTCTCACGCCGGATTACCGCCGCCGCGACGGCACTGACGATCGGTATGTGGGCTTTGCCCGCCGCAGCCGACAACGGCACCGGCGACGTCTTTCAAAAGACCATCGTTCCCTCGGCAAACGACGCGATCAAAAGGGCGATGAGTCAGCCTAAACCGCAAAAACAGGGCACTCCCGTCGCGCAAGTGCCGCCGGTCAGTCAAGCGCCGATTCCGGGCATGGAATTGCCCGGCGGCCGGTTTGGCTACATGGTGGATTTCTCGATGGCCACGCCCTCAGGCAACATCGGTTCGTACGGCAAGCAGGGCTGGCTCATGGGCGGCATGGACGCCTTGCTCAGCTACAAGTTCAATTGGTCGACTAAGCTGGTCGCCAGCATGTTTCAGTTGCAGCACTGGCCGTACGGCTTCAACAGCGGGCTCGCGCCGGTCTATTTGGCCGGCTTTCAGAACCCGGTGGGTTGCGCCGATCTCACCGGCGGGAATGAGTGTGGCCCCGGCGCCGGCCGCAACATCAACGTCCGAACGAAGGATACGTTCGGCGTCTTCATGCTCCAAAAAATGCTGCTGATCAAATCCGATTACATACCGGGGCCCGGCGCGATTCCGATCGTCGTTTCGCCAACTTACGTCGCGCGCGGCGGGCAGATCGGTTTTTCGCCCAACAACAACGACGTCGTTCCGTTTACCTACGACTTGCCGAACGGACCGGTCGAAGATATTCCCGTGCGCACGGCACAGTACTATGCGGTTGCAATTACGCTTCCATTCTTGAAAACGCCCAAGATGTTCGGCACTTTTACGGTCGCTCCGCAGTGGCTGGTTCATACCGCCGGAGCGAACGTCGGCAACTCCATGCAGCTTCCGCAGGTGCTCTATCTCGAATACACGCCGTTGCGGGGAACGACGCTCTTCGTAGAACCGCAGAGCGCGAGCGATTATCTGCCGACCGACCCGTATCCCGAGCATCTCATTGCCTACTTCCTGGGAGTCTCGCAGCAGGTCAGCAAGTACGGTTTCGTCCAGGCGGTGCTCAATAGCGGCGGACCGACCAATCTCGGCCCGGACGGCATCGTCGGAATAAAATGTTTGACCGTGCAGCAAGCGCTGACCAACGCGTGCGGACTTGCCATCGGCGGCCTTAAGGCGACTCAGCTGCAACTTCAGTTCGGCATTGGATCGCCGAACGTGTTTCCGTTATAAACTTTTTAGAGGTTCATTATGGAACTCGCGCGCATACGACACACCCTCGCAATGGTTACCCTGGCCGGGCTGGCGGCATGCAGCGGCGGCGGCAACCAAACTGCCGGGTCCGGACCCATTTTGCCGGCCCACAAAGTCCGCTCGCAACAGTCGGTTTTGAGCACGATCGTCGGAGTCGGCGACAGCCTCACGGCGGGTTACCAATCCGACGGATTCTTGGGGCAAGCCAACTTTAAGAACCCGTTTGACCCTCACGAGTTCGTTCCGCCGACACAGGAGAACGGCTTTTGGTCGCTCCTCTACGAGCAGGCATCCAGCGCACCGTTACAGACCGCGATCGAAGAGATATTCGATCCGTCAACCAGCCCGCTGCCGCTGATCGCCAAACCCGGCCTCGACGATCAGATCGTACCCACCGGCGTTTCGTTCGAGCCAATCGGACAGTTCAAGGGAAGCGATCCGTGCACGTACGACAACGGGTTCAACCAGGCTGGATTCGGCTTGAATGCGTCGGCCCGAGTGCGCATGAATCCCGGCGCGACGACGATCCACGATTTCGGCATTCCCGGGATCACGCTGCACGAAGCCAACGTGCTGCATCAGCCGCAGACCGATACCTGCAGTCCGTTGCCCGGAATACCGGGCCTGCTCAGCGACATCGTGAACGAAGAGAGCGGTACGTTTTGGCCGGTGCTGCGCAACTTCAACTACCTGGGCGGCAACCTGACGGAAGTCAATGCGGCCGCATCGCGTCACCCCACGCTGGCGACAGTGTGGCTCGGCGCGAACGACGTCTTGAAATTCATGGGCAGCGGCGGACGTTTCCATGGAGGCGACCAGAACGCAGCCCAAGCCGCAGGCGATGTGAGTGCGGCGATCTCCACGCTCGAGCAGACGGGGGCCCACGTGGTCGTCGCCGACCTGCCCAACGTCGTGCTAACGGGTTATTTTCAGCGCATGACGGCGACGTCAAAAACCAAGCGGGAGTGTTTCGTGCAAACCTACGCTTCGTGTCTGCTGGTACACGTTGCCGGCCTTCCCGCTACCCTGCTCCCCGAAATCGCCAAACCATACGGCTTGATCGCTCCTGGCTGTATCCCCGCCTCCGTTTCCAAGCCGTGCGGATATCTGACGCTGCCCGGCGCACTCGAGATCATCAGCTACTACGGCGCGACCGGTCAGCTTCCCAATCTCGACTGCGCTCAGCCATCACCGAGCTGCAAGCCGGTGCCGGGCAGCGGCTTGGGCTCGAACTACATTACGCCCGCGTTTGCCGGGCAAGTTCAGGCCCTCAACAACTCGATCAACCAAGGAATTCAAGAGGCCGCGACGTCCGCGAACGTGCCCATGGTTCCGATCCTGACGATCTTCACCGGCATCGCCAGCGGCGATCCGTCAAACCCGTACTTCAAGGAAGCAGCTTCCATCCAGCCGGGAGTCTGCTGCGCGCTGGGCTTTTTATTCGGAGGATTGCTGAGCTTCGACGGCATCCATCCCTCCGATACCGGATACGCGCTGGTCGCTTCGGCGTTTATCGAAGCGATCAACAAGGCGTACGGGGCGCGCATTCCGCAAGTTGACGTGAAGGCCGTCTATGACGGAACGCGCTGCACGACCTATTGCTACCCCGACCCGTACGCGCCGCACCCCTCGTCGCAGTAGTCAGTAGCGGCGACCGTCGGGCGGAGGACCGTCTTCGATCTCTTCCGCCAGCTCTTCGTCGCGATGGCGGTCCAAGCGTTCGGTAATCTCGGCTTTGATATCGTCGGGTACGCTGGGCTTGTCGAGCAGTGCGCGGTCTTCGGCATCGACCAGCGACTCCAGCTCGTGGGGATTCGACTCGTTATCGGGAGGCCGCATCGTATACTCTCCTAGGAAGATTGTTCGTTGCTAACCTGGCTGCGCGAGCTTGCGCAAACGGTCGGCACGTTCGACCGGTCCGCCTTCGAGCCCGGTTACGCGCTTCGCTGCACGGCCGGCGTAGCGATTCCGCTGGCAGCCGCGATGTTGCTGCGCGAGCCCGCGCTCGGCGTCCCTGCGGCCATCGGCGCGTTCATAACCGGCTTCACCTCGCTGCAAGGCATTTATCGCACTCGGCTGGCGGCGGTTCTCGCCGCGGCGCTAGGCATGGCGCTGGCGAGTTTCGTTGGCGCGCTGGCTGCCCATTCTACGGCGGCGATCGTGGTCGCAACGGCGCTTGCCGGCTACGCGTGCAGCACGATCGGCCAGCTTAGCCCAGCCGCTTCAACCGTTACGCTCAACTCGTTCGTCGCCTTCGTGCTCTTTTCAAGTCAGGCGCTGGCACCTGCGGCAGCGGCGCAAGACTCGGCGCTGGTACTGGCGGGCGGAATCTTGCAGGCGGCGCTCTTGCTGCTGGCTTGGCCGTCGGCGCGCGGACGCGTCGAGCGGATGGCCTTAGCCGACGTGTACCGCAATCTCTCGGTGTACGCAAGCGCCGTCGCCGATGGCTCGGCCGGCTTGCCGCCGATTACACCGCTCGCCACCGCGCGGCAAGTGTTAGCCGATCCGCAACCGTTCGCGCGCGCGAGCGACGTCGCGCGGTTTACCCGGTTGTTGGAAGATGCCGAAGTCATTCGCCGGCGTTTGGGTGCGTTGGCGGCGACGCCGCACCGCAGCGGCGACGCAACGGCAGCGCGCGCTGTGGCAAAGAGCGTTGCGGATCGGCTCTCCGCCATCGCCGACGTTTTGACCGGCGACAAGAGCGAAAGCCAGATTCCGGAGATCTCGCCGCCGGCCGATCGGCTTCGGTTCGCAGGCGTCGAGGATATGGCCGCTCATCTGCGCGATGCGGCCGAAGCGACCGCCATGCTTACCGGCGGTCGGCTTCCGAGATTTTACTTGCTTTCGCAGGCTCGTCCGGCGCCGTACACGCGAAGTCACATCGACTGGCTCGGTCGCGACGCACTTCGATTCCCCTTGGTGCTCGCGATTGCGATGGCCCTCGGCCGCCATTTTGCCGCCGATCGTGGATATTGGATCCCAATGACGGCGGCGATCGTGCTCAAGCCCGACCTTCGCACGACGTTCGTACGCGGGGTTGCGCGCATCGGCGGAACGATGGTCGGTGCTCTCGTTGCAGGTGCGGTTATGACGTTGGTGCGCGGACGCACGGGACTGGAGGTCGCCGGCATAACGCTCGCGTCCTTTGTTGCCTATCTCACCTTCAATCCCAACTACGCGCTGTTCACTATTGCGATTACGTCATTCGTCGTCATGGTGCTCGGCATGCGCGGGCTTCCCGGAACGACAACGATTGAAGCGCGATTGCTGGATACCCTGGCAGGCGGAGCGCTCGCCATGATCGGATACATCGCGCTGCCGTCATGGGAGCACAAGCGAACCCGCGCGCTGCTCGCCGATTATCTCGACACGCAGCGCCGCGTCGCGGAGGCTATCTTGCGAGCATCCGCAAAGCCCGCCGGCGACGCGCGCCGCGCGCTCGCCGAGGCGCGCGAGGACGCATGGAAAGCTCGCACCGTGGTCGAGGCATCGATCGACCGTTCGCGGCAAGAACCGCGCGCTCGCCATACCATCGGCCCGGGCCGAGCGCTACGCGTGCTGTCGGCAACGCAGCGTTTCGCATTGGCGACCCTTGCGCTCGAGACGGTGCTCGAAACGCAGCCGTCTCCCCGCATCGAGGGCGATCTCGAAGCTTTCGCCGGCATCTTGGATGACGAAATGTCCGAACTCGTGCGCGCATTGCGTGAATCGCGCCCAGTGCCGCCCAACGCCGCCATGACGGCCAAGCTGGCGCAACTCGACACCGAGTTAGCCGGCGAGCCCGATCCGGCGCGGCGTTTTATACTCGAGCGGCTTCGCGCGTACGTTGAGGCAACGATCCGAATCGCGCGGCTCGTCGGCCAGAAGAGGACCCGCGGCGACTACGCGTAGATGCCTCGGAGTCTGAGCGCTCTGACGACTCGATCGATCGCCAGCGTATAGGCGGCGGTGCGTAGCGTCGCCCGGCGCGAATTTGCAATCGAACGGATCTCGTGCAGGTTCGAGAGCAAGAAGTCTTCGAGGCGCTCGTTGACCTCGGATTCCTTCCAAAAGAAGCCCATACGGTCTTGGGCCCACTCGAAGTAGGAAACCGTGACACCCCCGGCATTGGCCATGATATCCGGAATGACGACGATGCCGCGTTCGCGGAAAATACGATCGGCTTCAGGGGTGGTCGGGCCGTTTGCTCCCTCGACGATAAGCTTCGCTTGAACCTTAGCCGCCGACTCGGCGTTAAAGACTTTTTCGAGCGCAGCCGGGACGAGCACGTCGCACTGGCTCGTCAGCAGTTCGGCATTGGTGATCTTCTCGCCGCCCTTGAAACCCTCGAGCGACCCAAAGTTACGCGAGTGTTCGATGGCGCCGCCGACATAGATGCCTTCGCCATTGTAATAAGCGCCGGTAACATCGGAGATGCCCACGACTTTGCAGCCGCGTTCCTCGAACAGCTTAGCTGCGTGCATTCCGACATTGCCAAAGCCTTGAATTGCCACCGTCGCCGTGTCCGGCCGAAGTTCCATTTCGGCCATCTCATCGAGCGCGCAAATGGTGACTCCTCGTCCGGTCGCTTCAACTCGCCCGCGCGAGCCGCCGATTTCGAGCGGCTTGCCGGTCACCACGCCCGGTATATTCTGCCGGACGTGCATCGAATAGGTATCCATAAACCACGCCATCACCTGCGGCGTCGTGTTGACGTCGGGCGCCGGAACGTCTTTATCCGGCCCGACGACCTCGACGAGCTCCGCGGCATAGCGGCGCGTTATTCGTTCGAGCTCGTTCGACGACAACGTCGTAGGATCGCAGGTCACCCCGCCCTTGCCGCCGCCGAACGGAAGATCGACCACCGCGCATTTCCACGTCATCCAGAAGGCGAGTGCGGTTACTTCATCGAGCGTGACGCGGGGGTGGAATCGGATTCCCCCCTTGGCCGGACCCCTGGCGAAGTTGTACTGCACGCGATAGCCCGTGTAGACCTCGAACTCACCCGAATCGCGTTGAAACGGAATCGAGAAAATGATTTGCCGAGAGGGGTGCGTGAGGATTCGCCGCATGCCGGCATCGAGCTCCAGCAGATCGGCGGCTTCGTTGAAGTAGGCGATGGCGTCGCCAAAAACGGAAACGTCGCGCACTGAGGTCTCACGCAAGGCAGCGGTCATAACCTAAGCTTGCGCGTGCGCTACCTCGGACCCTTGGCTCATACGTTGAAACGGAAGTTCACGACGTCGCCCTCTTGCATGACGTACTCGCGTCCCTCGCTGCGCACGCGGCCGGCGGCACGAAGGGCCTCCATCGTCTTGAATTCGACGTAGTCGTCGTAGCCGACGATCTCGGCGCGAATGAAGCCCCGCTCGAGGTCGCTGTGAATCGTCCCGGCCGCCTTCGGCGCCTTGGTGCCCTTGGGAATCGGCCAGGCCCGAGCTTCCTTCTCCCCGGCGGTCAGGAACGTCATCAAGCCCAGCAGGTCGTACCCCGCGGCCGATAGGTCATCGAGGCCGCTGCGCTCCAGGCCGACCTCGCGGCGGAATTCGGCTGCCTCGGCCTCCGGCAAACCCGCCAGTTCGGCTTCTAGCTTTCCGCTCAGGACGACCGCACGGCCCTGCTGCGCACGCGCAATCTCCTCGACGGTTCGGACTTGCTCGCCCGGCTTGCCGATCTGCGTTTCGTCGACGTTGGCGACGTAAAGCACGGGCTTGT